>Ga0207702_10002229_pt1 | contig 18583 bp, 18 predicted proteins | sample KBSCornC62_FD_184302 | JGI IMG/M metagenome (GOLD analysis project Ga0207702, IMG submission 184302) | Corn rhizosphere microbial communities from Kellogg Biological Station, Michigan, USA - KBS Corn C6-2 (SPAdes) (version 2) | ecosystem: Host-associated > Plants > Roots > Rhizosphere > Soil ...
CAGCCTTAAAGGCAGGACTCACCAGCAAGCTCCTCAGCAGCGTCCCACCGCGTGAGGCGAAATACCTGATTAAGATCATGACTGGCGATTTGCGCATTGGCCTGAAGGAGAGCTTGGTGGAAGAGGCCATCGCCCTGGCGTTTCGAGTCGAACATCCAGAGACGACCCTAGAGACGGTACAGCGCGCCAACATGCTGCTCGGCGACATCGGAGAGACACTCAAATTGGCTGCGGAAGGGCAGCTCCAAGCGGCCAAGATGCGTCTGTTCCATCCGATTGGGTTCATGCTGGCAAGTCCGGCACAATCAGCTGAAGATGCGCTCAGCTACTTTGAGAATGCGTGGGTAGAAGATAAATATGACGGCATTCGCGCTCAGGCACATTGCTCGGGCGATGAGGTTCGATTCTTCTCGCGGACTCGCGACGAGATCACCGAATCGTTTCCTGAGTTACCGGACGCGCTCGCGGGTCTGCCGCACGACGCGATTCTGGATGGAGAGATTCTGGCATGGAGTTACACCGATGACGACGGCGAGCGTGCGATTGAGTCGGTCGCGGCACTTCCTCCGCCATCGGAGAACCTGGCTCCAGAGGCCGATCTAAGGTCCTCTCTCGGCGCTTCGAATCATCGAGGGCGTGCGCTTCCTTTTAGCGCGCTGCAGAAGCGGCTGGGGCGGAAGACCGTTAGCGACGCCTTAGTCCGCGAGGTCCCGGTTGCCTATCTGGTGTTCGATGTTCTCTACACGAATGGAGAACTCGTCATCGATCGGCCGCTGCGGGAAAGAGCAAGGATTTTGGATGAGTTGCTGGCGAAAAGAGCAACCGCGCAGGCGAGAAGCGGCCCGCGCGCAGGGCAGGTTGGGAACCGCAGACGAAAAACGGGAACCGAAGGGCAAGGCCTGCTTGATTTCAGCCCTTTGCCCGCGACCGACGGCTTTCCTCGCCCCCTGGTCCTCCTATCGGCAAACCAGGAAACCGCCTTGGTTATCCGCGCACCTGCTTTTCAGGCTTCCTCGCCCCAGCAGTTGAATGCGCTTTTCGACGCGGCCCAGGACCGTGGAAACGAAGGCCTGATGATCAAAGAACCCCGGTCACCGTACTCGCCGGGACGTCGCGGCAAGTCGTGGCTGAAACTGAAAAAGGAGCTGGCGACCCTCGATGTGGTTGTCACCGCAGTGGAGTTCGGACACGGACGCAGAATTCGTGTCCTCAGCGACTACACCTTTGCAGTCTGGGCTGGGGATGAGCTGTTGAATATAGGAAAGGCGTATTCGGGGTTGACCGACACTGAGATCAGCGAGATGACGAAGTGGTTTCTTGAGCACACGATCGAGGACCATGGCTTTCGCCGCGCGGTAGAGCCGAAGATGGTCATTGAGGTTGCATTCAACAACGTGATGCGATCGGATCGGCACAATAGCGGGTATGCGCTGCGGTTTCCACGCATCGTTAGGCTGCGACCCGACAAATTGCCGGAGGAGGCAGATACGTTGCAAAGGGTCAATGAGATCTATGAGCGGCAGGGAAAGTAGATTCCTGAAGGCGGGGAAGTCTTTCCTACGGCGCGCTCGTTCGTGAGAGACTAGCAAAATTGATCGAAAAAAGAAGGGTTTTCATGGCTGGGACGTATTCCTATCTCGATGTGGCAAAGATGATCGACCACTCGCTTCTGAATCCCGCGCTGACGGTTGATGAACTGGAAGCTGGTTGCCAATTGGCGCGCGAATACGACGTCGCCAGCGTTTGCATCATGCCCTATTACGCGGCGCGGTGCGCAAAGCTGCTCCAGGGATCCGGGGTGCAACCGAGCACCACGATCGGATTCCCCCACGGTGGGCATTGCGGGGAAATCAAGATAGTCGAAGCAGAGCGTGCGCTGAAGGACGGAGCGGCTGAACTCGACGCCGTCATTAACGTTAGTAAGGCGCGGAGCAAGGATTGGGCATACGTCGCCGACGAAATCAGAGCCCTCACGGAACTTACTCATGCCCATGGCCAGAAGATCAAGATCATCTTCGAGAATGCCTATCTTGACCAGGCCGAGAAGATTCGTCTGTGCCAGATCTGCGGCGAGATCGGCGTGGATTGGGTGAAGACCTCGACTGGTTATGCCCCCAGCGGAGCCACCATGGAGGACCTAGAACTGATGCGAAAGCATTCCCCGCCGCACGTGCAGGTGAAGGCCGCGGGCGGCGTGCGAGACCTGGACTCATTGCTGGCGGTGCGCGCAATCGGGGTTACCCGCGTGGGAGCATCACGGACAGCGCAGATACTGGATGAATGTAAAAAGAGGTTGCGGCAAGGATCGGATGTCTTAGCTAGTTCCGGTGTAGAGGTACCCCAGGGAAGGGCAGGGGAGTAACTACCCTTGGCGTTCGGTGTGCCGCCAGGTTTCATCGCGCGGGCTTCAATGGATATTGTGGTACACCGACGGCCTTCCAAAAAACTTGTCCGCCCATTCGATGAAGTATTTCATGTTCGGCGCATCGGTGTGGCCACCGTCGTGTTGACGCCATCCGAGCTGGCCGTCGAGAACGTTTGTATTCACCGGCGGCATGTTGTCTGGTGTATAACCGTCCATCGGAGCGAGACCCTTCGCTCCCAAAAGAGGCCATACTGGATTGGCCAAAACCGTAGCCATGAAGCTGCCTTTATGGTCGAGCCATTTGGCGTCCCCTTTTTCCGGAACCCCATAACTGATGAATGTGAGCCGCGGGGCGGTTAGGGCGATCAATTCGTTCGAATCGACGGGAATGTCGGACGGTTTCTTGCTTTCGAAATTAGCCTCTGAGGCGCCGTAAGTCATAAAGTTGCCGGCCATCCAGTAATAGCTGAAACCCGCGAGACTCTCGACGGCTTCTCCGAATTTGCGGCGCAGGAGCGTAGCCCCACCCTTTCCCGAAGAGCCGACGAGCACGGCAGCAAAGCGCGGATCATAGGCCATGGTGATCAGGGCGGCCTTCCCGTAGCGCGAGACCCCGTCGATGCCAACCTGCTTGGCATTCACGGCCGAGTCACTCTCGAGGTAGTCGAGAGCCCGGCTTGCTCCCCAAGCCCAGGCGCGCAGGGCTCCCCAATCCTCGGGTTTCCGCGGTTGGCCACGGTTTGTCAACCCAATGATTCCGCGCGTAAGCCCGCCCCCATTGTCCGCCTGCACGGTTGTGGGATCGAGCAACGCGAAGCCCCAGCCGTCCGCAACCAGTTCCCAGGTGTTTGGAGGATCGCCATCTTCATTCCGCGGGGGGAACTGGAACGGTGTTCGCGACGACAACTGAAAGGCGGGATGCTGGTCGAAGACGTCTTTGAGAGAGGGATCCTTTTCGATGAGAAGCTTCTTAAGGGCGCTGTTGAGGCGCGAGAACTCTTCCTCCGAAGGCTGATTGGGAGAAGGGAATGCCGCCGGACCGAACAGGATGAGGAGCGGAACCGGACCTTTTGCATTGGCGGGCGTGACCACGATCATCCGAATGTTCACGGCGATATCGGGGCAGCTCGAATTGTCGACATGCCCGATGACTTCCTTCGCGATCACGGGTGAGAAACCGATGAACTCGTGGTCGACCGAGCCAACACTCCAGGCAACTTCGGGGACGTTCTTCGGCACCCGCCCATAGACGCAACAATCAAAGCCTTCGAGAATTTCTGCCCGGCGTTTCTTCCACATTTCCGGGGTAGTCACTTTCTGGCCGCTGTTCATGGTGAGCGCGTCGGGGATGTTGGGGAAGGGATTGGCTTGCGCCTCGTCGTAGTTGGCATGGTTGGGGGCATGCTCGTCGGCGTTCGGCCCGGGGCGCATAACTTGGATTCCGAGCTGCTGCATCATGTTTTTTTGATCTTCTTCGGTGGTCAGGGTTAAAGGCTTACAAGCAGGTCCCTTGGGCGCACTTTTTTGGGCAAAAGCCAATGGGATACCGACGGCAACCAAGAACAAGACCGGTACGAGGACAGTGCGCTTCCTATTCGGCATTTGTCTCTCCAGAGAACATGGGCGCTGAACATGCTATCCGGATTAACTTTGAGACGCAAATTAAATACCTGATTAGAGTAGGAGCTCTTCATTCACGGGGTGCCGATGTGTCCTCGGGACAGTTTTTGAGAAAGTGTGGGATGGGGACGAGTCGCTGTCGTTCAAGCGCCTGCGGCGGATTCGCGATCCTCAGCGGCCAGGTCGTCGAGCAGTGTGGCGGCTTTGCTGACGTTATCGACGCCGAAGACAAGCATTGCAAGCGTAGAGCCAGTTTCGGCTCCGGAGTAGCTGTAGTCGATGTTGATCTGACCCGCGCCCAGACGTGCAGCGGCACGCCCCAATGCTCCAGGTCGATCTGCAACCCGCGCGACCGCCACATCGGTCTCCTCAAAGATCATGCCTTCCTTGGCGAGCACGGCCTGTGCGGTTCTTGCGTCGTCAGCCACGAATCGGACCAAGCTTTCCCGCTCTTCCACGTAGGATTGGAATGCGAAGATATTGACTCCTCGCTCGGCCAGGGCGAGGAAGCACTTCCCGAGTGCTCCCGGTCGATCGGCGACCGTCACCGTAAATTCCTTGCCTTTTGCCATACAGGTAAGCCCCCAGCTGCATCCGACACCATCCTAGCGCTCTCAGGCCGCAGCTGCACCTCAAATCGCTGGTCGCCAGAAATGATCAAAAGCAGGCGAACCGTCCGCGCACCAGGCAAGCCAGAGAAAACTCCGAGACCGTCAAGGACATCCGCTACAATACCCACGATTCACCATACCCATGCCAGAATCGACCAGCTTGGAAGGGTTTGAGGAACTTGTGCAATGGGCGTATAACACCCTGCCCCAAAAAGTTCGTGAGTTACCAGATTTTCCCGGAATTCAGGTCGCAGACGAGCCGCCTGAGGAGGTACTGGCGGATACAGCGCAACGTAAGAAATGGCCCAAGGGAACCGAGATGCTCGGGTTGTACAGCGGTGTCCGTCGAACTCAGCGAGAGCATTTTCAGACGAGGATGGCTCCTGACTTAATCTTCGTTTTTCGCGGCCCCATTTTGCGATGTTCTAAGGGCGATTTGCGGGCAGAAGTGAAGCAAGTGGTGTGGCATGAAGTAGCGCACTGGCTCGGTCACAGCGAGGAAGAGATGAGGGAATTAGGGTTGTGATCGCAGTCAGTTTTTTGAGCTATTTCCCAGAAGAGTGTAATCGCCTGAATTGTCAGGTGAGATGGAAGACGACCTAATTTCCCCTGGTTCCCGATCGCTTGCAGTTCAGTTGAGTATGCCCATTTTGTCCCATGGCGTTTTTCCACCACATCACCGTTTTTGCCGTCAGCGAAGATGAAAAGGCAGATTTTCTCGAAGCTGGCGTCAAGTTCAAGGAGATCACGCGGGGACCTCGAGGGGAATGTGTCATTTTTGAAATCCAAGAAGGAGACCCATGTTGGGAGAAGGTGATTGCAGTGATAGAGGCGCTCCCGGAGCGCGATGGCATGTCCAGGAAGTACCGTGTACAAAATCTTTCCATGACTGCGCCCATGGAGGAGTTAATGCAGGAGTTGAAAGAGCGTACTGCCGCTCTGAAGAGGTCACAGCCCAGCCCGCAATGGCTGGATGGATATTCGGGCCAGAGTAGCGATGAACTGCTCTCGCTCGAAGGCAAGTACCGAACGGACTCGCTTGTTCTTGCGTTTGAACAGGCCATCAAGGAGAAAGCAGAGCAGAAAGGCTTGCGGACGCTCGCCGATGAAGAACGCATAGTGCTTGCCGTAGAAGCCCTGGAACGCGAGGTAAACAATGGCGGCTACGATCAGTTTTTTCGCAACCCCTCTCGACAGTTTGCTCCAACGGTAGTGGGCGCCCTCCAAAGGATCGGCTGCAACAGAACCGCTAGCATCACTCAGCGGGCCATAAAAGCACTTGGCTTAGAAGACCTAACGTTGGACGCGATCGAGACAGTTGCGAAACTCAATCGGTGCGACGATGCGTACTACAAAGACGCGGAACCAATTGCGGACCGTCTTTTTGCGTTTATCAAAGCGAACCAGGTAGCCATCGAGTTCTAACGGTTGAAAATATCGGATGGCTTTTGAGGGCCGAAACAGGCCATGTGACGTCGCCTGTTCACGATACTCGGCCAGTGCAAGGAGATGGGGAGACTCTTCGTTGGGGAATCTCCAGCAACTTCGTGGCTCTATTCGTAGCGCAACGCAATCATTGGATCAATGCGCAGCGCGCGGCGTGCGGAAACTAGAGACGCAGCTAGTGCCACGCCGATGAGAACAGCCGCAGCTGCGAGAAAGGTCATTGGATCCGCGGGCGAAATGCCGAAGACCAGTTGCGCGGTAGCTTTTCGGAAAAGCCAGGCGCCCAAAATTCCCACGACTGCTCCTGCCGTCGCCATTCCGATTCCCTGCCGAACAACTAGCCATAAGACATTGGTGCGCTGTGCCCCCAGGGCAATGCGTAGCCCAATCTCGCTTGTCCGCTGCGCAACAACGTACGAGACGACTCCATGGACACCAATTCCCGCCAGCAGCAACCCCAGAGCAGCAAAGAGCGCGAGTAACCCAGCGGTATAGCGGCGGTCTGCAGTCTGTTGCTCGATGAGTTGGTCCATAGTCGCGACTTCTGCAAACGGGAGGTTGGCATCGAGCGAATGCAGCTGTTCGCGAATTGGCGTTGCGAGCTGTGAGGGATTAGCCGCGCTACGAACAAGCAAGGTTTTGAAACCGACGTTCAGATCGGGCGTTTGTCGGAAGAGCGTGGTGAAATGCGGCATAGGCGGCAGCGCCGGACCCCGGTTCATCGTGTTTCCTATTACTCCAACAATCGTGAAGACCTCGTCTGCATTGTTTGCGGATGCTAACTGCTGCGCCGGGCTGACGCGAATGCGCTTGCCAAGAGGCTCTTCGGCCGGGAAATACTTCCTCACGAACTCTTGATTCACCAGGGCCACACTGGGGCTGGCCTCGGTATCGGAATCGGAGAAGTTGCGGCCCTGAATCACCGGAATGCCCAGCGTGTGCAGATAGTGAGAGTCGGTCACGTTGCGCGCAGCCACGGGCGTATCCTCGAGCCGCGAGTCAGGGCGGCCCTCAATGGTGAAGCTCTGTTTCCACTGATCATCAGGCGGGCTGGCAGCACTCATGGTCGCATCTAGCACTCCCGGCAGTTGCCGCACCCGCAAGACGTATTCATCACAGAAGCGCGTAATGCTGTTGGTACTGGGATACCGAACGGGTGGGAGAAACAGGTGTGTTCGCAATAGATGATCCGGCCGGAAGCCGGTGGGTTGGTCCTGCAGGCGAAGCAAGCTTTGGAGCAGCAACCCGGTGCCAATAAGAAGCATAACCGCTAAAGCAATCTCGCTCGATACAAAGATCCGCCCTATATACTTTCGGCTTCGGCTTGGGGTATTGATTCTGCCGCCTTCTTTAAGGGCTTCCGCAGGGCTAATTTTTAAATCTACAAGGGCAGGGGCTGTCCCGAAAATGATGCTGCTGAATAAAGATACCGAAAAGGCAAATGCAAGGACCCGGAAATCGACAGATACCGAGTCGAGCTGCGGCAGTTGCGCGGGATGAACGCGGCTGACAGTCGCACAGGCCCACCACGCAACAAAGCAGCCGATGATTCCACCCCACAAACCCAAAGTCGCATTTTCCACTACGAATTGCCGAACCAGGCTCCAGGTTTCCGCTCCCGCGGCCTTTCGCAAAGCAATCTCGCGTGTGCGCGCGGAATTTCTCACCAAAAGCAGGTTGGCGACGTTGGAACAAGCAATCAGAAGGACGAGAACAACCGCTCCCATGAGCAGACGGAGCACGGGACGCAGATTTCTAACCTGATCTTCCTGCAAGGGCTGCAACTGCACACCAACACCGCGGTTGGTCGGATATTCTGCCGCCAAACCGTTTGCGATCCTTTGAAGATCAGCATTTGCCTGCTGAATCGTCACGCCGGGCTTCAGCCGTCCAATAGCACCCCAGCCACGGTCCCCGCGTGAACTCTCCGTCCATACACTGCTGTTGTTACGCACGTAGGGCACAAACGGTGTCCAAATCTCGGTTTTGCCTTTCGGGGTTCCGACCCAGAAATCGGGTATTTCACGGGGCATGACGGCAATGACTGTGTAAGGCTCGTCGTTGATTCGAATGATTTTGCCAAGTATGGCGCGGTCCCCATGAAAATGCGTCTGCCAGAAGTTGTAACTGATGATAGCTACGAAGTTATTTCCCCACTGGTTCTCTTCATCTTTAAAGATCCGGCCCATCAGAGGACTTACACCGAGGATTTCAAAGTATTCGCCGGGGACCAGTCCTACACGCATCTGCTCAGGCTGAGTTGATCCGCTGCGGAAGCTGACGTTTTTTCTCCACACGTCATAGACCGCCATCTTTTCGAATGTATGGTTCTGGGCAGCAAAGTCTCGCAGGTCCATTGGCGAAGGGCCAAGAACATTACCGCGCTCATTGGAAAAAATTCTGACAAGACGCTCTGGCTCAGCGAACGGAATGGGTCTGAGTAAGACCGCGTTGATCACGCCAAACATGGATGTGCTTGCGCCAATACCGAGCGCCAGGGTCAAAACCGCAAGGGCAGCGAAAGCTGGTGCCTTCCGAATTCTTCTCAGGGTGTAATGGATGTCCTTGAGAGTTCCACTCATTTCCGTATTCACGTAGCGCAGGTAGCGCAGCGAAGGTTGCCCTATGCACCAGCATCCATCCGTGGGCTTGCCAGCATCAGGGATTGCAGCCACGCATTGCTAGGCTCTTCCAGCTTGAGATGAAATGAATAGCCGCAATTCCGCGGCCACTGCGAGGGTGCTCATTCTATTGCCGTTTGCGGTCCGGTCGCTGTTTTCTGGTGTTCGCGAATGGACAGGGCAGTCCACAGATGAACAATTCAACCGACCACCAAGCGGTTCATCACCCCCTAACTACGTCCATGGCACACCCCATATTGCTCATTCAGGCGAGCTTTCGGCACTCCTTGCCGTACTCATACACATATCCAGCATGGATTGGTACTTCGGATCGCCTTGTTCTGCCCGAATGCGGTAAGCTGCAGCTTTCTTTGCAAGCCGACGTAAGATCCCTATAACGCTTCTATGAGAAGGTCATAAAAGTCAAGGCCGACGTGGCGGCCCTCCATATTTGTTTTTCTTCAACATCGACGAGGCTGCGTCCGATGGCGTGGAGAGCTGTCAAGGGCGCCGGTTTTGGGCGTTCATCTTGACCCTTGACAGGTCTGCACGCCACTTCATCATCGAGCTGGGGACGAAGCGCAACGCAGTTCAGTTGAGCTTCGTCCTTAGTTGAGAAGGTTCGGTATCGCAGTCCAGAGAACATAAATTGATTCGCGTCTCTCCAAGTCTTCGCAGAAATCCTGGCCGGCACCACCCACATTTGCCCTGCTTCTATCCGCACTCTAAATGGGCCACTTGTTTGGGCCTCGGTGCATGTTGGGGTTCGCTTTAAAGCCCAGGTCCATCACCGAGTGACGGACCTGGGTTGTTAGGGAGCTGCCATCTCAAAGGCGTCTCCAACTCATGGCTTCCTGGACCCGGCTCCCGCTTGTCATGTCCGTTTTCGTCTACGCAGCCGCCTGTCGTACGATTACCCTCGAGCAGGCGTAGCCCAGCGGCTCATAAACCTCGCCACTCACCCAAAGTCGATGCAGCAAGACCGCCAGCTCGCGGACCCGCTTCTGCTGGGCTCGCCGACGCCACCTTCACCTCCAGCTTCCCTCTCAGTTTCTCCACCAGCTCCGCCAGTACTTCCTTGGCTTCTCGCTGCACTGGGCGCTGAGCTTTCGCCCCCTTCGCTCTCGGTTCCTTCTTCATGGGAGACTTGCTATTCTTCTTCAAGGGTCGATCTCCTTATCCTTCGGGATTGCACTGCGAGTGCTTTGATCACCGGTAGCTTAACGCCATCCGTGATCGGGGATCGACCTTCTCATCCCATCTCAAAACCCCTCGAAGAGGAGGGTCATGGGCTTAATTGCAAGGAGACTGGCTTGAAGTAGGTGGTGTCGGTGTCTAATTTCACTATGCCAATCCGCTGGAGACTGACGCTATGCCTTTGGGGCTTGGTTCTCTTTGGGCTGTTGACCTATGGCTCAGTCCAAGTGAATCGTGAGCTGCGCCATGGCCGCCCCGGTCGCTACTTCTGGTGGGGTTCTATTCGGCTCGATTCAGACTGCAGGCCGGTACAACCAGGCGATTGTGCGTGGGACGCTGTGTTCGTCACGGTAGATCCCGGATGGCTTGAAAAAGCTCTGACTATTTCAGCACTTCCAGCGTTCCTTCTCGGCAGGGAATTTGAGCGGGGATTGGCTCGGTTGGGGCTGAGTGAGTCGGCCAGTTTCATGTGCATGATGCCCGTCTTGATACTCGTGTGGTTTTATGGGGTTGGCTGGCTGCTTGATCGTTGGCGGCACAAGCGCCGAGGCCGAATCGCGGCGACCAGCTCATAGTTGTTGATTGTATGGTCCGCCGCCGGACTGCAAGAGGTTTGAAGCTGGCGAAGCGACTTGATCGGCACGAATCGCGTGTTCTCTTTGCCCACCGCTTCGGCGATCGCCTCAGCATCGATAAAGTCGTTCTTGTTGGACTTACGGTAGGGCTTTATAAACTGGGCAGGAATCAGGCGTACATCGTGCCCCTGTTCTCGCAGTCTGGCTCCAAGGAACTGCGCTCCCGAACACGCTTCCAGGGCCCACGAGCGACGAAGGGAGATTCGCAGTATAGGCCAACAACTGCCCACGCGATAACTTCTTACGCAGCAAAACCTTGTTGCGCTCTCCCAGTGCGACTAGATGAAAGGTAGTCTTCCCTAGATCGATACCGATGGATGCGATGTGCATTGCGATGATCCTCCTGATATGAACTGCCGAGTCATCCTACTCGGCGGCGGACCATCTCATCAATCTCAAGATCCCTGGGCGTGGGGGTTTGAGTCAAATCCCTGTTCTCTCACCAGCTGCAACCCTCCATTTTATAGTTGCCGCGCATCCGCCGCTCTTGGTACCATCTCGCGCATCCTGCTTTCCGACGCGCTGCACCATCCCGTTCGCAAAGGGAAAACCTATGGCAAGCACCCAGATTGTGCGCCTGCCGTCCGTTTCACAGTCTCGAATATCACTGCGACCATGGCTGGAGAAGTATTTCTACTTTTCCATGTCGCTGCTGATCGCCGTAGTGGTCATTTATGGATTCAGCCACACCGTTGACCAGAATCTTATTCACGCCACTCCGCGAAGGCCAGTTTTGTTGTGGGTGCATGCCCTCCTTTTCTCCAGTTGGGTCGCCTTTTACATCTTGCAAACGGCACTGGTGCGATCTCGAAAACTGAAGCTCCACCGGACGCTTGGCTGGGCAGGTGCGGCGCTCGGGACGTCGATGGTGGTAGTTGGGTTCTCGGTAGCGGTTGTTATGGCGAGGTTTGGAGCTAGCCAGTTGCACCGACCGCAGGATGACGCCTACTCCTTCCTGATCGTTCCTTTCCTCGACATGGTCACGTTTGCAACCTGCCTCGGGCTCGCGATCCTCTGGAGGAAGACCCCAGAGCGGCACCGCCGCCTAATGCTCGTTTCGACGTGCGCACTTACCGCAGCCGCATTCGGCAGGATGTCGCTCATGTACTCCATTCCACCGTTGTACTTCTACAGCGGTGTCGATGCGCTCATACTCTTAGGCGTGCTGCGCGACCTTGCCATCAGCCGCCGCGTCCATGTCATCTACCTGACTGCAATTCCGTTGCTCGTGGCGGCGCAGGCAGCAGCCATCCAGATCTACTCGCACAAGGCGGCTTTCTGGCTACATCTCACCTATAGCCTGTTCACCTAAATTCGCCGCTGGCGGAGGATCGCGATTCCATCGTTGCCGCTAAAGCGCCTTAACACTCAAATGGTTTAGGGCGGAGATTCTGAGCGCAAACGCTGTCGTAAGCTGAGACCGAACAATTTTAAGGAGGGCGCATGCAGAGGAGGGAATTTGTGAGATCAGCGCTGGCTACTGCGGGAGCGGCTACGGGTGTGGCGGCGTTTGGTGCCGAAACAGCGCCTGGGGAACGACCTCGTCAGGAATACTATCAGCTGCGAGCCTACGCCCTGCGAACGGGGCCGCAACTTGCGCTGACCCAGGGCTATTTCGAACGGGCCCTGATTCCGGCCCTGAACCGGCTCGGCATGTCGCCTGTAGGGACCTTCAAGCTCGATATTGGGCCAGAGACGCCCACCTACTATGTGCTGATTCCCTCGACCTCCGTAGAGACACTGCTCTCGCTCGACACCCTGCTCGGGAAGGATCCAGAGTACGTGAAGGGTGCATCCGGGTTTCGGGACGCCCCGGCGTCAGCACCTGCATTTGTACGCGCGGAACGATCCATCCTCTCGGCCTTCTCGGGCTGGCCGAAACTGGCGGCTCCGAAGCTTGAAGCGCGCATCTTCCAGCTGCGTACCTACGAGAGCCCGAGCCAAGTGGCGCATACGCGCAAGATCCAGATGTTCAACGAAGCGGAGATCGGGCTGTTTACCAAGGCAGGGCTGAATCCGGTTTTCTTTGCGGATACCTTGATCGGCACACGCATGCCGAACTTGACTTATATGCTGACCTTCCCTGACTTGCCGACTCTGACAGCTCATTGGGCAGCGTTCGCGGGCGATCCGGCGTGGAAGGAACTCTCGCACAAGCCTGGCAATACCGATGCCGAGATCGTAAGCAACATTACGAACCTGTACCTCAGCCCGCTAAGCTGCTCACAGATTTGAAATTTTTGACGCTTCGGCATCCTTGAAGTCGTTCTTGTTGGATTTTCGATAAGGTTTTACGAACTGGGCGGGGATCAGTCGCACCTCGTGACCTTGTCCTCGCAGTCTGGCTCCCACGTAATGCGAGTCCGCACATGCTTCAAGGCCGATCAGCGCGGAAGACATTTTTGCGTTCCGTGAGAACTTCTTGCGAACTAAAACTTTGTTACGCTCTCCCAGTGCAACCAGGTGAAAGGTGGTCTTGCCCAGATCGATGCCGATCGATGCGATGTGCATTGTGATGATCCTCCAGATGTGAACAGCCGAGTTATCGTACTCGGCGGCGGACCATCTCATTAATCTCGAGATTTCTGGCAGAAAAGAGTCCTTGGCGGTAGTTCACCTAACTTGGCGTGAAGAAACAGACCTGCGCTTTCCCGGAACTGAATTGTTCCAAGATTGGGAGCAATGGGGTTGTCTGGGTCTGCTTTGTCATGCATGGGTCTACCAGCCACCGGCGTGTAGCGTTCTCCGAACATTCTGTTCCGCTTAGGAGATAGTTTCACCTCTTCGTCGTTGAACGGAGGTCTTCGGCCATGAGGCGCGAGAGGAGCAGCAGCGAGAGGATCGCCAACCTCACCTGGTACATGGCTGGATTATATGCACGATCAAAACCGCCCCGCCTTAATGGCTGGCGAAAATCTCGATTTCACTCACTGATCAACTTTCACTACGAACTTCGGATCAACGTAAATGAAGTGAATCACACCTTCTGAATCTGCAAATTCAAGCTCTGCTCTGCCGTCCTCTTCGTAGCCGTTCAGGGTTATCGGTTTGCCTACCACCTTAGAGATGGCGTTTCGATCCTCCAGCGGTAGATCCTCTAGGAATCCTGGTGGCAGCGCTTTGAGAACCACTTGCAGACTCATGGCGCAATTGTAGTTGAAAAAAGCGAATGAAAAGCGCACGCGTGTGTAACGGCCTGTTGCGAACAGTTATCCTAATCGGATGGAGTGAACCATGTCAGTCCCTGAGCCGAACCACCTCCAGATGGAGAGAGAAAAAAGTTGAATGCGAAGAGAGAATCTATAATCGGCATGTTCGGCTCCTTTCTCCCGGGCCTTGGTTGGTTTGCGCCACCAAAGCTTACTCGGGCGTGGGAGCCGACATTGTCATGGGATCATAGCACTCGTTGATCTTGCGTTGGCGAACGAACAGAGCGACAACATCATTGGGACTATAATTCCTCGACCTATTCTTACATTCTCCAAAGAGGGGGATAGACATGAACGCCAGCCTCGCGCTACCCAGGGCCGCTACTCCGCCAAGCCCCGCCAATATTCAAATCATGCAACTCACAACTGCGTGCTGGGCGTCGCGGTGCCTGCACGTCATAGCTGAACTGGGAGTGGCGGACGCCCTCGGCGACGAGCCGCGATCTACCGAGGCGCTTGCCAAAGCCACCGCTACTCAGCCACAGGCTTTGTACCGCGTGTTGCGCCTGCTGGCCTCGGTGGGGATCTTCGAATGGAGAAATGGAGCCTGGAATCACACCGATTCGTCCCGCTTCCTTCGCTCCGACCATCCTGAGTCTCTCCGGGACTATGTCCGCATGCTCGGTCTGCCGGTGTTCTGGAGCGCTTTTGAGGATTTGGAACATTCGCTGCGCGTGGGAGAATCTGCGTTTAGCAAGCGCCACCCTGAGGGTGTCTTCAGCTATCTGGCCAAGCACCCTGAGGAAAGCCGAATTTTCGACGCAGCGATGACTTCGAAATCACACCGCGATATCGCTGCGATTTTGCCGGCATATGATTTTTCGCGATTCGGTACCATTGCCGATATCGCCGGCGGACGCGGCCATCTGCTGCGAGCCATTCTGAAAGCGTCGCCGAGGACTCAGGGAATTCTCTTCGATCAGCCGCACGTGGTGGCAGCGGTCACTCCTGAAGGCGGGGAAAAACTCACTGTGGTAGGTGGCAATTTCTTCACCGACTCTATGCCCAAAGCGGATGCCTACGTGCTGATGAATATCATCCACGACTGGCCGGACGCGGAATCCGTCAAAATCTTATCGTCGATTCGCCGCGCAATGTCGGCGGCGGCACGAGTGCTGATCATCGAAACGGTCGTTCCCGATGCGCCCGGGCCGCACCTCTCGAAGGAACTCGACATCGCCATGATGGCGCTCCCCGGCGGCATGGAGCGCACTCAGGAAGAATATGCCGGCCTGGCTGCGGCGTGCGCTCTTCGTTTGGAGCGGATGGTGCAGACGCTGAGCCCATATTCCGTTCTAGAAATGGTCGCCGTCTAAAGCCCATAACTTTCCTTAAATGGATTTCCCACCGGTCAAGGCCCGGCAGTCGGTTTGCCCCACATTTGGTCGGAGTCGACCATTTTCTGCACCATGCTAGAACTCACTGAGTCGGTTCGGAAACCACTCGCGGCCTCGCAGCGGATGGGGGTGCGACTGTGTGGAGGGTATTAGGCGACTGAAGTGGAACGGCGAGGTGGAGAGAAAAAAATAATTCTCCGCACTTCTAGTTTATCAAACGAGCTAGGCCTTGCCGCAACCCCCAGTCCTTGCCTCATGATCGTCATTCGACGCGAGATACACCCCAAAGGAACCTCGATGAAACGTGCGGTTGCGACCGTGTCAATCCATGAGAAGGAGCATTAGAGTTATGTCTGCGACGGATAGCAGGTTTCGTCAACAATTCTTCCACGGCACCCGTGCTGACCTTCAGCACGGCGATCTGATCGTGGCTGGCTGCAAGTCTAACTACGGTGAAGGGAAGGCCTTGTCCTGGGTGTATTGCACAGGAACACTAGATGCCGCGATCTGGGGCGCTGAATTGGCCACAGGAAGCGGGCGGGAAAGAATTTATGTCGTCCAGCCGACCGGTCTCGTGGTGGATGACCCTAACCTGACCGACAAAAAGTTCCCTGGCAACCCCACGCTGTCGTATCGTTCTCGAGATCCCCTACTTGTTGTTGGGGAAGTCATGAATTGGCACGGGCACACGGCCGACCAGATAAGACAAATGCGGGATTCTCTTGAACGTCTGAAGGCTGAAGGCGCCGAAATCATTGATTGAGGTGAGCTCTCTGGGAAGAGAAAAGCTCGACAGGTCCGGCGAGTGGCTTCGTCGGCGATAAATCCCCTTCATTGTGCTCATTATGGAACCAAGGTTTTGCACCAAACACCTGCTTCAACAGCCACCATTCTTGTCGCTATACTCATCCGCTATGAGCCCTCCCCATTGCCGTACGGTTCGTGCTATTCCTCAGTGTTGTTTTTGCGCGATCCCAACCCGCCTCCCAAAGACGCTATTATTGCGGATGCGGCTGCGCTCGTAACACCAACTGAGGGCAGACACACTAACGTGAGCCAGTAGCTTCTTTGGCCAACCATTGTTCTGCGGCGATCAGTGCGGCATCATTAGCCTCGTCGGGACGCGTTTCCGGCGCACGAATTATTTCGTCGGGGTCGAGTCCATTCGGATACAGTTTGCCGGTGCGGTCCTGTGCGATGCCGGTGCACAGAAACAATGCGGCGCCGTCAGGGAACTGGTGCATGTCATTAGCGGTAGAAAACCCTGCGGTGTGTTCGCCAAACGAGCGTTCCCTAATTCGCCCAACGAAGGAGATTGCCACGGCTTCGCCAGAACTAGCAGTTCCTCGATCGAGCAATAAGGCGACCCAAGGAAGTTCAGGTAGGGTAAGCGGCAAAAGTTTGACTTGCGCAGCAACTTCCTCGATGCCTTTCGAATCGCGGGTTCCGGCCATTCCGTTTTTGTAAAACGACTGCAAGTGTTCGTTGTCGGCTGAGACAGAGGCGCCCAGAAGATCCGCTTCGCCTAACACAACGCCGATTCCCGCAAGCATGGGCCACACGTTACCGCCGCTGTTACCGCGGAGATCGATGATCCAACCCAAAGGCTTTTGCGCTTGCAGCCCAAGCACGAGGCCGTGCAACTTGTCAGCGAATTGCTGAAAGTCGGGACCATTTTTCTCCCACTCCGCAAACCGCCCAATACACATCGGGACAATAACGTAAGCAAAATCGCCATGTGGGCCGTGTATCATGCGACCTTCCATTTGTTTTGAAGGCATAAATGGCGAGGGTTTTAGGGGGTCCGGCCGGGCGAGGATTCTTTTGATTTCCGCATCGAGCGCTTGCCGTCGATCGGCGGGCAGATTGTCGGGCAATTGGAACCACGTGTGTTTTTCCCCTAGCTGCGTGATGGCATATGCAATGGCGGGATAAGTGTCCCAAGTGGTTTTCGCGTCTTTGGCCCGGGCGAGAGTTTGTTCGCGAACTGCTTGCCAGTCGATCGAGCTTTTGTGCAGAGCATTGTCCTGCATATAATTCAGAGCTTCTTCAACGTAGGCGTGAGGCGAAACTTGTTTGGCAGTTTGGGCGGTTCCAGCAAGGCCAGCAACGAGAACAACAACCCCAGAGAAGCATGAAAGCCGCATGCACTCCTCCTCTGAGCTATCGGAGATCGTCATCTTACATCAGTTGACGATTAATCGCGATGTCACTCAAAATGGCCTACTGGCATTTGTGAGCGTTGATGCCTGATAGCAGCAACAAGGCAACTCATGAGCTGCGGTGCATCATCTTCAGGGCAAGTACCTCGGCGCACAAATTTCACTACGGGAGCGATTCATGAAGCGTCACGGTGTCGTCGGTTTCGTTGTTTTGTCTGCTTTGAATCTAATTCTTCTCGCTTGCGGCAGTGGCGGCGCTGTTCCTCCTCCGGTAGCAATTGCTTATGTGGCTCATTCTCAGAGTCACAGCTTGTCAGTGATCAACATCCCCGCAAATAAGACCGTGTCCACGATCCAAATCGGGAATTCATCGAGTGGATCCCTTACCATGATCCCCTCGTATCCCACAGGAGTGGCAGTGACCCCTGACGGAAGTCGCACCTATATTACCGACGGCAGCACCTCTGTCTGGATAGTTGATACTGGATCAAACTCTGTAATCGGCAAAATCGCTACCGGTTCGACCCCTGAAGGCATTGCTATAGCGCCCGATGGCAAAAGGGCTTATGTCACTTCGATTAATTGTGGCCTGTTGTTGTGCTCGGGACCAGGCAATCCGCCGCAGTTGGCCTCTGTTGAAGTGATCGATACCGTTAGTAACTCCCTGACAGCAACCATAACCATCGGGAATACACCCAACGGGCAATCGCCTGGTGTGTTGCTTTCAGGCATTGCGATTTCTCCTGATGGGACCCGCGCATATGTGAGTGATGCAGTAGGAAATCAGATTTGGGCGATAGATACCGCCTCGAATCAAGTCGTCGCCACGATCCCGACCACCGTCTCTAGCCTCATCGGCGTATCGATTAGCCCGGACGGAAGCCGCCTGTACGCTGCTAGCGCAGGGAATCCGTCGATTGTAGACGTCATCGATACGAAAACCGGCCACGTGGTCACCAGCATAGCGTTACCCGGCTTTGACAACCCGAGCAGGATCGCGGTGACTCCCGACGGAGGTCACGTTTACGTGACAGGAGACTCTGGGCATGCATGGGTGGTAGACACGACAACGAATATGACTGTGGCCACAGTCCCCATTTCTGTTGGCAGCCCCCTGCTCGGAATCGCATTTACGCCGGATGGAACTCGTGCCTATATTACGTGCGGAAACAAAGACACGATTTATGTTCTGGATATCATGACCTATCGAATATTAGATAGAGTCCCTAGTCCCTATCCTGGTGGGTTGGCCATCGCTCGCTCAAGGTAATGGCGATCGCGGTAGGGACACCAGTTGCCTGGTGCCCCCCGCACAGACCCGGACGGGCGCTCATTAGCGCATCCGGTTCTTCTCTCGGATCGTGGCGGCAACTACATCTT
>Ga0207702_10002230_pt1 | contig 18581 bp, 20 predicted proteins | sample KBSCornC62_FD_184302 | JGI IMG/M metagenome (GOLD analysis project Ga0207702, IMG submission 184302) | Corn rhizosphere microbial communities from Kellogg Biological Station, Michigan, USA - KBS Corn C6-2 (SPAdes) (version 2) | ecosystem: Host-associated > Plants > Roots > Rhizosphere > Soil ...
GATCTTTTCTAGTGATTTTTCATCAATCTTGTCGATGATCGAAATCAGAGCCGCAAACTCTTCAAGATCGCGATACTTTCGCTTCCATGCCTGCAACTCGCCGAGCGCCTGCCTAAGAACCATTTCCCTTGTCTTGGTCAGGCTCATAGCGTGACTGCTCTCACGATAGTGCGGCGCAGAGGGTTCATTGATATGAACGTAGGCCTTCTGCCGAACGGCGGGCTTGTCTGGTTGCACATAGACCGCCACGACAGCTCTGATAAGTCCCCTTGCCTGCTGCAGCCTATGCTGTTCCGCCGCGGCACCATCGTCCCATTCAAAGAATGAATGGAGAGGTGAATTATTGTGTCTGGCGTCCGCAAGCACATCCTCGGGCGTGAGTTCGCCTTTGGACTTTTTACGCAACATCTCCAGATGTGCTCCGACAGCCTTTGCGTCTTTGGTGGCACCAGCCTGAAACCGAGCGCCTTCTGTGAATTCAAAACCAGCGATCTTCATGCTGCCAACTCCAGATTCGCCATGTCGACCTCTGTTGCGACGTGGAACATACCGTATTGACCGTCTTTTTCTGGTCGCCACTCTCCTACGCCAACTGCGAAGCCGGCGACATTGAGTAGATTCAGGATCTGGCTCTCGCTAAGAACGTTCGCATTATAGCGGACGAGGAGCTTCGCGTGCCAATCAGCGAACTCGGGACGATAGCGAAGATCGGCAGTCCCCATGCCCACCCGAACCATGTCCTCTCGCATTGATGGAGCATCGCCGCCGATCCGGATTAGATTGACTCGCGACTTTGACCCTTCAAACGCACCGGCGATGTCAGCATCCTCCCCTAAAATGTGAAAAGCTTGTCGTGCCTGGATCTTCGTCAATCCGGCGACTGACGTTCCGGCTGTAACAGCAGCAGCCTTGAATGCGACGCTCGGAAAGCCATAGCCGCCGTCCGCGAGACGATACATGCATGCTTCGAAGTCTGCGTTCGGGTCTTTCGCTTCCTTTGCAGACTTTGCACGCTTCATCTGTTTGTCGAGCATTTCCTTCTTGGCCTTCTCAGACCACGCATGGACGATCAACGGGCTATCGCCGACCACCGTCACTTCCATGAGTCGGATATCCAGCTTCGGGAGTTCGATTCCAACTTCCTGCTTTGTAGCGACCATCACGCAAACCTCCCGCAAGCCGGCGAGACACGAGTGGCTTGGAGAGCCTTGGTGAGCTTATGCGGGTCTTTCACATGATCGCGGAGGAGCTTCCGGCCGATATGATCGCCGTCGCCGTTGAAATCCAACGAGACGGGGCCTTCGAAACCATCAACTCTGGCCATTAATTCTTGAGCTTCTTCGGCAACATGTACCCTCAAACCCATGGGATTTGCCCAGCCAAGAGAATATTCGTTATCCGATGTATCCCCTTCCAAGTCGCATTCCACCCCTTTGGCACCATGAAGCACTACTCCATGGAGGGACGGCTCAAGGTCGCCATTTTCTTCAAGGTCTGGATCGCCGTCGATCTGGTCAAGCAACGAGATCAATTGCTCAATGTAACTCTCGACGGTATCTCGTCTGAGTTGCTCTATTTTCAGATACGGCTTCGCCGTGCTACGCTTTGCAGTAGCCATCTCGAACCTCATATGTTCGGTTTCGGTTAGACCGCACTTGAGGGGCCTAATCCTCTTGTGCGGTCGCCTATTTTATGGCACACCTAAATCATGGCGTCAACAATAAATGTAACACCTAAAAAGAGAGGCCGCCCGGCAACGGGAAAGCAGCCCCATGTCAGTGTCCGTATGGAGCCTGAATTAACCGCTGCCGTAGAAAGTTTCCGAATGGCCGAAACCGATACTCCATCCCAATCCGAAGCCATCCGCCGTATCCTGCGTGACTGGCTTATTGGGCACGGCCATCTAAAAGAATAATCATCTCGACTTATATGAGACTCCAGATAATGATGTTTCTCAGTCAAAGTGCTGAGGAACAAGCATGGCCAATCGTCTCGGGATTTTTGTTGCAGCGGTTATCGCAGCTTTTGGATTATTCATTTCCCAACCTTGGCGAACCGAATCGGCTGCGGGTTTCAATCCTGGAGGGCAGATGAAGATTTTTATTGCTTCCGTGATTGTCGGTGCTGTGCTTTACGCTCTTATCCGAGGGTTAGGCTGGGTGTTTTCCGGAAAGTAATCTAATGCTGCCGCTCTCGATCTTCGCTCATAATACCTGATAGCCCACCGATTTGCCCCAAGCGCCGGGCGACAGTGAGTTCAGACCCGGTATCAATCTTTTTCGGTGCTTTCATCATAAGAGACTTGGCCAATTCTGGATCAAGCATGGCGTTTCTAACCAGATCCTGAATGTTCCGAATTCCAGCTTCCCTCATGCCCCCCAGGATATGACTTCCGACTACACCGGCAGCACTGCCCCACAGCCCACCACCGAGAAAGCCAGCGCCACCACCAACGGCATGTGTCAAAATCTTGGTGAGCACCGATTCCTTAAGATTATGAGTGGCCGAAGCAGCCTGATCCTGTGCCGTATTCGATTGGCCGGGAAGCTTTGAAGATGCGATTGAGCGGTTAGCTCGCTTCAAGTCCTGTGCAATCGCCCTCATGGTGCCGAGTTCTTCATCGCTGAACACTTGGCGAAGAGCAGTGTAATTCTTTCCCAAGAAGGTTTGGAAGGCATCAGATTTTATGAGATTTCGACCTGAGGTTCCTGCTTCCGTATTCGAGACGAGCTTGTTCTGCATGTACTCGACGATGGATTTCCGAAGGCCGGCCATGGCATCCGGGTCTTTCGTAGCCTCTTTGACAAGGGATTTCATCTGGGCAACGCTGTCTTTCCGGTCGAAGATTGAGCCTACCGTCTTGACGACATCGGCGGGATCATCAACCTTTAAAACTCTTCCAGCAGCGCTCTTCTGGTAGGAATCCAATGCCGCTTTCCGATCAGCGGCGACTTGAGCGAGATGATCGCCAGCACTTGCAGCATTCTCGAACTTCGCCATCGTGCCAGGCACGGCCTCTTCAAGCGCGGCCAATGCGGAAGAATGCTGTTTCTTCCATGCATCGAGCGCTTTTGGGGTGATAACGCCATCGGTGGCCCTATCTCTGAGAGATTGCGCCGCCATATTGTGGACAGCGGAAACGGCGTCTGCGCTGTTGTTCGCAGCCTTGAGAGTAGACCTAACGGTATCGCCACCAGCATTCCCAGCCTTCCAGATGGAAGATGTCACGCCTGCAGACGGCATCGTAAATGGCTGGGAGGTGCCGGGACGTTGCAGTATTTGGGAAATTGGCTTTGCGCCAAAGACTTGCTTGCGCTCAGCGGTCGCTTTAGTAGCGGCTTTTAGGCGCCCTGCGGCTTCTTCATCAAGAAATGGTCCTTTAGTTGTCGGATTTTGCGAAGCTCCAGAAGTTTGGCTTCCCTCACCGCTTCCTTCTCGTACTTGACTAGAAGATACATCCGGTCGTCCTGGGAAAGTTCCTCCAAGTTCTTGGTTATCTGTTCCCAGACTTCCCGTTCCGGCTCGCTTTGCACGCATGAACTCCTGAGATTCGCGTTGCAACCGGTTCGATAAAGTTTCCTGCGGCTGCATTGCTCCAGTCGCGACCGCCTGTTGTTCTTGGGCAGCTTTTTGGGCAATAGAGTCTGATATAGAACTCTCTATAGCCCCGCGCAACTGGGTCAGCCGTGCATAGGCCGGCTGATTTGGAGAAAGTGGTGAACGCGCATCACGCATAGCCTGTGAAACAGCGCTCCGAAGATCAATCAGACGCTGGAAAGGAAGGGTCTGCCCGTATTCGGAAACAACATTGGCAATCTGCCCTTCAATAGGCGCCATCCCAAGCTTGCTTTCCGGGCCCATGTTTCCATAGATCTGGGAAACGGCTTGCTTTATGGGCGACGAGACAGTTTGCAGATTTTTCTCTGGGTCAACAGCATTCCATAGACCACGCTCCCGTTCCCGAACGTCATCCAGACGGGATTGCAGCGCTGTACGCGCTTGTTCACCTAGTACTGCGGCATCCCCACCACCAAGACCAGAAGCGGCGCTCTGAGCCTCCTGCTGAGCGGTGTCGTGAAGCGCCTGAGTAGCGTTGTCCAGATCATCCAATTGGTTCTTGAAGAAGCTACTGACGGCTTCGGGGTGCCCCTCTGCCTGAATATCATTCAAGGCGTCAAGTCGGGCTGAATTCTGCTCTGCGCGACGAGCAAGGAAAGGCTCTGGCGCTTGTGTGGCGACGGACCGTTCCAACTGCCCGAGGCCCGTGTCACCGGTCAATTGGTAGGTGGTAGGATTGGACCCCGGCACGATATTTTTCTGAGCGGAATCTATGGCATTGATTGCCTCATCCGGATTGGACGCTGCTTCACGCAATGCGGTTCCGGCCATGCGCTGCTGACCGCCTTCAGTGAGCGGAGAAGCATAATCAACAGCGGCGCGCGCGCCAGCCCCTACGACCTTCGGAATCGAGGCAACGGCTTCGCCAGCCATCCCGCCGCCGACCCCGCCAAGCAGAGAGGCCAACGGCTTATATTTCTCCGGAACAGCCTCTGCAGCCGTCTGCGATGCCGCACCTGATACGGTACCGACACCAAGAGCCTTTGCCGCGGATCCGATCTTGCCGCCCATCAGTTCCGGCGCAACCATCATCGATCCGAATTCACCGGCAGTTCGTGCAATCCGTTCTGGCGCATTTTTAGGCTCTGGAATGGTGATACCAGTCTTATCGAGGATGGCAGATCCAATGTTCCTAAGATCGTTTCCTGTCGTCGGCTCATAGGCATTTGATGTCGCGGGTTCTCCGCCGCTGATAATCCCGAGATTCCGCGCCAACTGATGAAATTGGTTCTCGCCCGTGTTCGGATCTGAGAACGTCAACGCATTGGCAGTCCCCTGCTCCATCAGATCAGCGGTTGATGCGATGGCGTGCGGGATACCCGTTACCAATCCCCATCCGGCAGATTTGGCAACATCGCCGACAGTCGGCGACGACGGTGCGCTGCTTTGATCTGGTCCAGCCGACGCGCCCTTCCCACCAAAAGCTGTTGGGGCATCATCGAACTGATCGAACGGATTTGCGCCGGCAGTAGGGGGGACAGCGGTCGCGGTCGACGGAGATCCACCTATAGCCGGTGCAGCGCTATCGAATTGATCAAAGGCGTTTGCCACTTACTGGCCCCCAAGAACATACTGCGAGACACTGCGTCCCATGCCGTATTTTGCATCGAAATCAGGTGCCAATTGCGGGTTCTGACGAAGAGCCGAGATAGCGCCTGCCGGAACATAGCTCGCCAGGGCATAGAGTTCTGGCGGGTTCATCTGGTTGAATGCCTGATCGGCGCCGAGAATGCTGCCGTATCCCTTTGCCGACCACTGCTGGAGGAAGTTGTAATAATCGATCTTTCTCTGATTGGCTGCCTCAATGCCAGAAATGATACGCCGCGCACCTTCGGGAGAATTTGCCCCGCCAGGAACAGCGGATACCGACTGGTCAATAATGGACGCTGCTTCACGAGAACCGAGCGTCTTGCCAAGATCAAACCCGAGACGCGTGGTGAGCTTGTTCAGATCCTCGCCGGCTGCGACCGCCGTCTCATCGATCGGGGCTTCCACTCCCATCCCTTGAAAAGCAGTATTGACCGCCTTTGCCCATTGAACACGGCTTTGGAAGCCAGTCCCCGGAGCGGTCCATGCCGAATTGGGAATAGTCGCCAGATCGTGCTTCATTTCTCCAAGCTGGGTCTGCGCGTTGATCGATCCCTGATATTCAGTGCGAGCTTCCTTCAATGCGTCTTTCGTTTCGTCAGCGACGATCTGCTGACCAGTTGGCGAAAAGACGCGGGGATCCATCTTGATATTGGGTGGAGGCGCAGTTCTGAATACGGGCTGCGCCTGTGCTTGGGACGGCTGTCCCTGTGTCTGTGATGGCTGGGCCTGAGCAGGCGCGCCGATAGGAGTTGTCGGAGCAGCTTTGACGGGGGCGTTGTTCGGCTGCTGAGGCGTGCTTGGTGTGCCCTGAGGCGTTCCCGATCCCAGAGACGCCCCAATAGCTTCATTGCTGCCCGTGACGGTGGATGGAGGTCCGTTCTTCTGGATATCATCCCACGTCGTAAGCTTCGGAGGCGCGTTCGGATCGGTCATGTCTCGAACGATGATGCCAGCCGGCGTCACAGTCTGCTGCCAACGGCCGGTCTGTGTTTCCAGATTGGTCTTGCCGGTTTGTGCCGTCTGGAGACCGATCTCGGAAGCAGCCTTCTTTGCCTCTAAGGCGAGTTGTTGGCCTGCGATATCGACGCGCTTGCCTTCCAGCCCGAGTTGGCCGGAGCGTGTGGCAATTTCCGACTGTGCAAGGGCGTTCTCACGATTGAGCTGCTGCTTCGCCATATAGGATTCGACGCCCTTCATACCACCGGTACCGACATTGGTGGCAAAGTTTGGGCTGGTGCCTGCCATCATGCCAAGGCCTGCTGAGAGAAGAGCCATACGCTGATCGTCGCTTAACCCAAGACCATGGCCACCGAACAAGCGGCCGAGGAAGCCAGGTGAAGATACTTCATTGGAAAACGAAACACCCTTATTGCTAGCGGGGGCCGATGAAACTCCTTGCAAAGACGGCATTACGCCGGACGAAGAAGATGTATCGCCTGAATCGGTAGGCTGATACCCAGCCGACGTTGCCGGCATGCCGTTGAACTTGTTCGTCCAAAGATTGGCAAACTGCTGAGCGGTCATGTTGGCACTCCCGCCATTCCCGACAACAGCCTGACGACCGACAATGTCGGTTGCCGGTGAATCGGGATGGCTAAGAAGGTTCAATGCGCCTGCAGCACCCTGTTGGTGAGCAAGATAGAGTTCGCCCGCAGTCGGCTCGCGGCCAAGACCATGAGCAAGGAATTTCTGGTTATCGACCGCAAGGCGCGCCGCTGCATCTGCAGAAGCCATGGGATCGAATGGATTTTTCAGTCCATATTGCCCAGCCGTCGCATTGGTGAACTGGAATTCCCCCTTCGAAATACCATTGTTGGCATTCGGGTTAAACGAGCTTTCGATATAGGCCGTTCTGTTCAGATATCCGGCGGGCAAACCGTAGCTGTTGTTGATCTTGTCGAAGCTCGGCGTCATCTGCGGAGCATTCCCGACATTATACTGGTGCGGAGCCGATTGCGCAGGAGTGACCTGAGGATGAGGTACGACGCCTGCGACCGGTTGATCCTGAACGCTCACAGGAGGTGGCAACGCGGGAGCAACGCCGCTCGGCTGCTGAACCGGCTGCGGTATGCCAGCATTTGGGACCGGCGCATCATTGCTCGGTGCGACACCGGGAGCGTCCGCACCAATGGCAGGCGCGTTATCTGATGGGACTAGTCCCCCACTAGCAGGAATATTCTGCGCCACAGGGGCCGGTGCGGGCGCGGCACGAGCACCATTGAGAAGCGCCGCGAGCTGAGACGGAGAAACCGTCGTTGGATCAAACGGGACGTCTGTCGGTTCTGGGGCGGCTACAACACGCGGGTCGACATATCCGCCATCGTCATAACCACGTCGAGCCACGCCACCATCAGCAAAGCCGAAGAAGCTGCCGAGAGAGGAGAGAACGCCTGGGTTCGACGGCGCGGGCGTGGGGGTGATTGGCGCAGAGGCTGGCGTGCCAAGGCCAGTCGTAGCCGGCTGCGACAGACCCGCAACAATCCCGTTTGGATATTTCTGCTTTAGGTTGGTCTCAGCAGCCTTGATGCCCTGCTGAAGCATCTGCTGGCCCTGATCCTGCTGCTGGCCACCTTGCGGAGCCTGCGGAAGCGTGGATCTGCCGGGAGCTATACCAGCAGTCGCGACCTGGGGAACATAGCCACCATTATCATTTGCTCCAGCCGGGTTATTGTTGTTCGCAGCGATCCCAGACGAACCGGTATACGGGATAATCCCACCCTGCGCGCGATGGGGCCGGTCATCTTCACTGACGACGCCACCCTTATTGAACAGGGATGCGAGGCCAAGAACACCACCGAGAACTGCGCTACCGGTATTGCCGGATGGCTGTGTGGATGTGGTCGTGCCGCCGCTTCCAGACCCCAGTCCCTCGACGATATTGGCAAGCCAGGATGTCGTTTCGAACGGATAGGATTTTGCGTTCTGATACTGCTGATAATTCCACTGCTGCTGCTGGGTTCCTGCCCCGACCTGCGCGGCGGCCTGCGCAAGGTTCGTCTGCATCGCGGTCTGGCCGAGGTTGGTATACCCGGAAGCTGCCTGAAGGGCCGCAGCCTTGTCCGACTGTGCAGCACCCAATGCGGTATTGTAGCCGGTGTTGTATAGGTTCGCGATCGTGGACTGATTGGCAAGGTTCTGCTGGCGAGCGAGTTCGGCCTGCGCAACCCCTACCCTGTTGCCACCGAGAGCGCCTTGTGCCGCGGCATTGCCAAGAACGCCCTGCTGCTGTTCGGCATTCTGCTCATTCATATTTGCCATTGTCGATTGAACGACATTGCTCAAATATGGGCTCATATATTGGCCCACGCTGGCAGACGTGGGAGTAGCCGTCGAGTTTAGAGCACCGGCAGCACTCGAAAAATCCCCATTGGACGCGCCGTTGAGACCAGCAATCGTGTTGAACCCGGCAAGTTGGTTCTGTTCGAAACCAGATCCGTTAACGCCTCCAGAATACGGCTGATAGGCCGTCTGGGAGATCGGCGTTGCCTGATTGATGAGGCCCTGATAGGCCTTCATAATCTCTGGTGGCAGCTCGGTCTTGGTAGTCGAAGTTGAACTTTTACCGCCCATTATCGTTCCTTACTTGTCCCAAGCGCACGAGCCGACTGCTTGTCTATTCCAGACGAAGAAAGCGCCCGCTTTTTCAAGCTGCTTTTCGTAGAGCCTAATTTTCGCTTCTGTGCGGTGGTTACTGACGATGCCGACCATCAGCGGGATGTTGAGCTTTTCAGCGCCATTTTTTGCCCAATTGAGCAATTGTTTTGCATAATCAGAGCGGCGGTGATCCGGATGGACGAAGTTCCACGCCTCGTTCAAATACCAAGTGTCGCTGTAGTACGGCTGCTCGATCCCGAGGTAGATGCTGGCGACTGGATCGCCTACGGGGCCAATGACTCCCATCATGGAACCTTCGCCGTTGAAGGCCCGCTTCATGTAGTCCCTGACTTTTTTCTCCGACAAGGGGAAAAGTCCGTTTTCGTCATGGAGCATGCTGATCATCGCAACGATTTTATCCTCGTCGGCCGGGACCGCGATGCGAACAGATTCGGACATATATGGTTTTCTCAACGATGGGGGTTGGGGAGCTTTTTAAGCGTCTTGATCGTCTGCTTGCGGGTATGCTTGACAAAATGCTCCAGAATCTTGTGACCTCGCTTCAGATCACCACCACCAAGCCGTGCGATGACTTCAGGAGGGACGACATACTCTCCACCGGCTGCCATAATCGGAACGGAGCCACCATCCTTGCGATGAATCGCCGCGGGAGCCGATGCGCCTGGCAGGTTGAAGAGATGATCAAGTACCTTGTGGCCATTCTCTGAGTTTCCCTCACCGAGGCCGGAGACGACATCGGCCGGGATCACAAAGCTTTCAGCCGGGACATCGATCGGAAGATGATCCGTGCGGCCGGCAACATACGATTTCAACGCGCCAATGGTCGGCGCCGGCCGCGTATACGGCGTGGCTGCAAGCCTCATAGCGGCCCCCACAGCGTCGTTTCCACTTCCTGGGGCCGCTGGCTTAGTCATAGTAGGCAATCTTCACCGCTGTGCCATTGGGAAGCGATACGACGATATAGCCGACCACCTGAGCCGGAGGCGTGATTGCTCCACCCGTAGCCGTGGTTGTTGTGCCGCCGATCTGGGGGAAAGCATTCGAAAAAACCTGACGAATTCCATTCAAGGCTTGGACGCCGTTCTGGATCGCCGAGAGGATATTGAATCCCTGACTGTTGTCGCCGACTGCCATATTTTACCTCTTTCCATCTGGAGCGCCGCGATAGCGCAAGCCACCCATTCTCCAGAATGAGCCCACACCTACCCCCTCAATCCGCATGCCGATTTCACGGCCTCTGATCCTTGGGTTTCGGTAATTTGTCGTTGAAGTGATTGAATACGGCCCTTTGGTTTTAACCTGGCCGTTCGGGTAATCTGTGTACTTAAGGGTAATATTGAGCTGTGCGTCCTGTGGCGCGTTGAATTTCCCATATCGAAAATCAGGGATCATCCAGTCAATGAACGTCAGGTTCTCCCCTTGGGAGATTTGGGCATAACCAGTCTCGAAAAATTCCCCCATCGGAGAGCCATCGGCATCGTTTGCGACTTCGTGTTGATAGACAAAACCTGTAGAGCTACCGCCGATCGGCTGCCCTAACACCGATTGATCAATCCAGGCTGTTCGATCGAGCCGGCCGCAATCCCAACAATTCAAGATGAAGTTGAATTTCACATAGGAGTCTACTTCACCCGTGCCGCTCGATGCAGACGGGAAAAACCATGCTACCTCGCCGAACCCATTGTTCGGGGCGACATGGATTTTGTCGAGGTTGTTCAGGTCCAAATCTTGAAAGACGAAATCCCATACCGAGCAGACGATTGGCTGAACGCCCGCGCCGGCATAAGTATAGAACTGATTGTTCCCCATCCAATAGACGGACGAATTGACGACGCATGCGGCATGACGGGCGATAAGTCCGCACTCTCTTGCCAGTTTAGTAAAACCAAACACCAAGGGCGGTTGCACGTACTGCATCGCCCATACTTCGATGTCGGTCCATATAAACCCGAACTGAGGCCCTTGAAGACCGCCAACGATCTTGGAACCTGTTGGGATGCGATAACCTCCGGCCTGAGTGAGTGCCGTCACTGTCCAGTTTGTATAATCGCCGGAATCTGACCAATTGATCAGAAGCGGGTCTTGCACACCATTAATGGATGACGCCCATGCCACCAGAATTTGGTACGGATCGGAGACGAAGATGCCACCATTGATTTCCGGAGCCCCAATAATTTTCGTAGCTACGAAATAGCCGCTTTCTGGAGACCAGTTGTAGATCGGCCCGTTTGTCGGGGACGCAAGAAGGATTTCCCCCCAATTATCCAGGGTCCAATTCGTGGTAGTAATCGGCGTTCCTGGGGATGGAGCGGGAGCAACGCCAATCCCATACGCACCTTCGCCATAGGGGCCAATGCCATAGCCTGCAGGAGGCGTGATTGGCGAAACGCCGATATAGTAGATGAGCTGTGCGTGCCCAGCGTTCATCGTTGCGGTCGCACTGCTCGTGGCCAAGAATATATTGTTGATCGTGAAAGTATTCGCATCAACAACGGTCTGGACGAGATAGGAACCCTGAACTGTGATGCCACCAACTGCAGTAGGTGTAGGAACTGCAAAACTTGAACCCGGCGTATAGCCGTGATTGGCTAGAACAACAGTGACCGCCGGAGATCCGATCGTTGTCGTAAATGTCGGCAGAGTACCGGAATTTGCGACTGTGCTTGTTGCGTTTTGCGCAGCGATGATCGTGTAACTGTTCGTGCCGGTAATAGTTGCAATCGCATAGGAGCCCTGAAGGACTATCCCGCCAATTGCGATTGGGGTCACGAGGTAAACAGAATCGTAGATCGAAACCGTGATGTTAGGATCATCGACCTCGATAATATTGCTACCCGATGTGGTCGAGAAATCCGGCGTGGTATTGCTGACCAGCGTTCGCGGCGTGATATCCTGCAGCACGCCATTGCTGACGACATCCAGCGATGTTTCCGCGCCTATGGAAAGATGGAGGCCGGCGTTTAAATCCTCCCACGCATGCAGATCGCGAACGGGCGAGCTTACAGAAGCGGGATAGAATTTCTGCCAGCCACCAAGCTTTTCGACAAGGACGACGTCTCCAGCTGCTTTGAAGCGAATGAGCTGCGACGTCTGAATAGCCGCCGCATTCTGCGTCGGTGTCTTTTCGATATTAACACCGGGAGCAAGCGTAATTGTTTCGAGGGGCATCCATCAACCTCTAGGCGGCTGCGCCAAAGGCGTCGGAGAGAATGCCGTCCATGAATCAGACCATGACTTTTTGCGAAGCTCTTCGACCATGGCGGATGCCTTAAGCGCCTGATATTGAGTTTCCCAAGAGGAAGACATTTGCGGATCGCTCTGTTGCGCTCCGAAATTTCTCATGTATCCAGACGCGAACACCATCGAGGCGGCCAGGAACAGGTCATAGAGATAGGTGGTCAGGAACGTCGTAGGGTTGGTTACTGACAATGGAATAGGCCGCTGAGTGCCATAGACTTCCAGCGTATAGAAATTATCAGGCGACGGCCCGAGGATGGCGTTGAACTGATCCACCATCGCGTACATCTGTGGGAGGCCGGTAGCGTTCGGATTGCCCCATAGCGCATAGATCACTTCCTTGGACGTCGGCACCAGCGGGTTGCGGGCGGCAATTGTCGGATCAGTTGCGAAGGGTGTCAGGACATTTACGCCTTGCACCGTCACGAATGTCTGAGGAAAAGCAGCATTCGGATGGGCCGTGACAAGTGAGACGCTGGTATCGCGGAACACGGTCGAGATGAGATCCAATTCCCGGTAAATCCGCATTTCCGCATAATTGATGATGGCCGGCAGAATCACAGGAAAATCAACATCGGTCGAGTCCATTACGATCATAGTCTCAAGCTGAGAGACATAGGTAGTGTAATCGACCATTAGTTTGTCACCAGATCCAGACCATCATTCGTCACGAACTGGTTGCCGTCATTCGTGTAGAGGAAGGTATTCTCATCGATATAGAAATATTCCGGCCGCGGATTGCGGATAGGTAGCGGGTCAGGCGGAAGGATGCGCGCCTTGAGCTGCTCTTGAGGGACATCCCAGCACCTTTCGCAAACGAGAAGGCGCAGATTTTGGAGCTTGGTCCCGGACCACTGCATCTGCCATCGCAGATCGACGTGATTGTACCACAGTGAACAATTGTCGCAGCATGCATAGGCTTGGGGGTTTCTGGCGCTGGTTTTAGCTCTACCATGGAAACGCCATGCCATTATTCGACACCTTCCACATACCTGAAAACATATCCATGTGCAGAATTTTTTGACCCTCTGCACACTTCCCCAATAAAGCCCCGATGAATGCCATATGCCTCTGACGCAGCGATTGCGCTTGTATATATTTTCCCGTCATTGAGACAGACAAGGCTCTTCATAAGCTTTGCCTTTCCCTTGTTAGCTCGTTCAGATGTGCGTTTCTCAGCGTGTTCAATTTCTTCTTCTACGTCGAACTGGTCACCGACATAGCGAAAAACTCGGCCACCAGCTGAAGCTCTATGAGGCTTCCGAAGGCAGACTTCAGTTATAGCGCTGCGGCTAGTCTCGTAGAATTCGGACGCGCCCCTCACACTTTCGAAAACATTCCCATCGTTCAGGCAAACTACCTGTCGTTTCAAGGCATCCGGGCCAAGGCTAGAGAACTCTGCAAACTTCGCTTTATTGGCCAGCCCAATTTCTCGCAGCTTTCCTCTTGTCTCTTCAGAACTCCGAGATCCAGCACGGTATTTGTTACCAGTCTTCAGGGACGCTATACGCGCTCTAGTTTCCGAAGAAACGACCATTCCAGTCTGCCCTAGACCGCCGTCAGTGCAATTGTAATGGGGCTTTAGGAGCGCAATGAATTCGGTCTCGGCGATCAACCCTTCATCGCCGCTCTCATGTCGAGACAGTTCTTCGATAACGAATGCATCCCGACCATATTTACGAATGGCTTTCTGAAGCATCCCTTGGTGATATTTCGTGGTCGCATGGCAAATATGCTGCGAAAAGCGAACCGACAAAGGCTGTGTAGTGACGCCGATATAGAACTTTCCATTGACGGTATTCGTGATCTTGTAAATCACGGATGGCTTATTTCGAGCCGATAATCTCATCGCTGGTAGTAGCCGCCCAAGCTCGGGCTTATAAACAAATCTACGTTTTCCGTGTCCTGCTCTTGCGCGGTCTGTAGGGCCGTCTGCGCCTTGGCTTCAAGCCGCATGACTTGTGCCGGCGCATAGCTATGGGCGAGACGAGATGCCAAACCCCAGGCAAAAGCACCAAACCAACGGTTAGGAAGATCGAGTGTCTCTCCGCCCTGCAGGTTCGCATCGAAGATCTGTGTCACACGATAATAGCGGAGCGTATATGGCCCATTGCCGTCAGGGACTTGCCAGAGCGTGATGGATGGAGAAAGCAGGCGGTCGAACCAGAAACTGGTCACGCGCCCCTGCATGTTCTTATTGGGCATAGAGGCGTATTCGGTGCGAGACAAAGGCCAGATGATCGTATCGATGGGGTTACCGTTACCGTCGTTCACGCGCCAGTAGATATCGAGGATCATGATCGTGGAGGGATCGACGGGATAGACAGCCTGCCCTTGAACAAGCGGGACCTCGACCAGATCGACCTTCCACAGGTTTGGAGTATCGTTGTTCCATTCTGCCAGCATGAGGTTCATCGCCATGCGGCCATCGACCAAATGCTCTTGCGTGATGGCCGCGCGACGGATTCCGCATAGCCCATAGCAATATAGTGTGAGGCTGCCGATATCTGGGTTGAACGAGGTGGATCCTGATGACGTCATGGTCTCAACTCAAAACAATGGCTGTGACGGCGCCGCCAGAGACCGTCAGCGTGGCCTTGGAGACATACGTGCCCGTAACGGGGATCGTGAGTTGCTGGCTATCCGTGACAAGGGCCTTCGTCGGCGCCAAGGAAAGCCCTATGCTCTGCAGGGTGCCAGACGATACATTCATTGTCGCAAAATCGGTCGAAGCACTGACGGAAACAGTACCGAGAGTGGTCGTGAAGCCATTTGAGATCAGGGTATCTGTCTGGGCCGCCAGCGCGATCCAGTTGATGAAGCCGCCCGCGATCGAAGCATTGCCGTTGAGAGCGCCGCCTCCGCCGTTATTGGCCACCTTGACAGACATGCCATTGGTGACGAGGGCCGCAGTGCCAGGGACGCCCACGAAGGATAGCTGGCCGGTCTGGGCAACGATCGTAGCAGTGCAGCTTACCGAGGTTCCATCAGCATCTTGAACGGGGATTGCGCTGGCCTGATTGGTGATAACGGTACTTCCGGAAGGGAGCTTGGCGGACTGCATGCTGCCGCCGCTCACGCTCAAGGTAACCGTCCCGAACTGAACCGTACCATCGAAGCCCGTCAGGGTCTTGGATTGACCATCGGTTACGACAGCGCCATTCGATGGAATAACCGTGCCGGGCACGAAGGAAACGCCGTTGCCTGGAGAAGAAATGCCATTGCCAGCCATTATCGCGTCCTTAATTGATCGAGAATGCCTGACGGATCTTCAGTTCAAGATTGCCGCCGGAAAGCGTCGCCACGTTCAGGCGCACCGCAGAAATGGGAGCAATATAGTTTCCTGTGGCAGTCGCCGCCGTGCCGACCGGGAATTGCGGGTCCGTGGTCCAACGGATGTTCGGATTGGCCGAGTTGTCCTGAAGCATCAGTTCATCGAGCGTATATTCAACGCTATAGGTCGCAGTAACACCGCCAGCGACATAGACCTGAATGGCTACATTGAATGGCGCAATCGATGGATCGAGATTGCAAGGCGCGCTCGTACCGGTAGCGGATATGGGCACGAATTTGGAAAGCGGAGATGGCATTAGCCTATCCTCAATATGAAGAGAAAAGGCAGAGGCCGGAGCCCCTGCCCTTAATGGAAGGATTTTAGCGTTTCAGCCAAGCGCGCCCGTTTGGCGAGTTTCGGATTGTCCGAATGAGCCGCCTTTTCGAGCTTCTTGGCTGGGATCTTCTGGCCCTGCGGAACATGGAGTTCCTTATGCAAGGCGCCTGGGTGCCTCACAGCGCCAGAGATCCACTTATCCTTGACTTCGCCGCCTTTGGCGTAGTCAGTCACCTTCCTTGTCGTCACGCTCGGAAACCCGAGCAGCGGACGACAACGGGCTGGAGTCGGCGCCAACGCGGCCACCAGACTTCCGACCCGGACGGTCAAGGCGCATCTTCGACTTTTTGCCGTCGACCTTGCCCATTTCCTTCTTTTTCTTCACACGGCCGCCGTCCTTGCGTTCATCGGCCTCCTTCTTCACGTTCGAGTCAGCGCCGGCATAGACGTCCTTCGGAGATTCATCCTTCGGAACAACGCCGCCGCTAGCGCGCTTGCAATCCTTACGACCCTTCATGGCGTGTCTCCTGCCTGGGGCTGTTGAACATAGAGAACGGTGACAACACCCGCGCCAACAGTCGTCGCGCCAACAGGCGTGATCGTGATGTAGACGCGGTGATTGGTGCCGACGTTCTGCATGGCGGTAAGCTGTGCGCCCGTATAAACACGGGCAGCACGGCCTGCAGTTTTCGCATCGACGCTGCCGAGATACTGAGTCCCGGCAGCGGCGGAGCCGATCGTGAGGGTGGCAGACGTCGCAGAGTCGAAGGCCGTCGTGATGTCCGGAAGGAAGTCAACGAGTTGGCTTCCCTGTGGGACATCGACGAATACCGTGACCGCAGTCGTGCCATTCTGAGTGAATGGCGCATCCTGAAACATCACGGCGTAGCCCTGGTCGCTATAACCAGAACTAGAGCCGTCTGCCTTCTGCGTGAACGTCGAGACTGGTCCAGTAAAGGCTGTGGTGGTCATTGTTTCATACCTCCATTAAGCCGTAGGGAACGAGCCCCAGATTGCGCGCGGATCATTGTAGGAAAACGAATAGCGCTCGTAGCCCTTCACCAGCAGGTTATCCGTGGTGAAGTCGACCTGCATGTCCGTTTCGAAGGCGACACGCTCGAGATAGAGCAGCCCTTCGATATTGGTCAGCAGGAACCACGCGAAATTGCTGGTCAAGAATTCCGAGACGACATAGCCGTCGCGAAGACCGCCCGAGGTGGACAGGATGGCGTTGACATCGTTGTCAGCCGTGCCGGGGCGAAGTTCCGTCTTGGTGAGACGGATGGCGACCGGTTCCAGGGCATTCGGGACGACGAGCTTGCGGGCACGAGCGAAGGTCTTCAGGCCGGCGTTGTCGACGAAGGTCACCGGAATGGTAGTCATCGCATTGAGGAGCGATGCTTCGTTAAGGTCGACCTGAACCGACGGCGTGTTGGCAAAGGTGCTGCCATCGATCGGATGCGCAGTGGAGCAGAGAGCCACACCATCGCCGCCGATTGCCGGGTTGTAGACGTTTGCCGTGTTGAAGACGTTCCAGCCGTAGATTTCCTTGGTCTGGGCAAAAGACTGCATCAAGCCGAGGTTGGAAGGCTGAAACTGTGCCTTGTAAAGGTTGTCGTCGATGGCCTTACGCGTGATCGCGTAACCGAGAGCAATTTCATTGTGCTCCTGGTTATAGACGTAGCGCTCACCAGACTGGTTGTCGAAGGAGGTTTGCCCACCTTCGGTCTTGAGCTTTGCGAGTCCCAGATAGCGCATGGAAACAGTGCGTTCCAGCGCCATGTTGGACTTGCCCTTGCTGAACACACTCGGCCAGCGGGCGGGGATCTGATCGTACTTGCCCGTGACACCACGGAGGCCAGGCAGGAGAAGATCGCGGATTTGTGCGAGATTGATAGCCATATCCTAATCTCCTCTTAGACGATGCCGGTGAGCGACTTGGTGTCGACGTTGTTGAAGCCAACGACGATCCAGTTGCCGTTCGAAGCGGAATCGGTGCCATTGGCGCCGGGGGGATTGGTGATGAGGCCACGGATACGGAACGGCAGCGTTGCGGTGACCGCAATCGTGGCCTGATTCGCGTAAGCACCGGAAAGACCGGTCAACGCATTGCCCGTACCGATTGCGAAATTGATATTCGCGCCGACGTCAGTTTCAGCGACCGCCGTGCCGGCGTTACCGGATTGGACGATGAACTGAGCATTCGGATCATCGATGATCAGAGCGCTGACGGTGGTGTTTGCCAGAGCAGAGCCGGAACCGGGCCAATATTTGGACCATGTCCGCTGACCGGTCGCAGCCGAGATATAGCTGCAACCCGCAAAGATGCCGGCGATCTGGGTGGTGCCAGGAGCGGACTGAGCGATAGTGCCGTCCGACTGACTGGTGACGGGATCGTTCAGATAGATAGCAGAAGCGGTGAGCGCAATCAGACGAGTTTTCATCTCGTAGGTTGGCACAGAACCAAGGCCGCTAGACTGAGCGAACCCGAAAGGAGCAAAGGTGTTAGCCATTGCGATCTCCATTCAGGAAGGAAGAGCATTCCCACCGGCCCGGTAGTTATGTCTCGGATGATGCCGCAGCGGCCCGCCTTGGCAATTTGTGGAGTCGTTTAGCCGTCGATCGGCATGGACTCGTAAGAGGTGCGAATATAGTTCTGCAGGTTGGGGTGCTCCCGCGGCGCGGTGCCTGCCGGTGCTTCGCCCATCTGCTGTTTCTTGGTCTGGATCACTTCGCGGGCAGCGGCGCGATCTTCGGCCTGTGCTTCCCGAGTGAGTTCGATCGGCCGTTCCATAAGCATAAGACCATCACGAATGATCGGGCCGCTGTGATCTGGGGAAACCATGTCGGGGTGACGCGATGCGTCCACGGGATCCCAGCCCTGTTCACGAAGCATCACGCTGTAGGTGTG
>Ga0207702_10002233_pt1 | contig 18574 bp, 20 predicted proteins | sample KBSCornC62_FD_184302 | JGI IMG/M metagenome (GOLD analysis project Ga0207702, IMG submission 184302) | Corn rhizosphere microbial communities from Kellogg Biological Station, Michigan, USA - KBS Corn C6-2 (SPAdes) (version 2) | ecosystem: Host-associated > Plants > Roots > Rhizosphere > Soil ...
CGGGGAGGGCTGCGACCCTATTGAATGGGGGTCATCAAATTGGGTTCGCCAAATCCTGCGAGGTGCGCATTCGACAGACGAAACCACGCATTCCAAAAAGCTTGCAATGCGTCGATCGCAGCCGCGCTGCGATAGCCGCCGGCCTGGTCTGGTGGGAGGGCACCCGCTCCGATCACGAACACGCGCGCACCGCGAAAGTCTCCGGTCAGATGTCCGTTGCGCGCGATCGACAGCTCCGATCGGGGGTCTATCGTCCGAAGGGCCTTATGATCGTAAAAAGATGTCGCACTCGAATGTTCGAGCATGTCCGATACGAGGATAACGATGCGATCTCGAGCCGGCGATGCGCTGACGGTGGCCGAAAGCTGGCGCAAGCTGGCCATAATGTCCGAGTGAGCAAACGTGCCATGGCTGCTCGACAAGGCGGCCTGGGCTGCCTCGCCGGCAATGCGCTTTCCATAGGCTGCCTGCGCTACGAGGCACTGGTCAAGATTATGCAGAACACGCACGCCCACGCTGTTGCGCTGCTCGGCTGGTATTCCCTGCTCAATAGTTCCCGAAGCAGTGATGACCGCCGCATGGCCCGGAGCAAATTCGGAGAATTTGGCGACCGTGAATGAGGCGCCGGGGGATACTAGTCGACCCACCGCATCCAGGACGCTGGAACGCATGGCATCATCGACGGGTGTTGTCTGATCGACGAACAGGAAGATCTCGCGCGCGGGGGCTGTCGCGTTCAGCCCACTTTTCGTGGCCGCGTAGCAGCTTGGAATCGAGTTTGCCGCTCCGGCCACGGTGGAAGCGGCGAGCACAAGGACAGCACCAAATAACGTCGCTATTTTTGCCATGGAGCCTCCGGCGCGAGGTGGACTTAGGCTGACGGATTGTCAGCGACGACTTGAAGCTCGGGCGCTTGGCTGGGCTTCGCGCGTGACGCCTGCACCTCCGCGTAGCGAACGTCGAACGAGCGATCTTCCGGAGGCAGGTGGAGATGACGCGCGCCTCGAGCGCGCTCCTCTCGAACGAAATCGAAAAAGTTCTTGCCGAAATAAAGCTCGTGAGGTGCGCGCGCCTCGAGTTTTCGCTGGAGCGAGTGGAGCCTGCCGTTCGCAACGTCCATTCGATGTTGGATGGGCGCCCAATAACTCCAATAATCAGCGTGCCCCCCAGTCGCCTTGAACGCCTCCTCACCTTGTTTGCCCGCGAATCCGTATCGATAGCCGACATGCATCCCGACCGCCTGGGTCACGATGAAGATGGCACTGAGTATACCGAACCCAACTACCGCGGCGTTGTGTCTGGCCCCTGCACCCGCGTCAGGCGAGGCCTGCGCTGCAGCGGCAGGTTGCGGATTCCCGGGGAATAAGGCGGCCGGCACTGATTGAGCGTCTTGCGCCTCGACCGAGCTTAGCGTGTCGAGGCGCAAGACAGTCGATCCTACCGCCACGACCACGATCAGGAATGCCGCGATCCAAACCCAGATATAGTTGCCGCGGTCATCCGGCCTGCTCACCACTCGGTTGGCGCAGCGCACATGGGAGGGGTGGTCGGCATCGATCGACTGGATCTCACTCAGATCGACAATTTGTGAGGTAAAACCGTCGCTCTTGCGCGTTTGAAATTGTTGAAAGCAGCTGCGCAATACGCCGGTTCGATACAGTTGGTGCCCAGCGCTATGGGTCGTCCACAGGAGGATCGCCGCCAGCACGGAAACTGTCGCGATCATGAGCAGCGTTCGCGTGTTTTCCGACGCTTCAAAGGAGAGGAGCGAGCCCAGAAGATAGGAGAACCCAAGACCTTCGAGAATGACGAGCAACGCCAGCAGCAGCAATATACCGTGCGGCATCGGCTTGCGGCCGTGATCGTAAGTGAGCCGGAGATATTCGAGATTGTTCTCAAACTCCGGCGCGGAACGAGCAGCAACATGCTTCGCATAGTCCCGGCACAACGTGTCCTCGACGTTGAGCCACCCGTCATAATCGGATTTGGCGTAATCCCGCGAGAAGCGCGCGAGCTTTCCGAGTACGGGGAAGGTATAGCTGAGATCGGTGAGCCAAAAGAGCGTGTTACGCCCGGCGACAATCGCTGCCACAGCCATCACGCCTACCACGATGGCAAGCCACGCCGCGATTTGCGGGATAAGCGCCGCAAGGTTTTGCATTTCGATTCCCCCAAAAGGCTCGTGCGTTAAACGCGCTGAGTCTTTGCGGCTATTCTACGCCAATCATCTTGAGAGTCGAGTCGACAGAATTATAGCCAGAATGTTGGCAATATTGCACTGCAAAATCCGATTTGGATATAAATCATCAATCGGATCCGCTTTAGTCCAAAACGACAGGGAGTTGCCGATATCATTCGCTGGCCCAGTGTATCAGCGCGCAAGTTGGAGCTGATCTTTGACAGGACCAGATATCAAACACATGTACTCGGAGGGGGCGCTTGCGCAGGCCGGTGATCCGGATCGATCCGGCCAATGGCGCGCCCGAGTTGCTCGAGCTTGCCCAGGGGCTCGAGCCCTCGCGTGGCGCCGGCGTGTGGGATTGAAGGCGCACAGCATGGCGGCGAGAATGACAAACCGGTCCGTACGGTAGAACCGGTCGCACCCTCGCTCCACAAAAGTGCGTGCCGAAGCCAAAGGTTAAGTAATTTAGCAAACCGCCACGGTAATCGCGGGTGGCTTGTGACTTCGCTAAGCGCTCTCGGGCGATATCCATTCCGGTGTGAACCCTGCTTGCTCGGGGCGAACGGAAGGTGGCATCAATGGCTAAGCCGATCTGGCTCGGCATTTTTAGTGGCGGATTTTCATGATTGGTTTGAAATTGGCGTGCTCCGCTATCGCGGGGCTTTATTTTACAAGTAATGCGTCGGCACGCATGCTTGTGATCCATGATAATGGGCTTGACCCCGTAACCATTCCTTATATCGACCCACATCGAGAGAACATCGATTTCGTAACAGATACAATATATGGCGAGGTCCATTATGAGGTGGATAAGTATGGGCTCGACATGCCTAGCCTCGCTCCGTGGGCAAGCTACGATTTTGCCTCTTATTACGTATCAGGCCACATTGGTGGCTCCTACACTTGGTTCGCTGGGATCGCATCGGCTTTGGCCGGTGTTCTTGAGAACACCGAAGGTGCCCCAGGTACCTTCGTGCATTATGCGTGGGATCTGCCTCTTGATACATGGGCATGGGGATATGCGGCTCCAGATCAACCAGGCGGCGTCGATGCCTTCTATTATGGGCCGGTTTCAACGTTTGATGTGCGGACCTCTATTGGGGGCTATGGCAGTTCCAGTGCGGGTGGGGTTTTCGGTACCCCCGAATTTCAGCAGGAGATCTATATCGAGACTCACTCGGTTCCCGAGCCTGCGTCGTGGGTGATGATGCTAGGTGGTTTCGCCTTTATCGGTGGGGCGATGAGGTATCGCCGGAAGGCAGCGGTTAGCTTTGCCTGAACATCGATTCCGGTGGCAGCGCACTAAGTCAAAGACGGAGCTGGGCCACTGAACGGGCCACCTAAGAACGCCGGGGGTGCTGAGATAAGTGCACTGTTGTCTAATTGATTGTGGTGGTGGCGACCGGATCTATGGTTGTCTACGAGGTCATCGGAAGGCGGTGGCGCCATTTTATCCGAGCCATCATGATCGCGGTCAGGCGGTAGGGGTTGGACGCCTCTGTGTCACCGACGGGCTTGTACCCTACAGTACAAGCGAGGTCATCCGATGGCATCCGATCAGCCGGCCATGGACGCTGTTGTTACGCCCATTGGAAGTCGGTTCCGGTCTGCCATAGCTTGTGGAGGAGGATGGCGAGCTTGCGTGCCACGGCAACGCGCGCACGCTTGGCCCCTTTGGTGACGGCGAGTGCCTTGCCCCAGGCCTGCAGCGGGCTGGGCCGCTTGACGCGGGCGAGCAGGTTGTTGGCCGCCTCGTAGAGCGCGGATCGGAGCATCGGATCGCCCGCCTTGGAGATATGGCCCTTGGTGTCGCGCTCGCCCGACTGGAACCGCCTGGGAACGAGGCCCGCATAGGCACCGGCGTCCTGCGAGCGAACGAAGCGGGTCGGATCCTCGATGCTGCTCTTGAAGGTGAGCGCGGTGATCGGGCCCACGCCGGGCACGCTCATCATCCGCGCCACGACCGGATCGGCGACGGCGCGCCGCTTCAGGTTGCGGATCGAGGCCGCGATCTGCGCCTCGATCGCGCAGAGGCTGGCAACCAGCGGCGCCAGCACCGGCTTGAGCTCGGGCTTTTGCGCGAACAGGGCGGCGAGCTGCGCCCCCCTTTTGCCCGGCGTGGTCACCTTGCCCAGCCTCAGGCCGAACAGCTTTAGCAGCCCGCGCAGCTGGCCGAGCATCGCGCCATGTGCCTTGATCAACTGCTCGCGTACCTTCAGCTCGGCGCGGTCGAGATGCGTGGCGCTCTCCTTGATGTGCACCGCCTTGAACCAGCCCGTGCGGGCAAGCTGCGCCAGTCCCTCGGCATCGTGGACATCGCTCTTGTTGACCCGTGCCGACAACACGCCGTTGGCGTGGCGGGCACAGATGCAAACGACCGGAACCGCTCGCTCGCTCAGCCCGTGATACAGGAACGCAGACAGCGCGCCCGTCTCCAGCACCACCCGCTCGACCCCGGCCGCATGCCGCGTCAGCGCCGCCGCCACCGCCTCAGGATCAGTCGCGCAGACCCCGCGCCACCGGACCGCCCCTCGCGCGTCCACCACGCAGACGTGCGTGCTCTGTGTTCGACACATCCAGACCAGAATACAATGTCATGGGTCCATCCTCCTCCTTGAAGCGGCTTCGCGCCGACTTCGTATCAGCCAGGAGGATGGGCCTACCTCAATTACGCCATGTCACCGCAATTCAGGTGTCTCTGGGCTAGCGCCGTTCTGGGTATGGGAACCGGACCGGTTCTCCGCTCGACAAGCGTGCCGTACGGATAACGCTCAAGCTACCTACGTTCGATCGTGCTTTGAAGCCTTGGCTGAGTAGGGCACGTAAAAATTGCGAACAGGGCTATCCCGAACGGCTGATAGATGCCGCTGGGGGAGGGCATTCGCAAAGCCAGGTTATGGTGGCAGTATTTCGGCACAATTCCACCGCAAACATTCGTTGAGGTTCGCCCGGTGGCTGATGGCCTGTTGCTGTCGTAGGTTGCCGCCGCTTACGCCCATTCCGGTTCGAACTGCCCTTGTCTGAGGTGGCCTTGCAAAGGCATCAACGGAATGGGCGAGGTGAGATCAGCCGAGATGGCTGAAGCTCCGGTCGCAAAAGGGGGGTATGCGAACAATGGGACGCAATATAGTCATCGCGGCTGTGTCGGCCTTGATCTTCGCTTCGAACGCATCGGCAACTTTACGGCTCGATGTGGATATGGACCTCGCTAACTGGGGAAGTGATGGATTGAAGCCGCTCCGAGCCTATCATCATCTCGTTTTTATTGAAAATGATGATCAAATCGGAGAAGTTATTAACTTCTCGTTCAATAGCCAGAGCGGTGCATTCGAGATATCACGCAACTCTTTGCATTTCAATTTAGATGGCTCTTATCATGAGGATTCATACTACGGTGCCGCTGACTTCTCTAATGAACTGGACTTGTCTAGCTTTTACGTGGATCATAAAGTAGCGCTCGGAGCGTCCTTTGGAATTCAAACTTCCTCTACAGCAAATAGACTCTACGCCGACTACGAGGACATGGACTTTTGGAATCACGGTCGCGGATTCTTGAGGATATGGGCTTCTCACACCGATGATACAGTTGGTTCAGCTGGCTTCGACAACCCGCTAACGATCAACGAAGCTATCCCTGAACCTGCTTCCTGGGCGATGATGCTCGCAGGGTTTGGCCTGATCTGCGGTGCGATGCGATGTCGCCGCAAGGCGGCGGTCCGCTTCACCGACGCTTTTTTTCGCTAGGTCGAAATCGGTTGCAGCCGAGGTTGCAGCGGCGAACCGCACAATGCCATTAATGCGTCGGCCGATGGGGATCGGCCGTAGGGAGGGGGCAAGATGCATTACCTTGCTGCGGCGCTCGCCGCCTTAACGCTATCGATGCCTGCATCTGCCACGATGCTGACATATGTCATTCCTGTGAGCGGAGATGGCCTCGCCACGCTCCCGCAGGTGAATCCCGCACGTTGGAGAATTGACGAAGCGAGGCTTCAGTTTGATGGAACTGTTCGGCTCAGCATGGCGCTCTACTTTGATTATCCAGTGCGCGATGGAGTGGATCTGTGGTTAAACTCGACGTTCACCTACGAAGTGGATTTTAGCAACGGCTATACTATATATGACTTCGCCAACCCCGATAGTCATCAGCTATTCCAGGCTGTAGGGCTGTTCGAAGCGGAATGGGATATTGGTTTTGTTGGTTTTTTTTATCGCCAAGAGATTCCGTTTAACGACTTGCATTATCTCCAAGAAGGCCAAAAAGCCCCCCTCGTAAAATTGCATAGTGTGGTTGGGGCATTGCCAACTGAAATCGCTTATTTCACTGGGGACGCCGGTCCGGGGCAAAATGACGGGCCTTACCACGCGCGGATCGATCTTCTTCGGGCGGATTACGACGTGAACCTTCGGCTCCTGCTAAACGCCTCACCGGCTCCGGAGCCAGTTAGCTGGGCGACGATGCTAACCGGGTTCGGTCTTGTCGGTGGCGCGATGCGCTACCGCCGCAAAGCGGTGTGGCGTACCGCCTATCCGTTGCCGTAGGAAGGCTTAGGCGTGCATAGTGTGCATAGGCGCCAAGGGTTGAGCCAGAAGGGCTTAGTCGAAAAGCTACGTCGTCATCAGCAGCTCGTGTCCCGCCATGAAATCGGCGAACGCCGGCTTGATGTGGCCGAGTTCGCCGATGTGTCTCGCACCCTTGGCCCGAACCCGGTTTCAACGATCGGGCGGGGCGTCCGCCACTTAATTGTGGCTCGAAATCCGAGCCTGCGAAACCGCCGGTTACACCCTAACGGTGCAGCCCAACGATGATTGCTAAACAGCTTAAGAACGCTCGGGTCTTCTAGGGATTGTTGGGCGCAGGGGAAGGGTGTGAAGAATGGTAGATCAGAGGCCACTAGGTGAACTTTTTAGTCGAGTTTACCTCGAAAAGAGCAGCCCGACGCAGGATAGTCTCCGGTTTCGTAAAAGGCTTGGCCACTACCTTCAATCGATGACGACAGCCTCCTACGCTGTGTCCGAAATAGCCAAAGAGACAGGCGAGAAAGTGGCATCGTATGGTGGCGGGTTTTACTGGGATAAGTTCACAAGGGACGTCCAGCTTAGGGATCTTCTCGATAGTATAACAATTATATATCGAGTAGTTAGCCGAAGCGTCGTCAACAATCACCAAGCTGAGCCTTTCCGTGAATTCGTAGAGCGCGCTCTCAGAGAGGAAAACCTGGGGTATTCAGTTGACGCCAGGGGCGGAGTGCACTTTTTTGTTGACGAGCAATTTGAGCGGTCGCGGGTATCGTTGATCGCAGGGCTGCACGCACCTCGATACGCCGGTATCGCAGCTGCGATAGAGGAGTCGCATCGAGCGCTGGCTGGCGCGGAGCCTGACACCCTAGAGGCCGTGCGTCGGGCGTTTGATGCGGTGGAGAACCTGTTCAAACTGATGTTCGCCGTGCCCCGTCTGGGCTCGTCGGAAATCGGAGCAAAATTGAAGCCATCGCTACCTGCTCTGTTTCCGGGGAGGGCGGGCGACGCCTCAAAACTCATTGCAGATGCGATGTCCGCTTGGGTTAACGCCTGTCATCAATATCGCCATGCTCCAAGTGATGAACAACCTGCGCCGCCCCCGCTCTCCTTAGCGTTGACGCTTATCGGTTCGGCATCGGATTACCTGCGCTGGTTGGCCGGAATCGATGCCCAGATGCAACGATCGTAACCGACCCCGCCAGCCTCAACGTTCTTTCCTAGCCGAGCCGCACCGCCCGTTGGGCGTCACCCGCCAGAGAATGTTGGCCATTTCGTTGGGCTAGGCAAATGTCTCTTGAGCTAGCCCTTGAAAAGGGTGGAAAAAGCCGGCGGAATGCCGGAGCGGGAGGGACGCGAACCCTCGATTCGGTTTTACCGAGCGAGCGACCTCGACCACTGCACATATGGGCAGGCGAAGGATTGCGCGCTAACGGGTTCGGCGGTTCGGCCGCGATTTAACAACACCCTCTCACCCGCGTACGCATGTGACAAATGGTTGTCCGGCCATGAGCGCGGAAACCTGCATCATCATCGTGAGCGCCGCGCTCCTGTTCGCCATTCGCGCAGGAGTAAGCATGATGTCGCACGCCCTCGATCGACTGAGCTCGTCCGTTTCGGACGCCGTTTCCGCCCTGAATGACGCGACCGCGCGTGCCGGTAATGCCGGGCAGGGCGACGATGCCGTGCTGGGGCAGCTGGCCGCCAGCCTGGATGCCGCCGTGTCCGCTTATCGCGCCGCGAGCGTGGCCCCGACTGTGTCGGGCGAGACGGTGGCCACGCCGATCGGTGAGGCTGCGCCGGACAGCGCCGCCGTGGCGGGCGCCGCCAATCCGCTCGATCCCAACGCAGCCGCCTGAGGCTGCTCGTGGAGGCAACGCCTGATCTTTCCCGATCCAGTCCGGCCGGCGGCAGCGCCGCGCCGGGCGATGGGCTTACACCCAAGCGCGCGCAGTTCGTTCGCGAATATCTGGTCGATCTGAACGCAGCTGGGGCGGCGGTCCGCGCAGGGTATAGGGAGCGGAGGGCGAAGCAGCAGGCCTCCGAGCTGCTCCGCACCCCGGCCGTCGCCGCCGCTATCGAGGCGGCAATGGCGGAGCGTTCCGCCCGGCTGCGGATCAACGCCGACATGGTGGTCGAACGCTGGTGGCGGATCGCGACGGCCGATCCCAACGATCTGGTCCAGCTGCGGCGGGGCTGTTGCCGTTACTGCCATGGCGCCGACCATCTTTATCAATGGATCGACGCCGAGGAGTTTGGGGAGGCCGTCGCCGCCTCCGCCAAGGCAAAGGCGCCGGTAGTGGGCCCGAGCGATGCGGGCGGCTATGGCTATCGCGCCAGCAGCCCTGCGCATCCCGATTGCCCGCGTTGCGGCGGGCGCGGGGTGGCGGAGGTGTTTGCCGCCGATACGCGCACGCTGAGTGGCGATGCCGCTCTGCTCTATGCGGGCGTCAAGGAGACGAGTGGCGGCATCGAGATCCGCATGCATGACCAGGCCAAGGCGCTGGAGAATGTCGCGCGGCACCTTGGGTTGTTCAAGGATCAGGTCGAGCATACGGGTGTGACCACGGTCGAGATCGTGAGGCTGACGCCGTGAAGCGCTCCGCCTCCCGCGCCGCGGCTGCACCCGCGCAGCGTCGCATCCGCTTGCCGCACAATGGCTGGCGGCCGCGCGCGTACCAGATGGGCGCGTGGCGCTACATGGAGCAGGGCGGGCGGCATGCCGAGCTGATCTGGGCGCGGCGATCGGGCAAGGACGAGATCTGCCTGCATTGGGCGGCAATCGCGGCGCATCAGCGGCCCGCAACCTATTGGCACATGCTCCCCGAGGCGGCGCAGGCGCGCAAGGCGATCTGGGAGGCGATCAACCCGCATACCGGCGTCCGCCGCATCGACGAGGCTTTCCCGCACGAATTGCGCGCCACCACGCGCGAGCAGGAGATGCTGATCAAGTTCAAGTGCGGTTCGACCTGGCAGGTGGTCGGATCGGACAATTTCAACAGCCTGGTGGGATCGCCGCCGGCGGGGGTGGTCTTTTCGGAATGGGCGTTGGCGCAGCCCGCGGCGCGGGCCTACCAGTTCGCGAACCAGGCCGAGGCCCAGGCCTTCGCCCAGCAGCAGGCGGCGAACGCCGCGAACAATGCCGCGCGCGCGCAGGGCCTTCAGGAACAGACCGCGCTGCGCGACCTGCCGTTGAACGAGCTGAATGCGCTCAGGGCTTCGACCCAGATCCAGAACCCGCAATTCTCGTCCGTGCCGCAGGCGGAGATGGCGAACACCGACATCAGCGGCGACATCTACAAGTCGGCGGAGATGCAGCAGCAGGCGAGTAATGGCTTCATGTCGGGCCTGTTCGGGCTGGGATCGTCGCTGCTGGGCGCGGCAGGCCAGGCCAAGGGATTCCCCGCATTGTTCTCCGACCGGCGGCTCAAATGCGACATCGTGCGCGTCGGCACGACCCCAGTGCTGGGCCTGCCACTCTACGCCTTCTCCTATGTCTGGGACCGCGGCAAACGCGTCATCGGCGTCATGGCGGACGAGGTGGCGCGCGTGCGGCCATCGGCGGTGGTCGATCATCCGAGCGGCTTCAAGGCCGTCGATTACGGGCAGATTGCGTGATGGCCGATACGCTCCAGAGTCTGGGCCTGCTCAAGCCCGATTTCACGACCTTGCCTCCGGATATCCAGGACGATCCCGGGGCTTTCGTCAATCTCCAGGCCTATGTGGATGCGCTTCGCGGGCACGATGCGCTGCAGGGTGGGGGCGATCAGCCGCCGATCGATTTCCGGCAGCAGGCTGCGCGGGTGCTGCAGGCTTACGGGGATGCGCAGGGGCAGGGCCAGCCGACCATGACCGCGGCACGAAAGTCGCCTCAGCCTCCGGCAGCTCCGCCGGTTGCCTCTCCGTCAGCGAGCCGGCACCGCGTTCCGCAGCCGCTTCCTGATGCCTTTCCAGGCGGAGTGACGGGGCCGTTGATCCGTCTATCCGATCCGCATTTCGATGACCGGGTCAGGCAGGCGACCCACAATAGGCCATCGGTGACGGGCGCTCCTCGTGGGAATAGCCCGCCGTCGAAGAGTCCGGAGCAGCCCTGGTACAAGCACGGCATTCAAGATGGCGCAGCCGGGTTGCTAAGTGGCGCGCTAAGCATTCCAGAGACAGCGGTGAACGGCATGGCCTGGCTGCAGGAACACCCGACGGTGGCAGCTGCTCTTGGTGTCACTACCCCGCTGGAGCTCGGCAAGGCTGCTGGGATCACCCCCTCCGCGACGCGAAGTGTGGCCAGCGATATGGATCGGTGGGCTAGATCGCTGGCCTATGATCCGGACAGCATGATGTTCAAGGGGGGCGATCTCGTCGGGTCAGTTGCGCCCACTTTCCTCGTGCCGGAAGCAAAGCTTGTATCCGGAATCCCTTGGCTGGCGCGGGCCGTGGCAGGCAAGAGAGCTGCCAAGATTGCGGGCACAGTCGCTCCATGGGCGACCCGAATGGGGGCTGGGCTTGCACGTTACGGCGATATGTCGGTCCAGAGCGGTATCGCCGGCGCGCTCTCGTCGCATGGGCAGAACATCGCCAAAAACGCCACGACGAGCGCCGCCCTGGCCCCCATTCTTGGTGCCGCTGTCGATAAATTCCTGCCGCCTTTGGCGAGCGCGTCGGACAAGGCGGTGTCGAAGCTGCGCGACATGTTCGGCTCGCACGCGAGCCCCGAAATCACGCCTGCCTCTTACATTCAGGCCTTCAAGGCCGGGACGGTGAGCGGCAACACTCCCGAGGCTCTGGCGCTTCAGCAATATGCGCAGGCCAACGGCCCCGCGATCGAGCTGGAATATGGTCGGCGTGCCGACGCGGCGACGCGCGCGGGCCCGGGTGACATGAAGCCGATTTCGCCTCAGCGCCTGGCGGCATCGCTGACCGAAGCCCGCAGGGCCGCGGCCGAATTCAAAGGACGTCCGATTGTGAATGGCGCCGAGGGTGTCACGGCAGTCACCTCCGGGAGGAGTCTCGAGAAGATGACGAGCGTCAAGTCGGTGGGCAAATCGTCGAGCATCCCCGACCACTCTGCCGCCGTCGCCAATGCGGATCACCTCTACCGCGGCGCCAGGCTGATCGATCGCTATCCCGATCCGCGAGGGGAACCGACGCTGAACATCAGTCGCTGGCGGAATTACATGGACATGCCGGATGGTCTTGTTGGTGTGAAGATGCTCGCCAAGGAGTCCTCCCATCCGGATACTCCGAACCCGCTCTACACGCTTGAGACGATCAGGATGGAGGGGGTGGAGCCCCGGCTTTCGTCGTCCGATCGTGACGGCGTTTGGGGGGAGCCCGCTCGAACACGGTTCTCCCTGGCCGGAGGCTCCGATGCTTCGATAGCACAATCGGGCGAGAGTTCCAACGATGCCGAGCGTCTGGCGCAGGCTGTGAAACGCGCGGCATCCGTCCCGGCGATCGTCTGGCAGCGGTGGAAACAACAGCAGCAGTCGCAGCAGCCGCGCCGGAGGAACAAGTGATGCCCTTCCGGAGAAATGGCGTAGCCGATGCCATGATGCGGCGGCAGTCGATGAGCGGTTTCATGCCTGGTCTGTCTGGCCCGGGATGCTCCCAAGCGAGTGGCATCAAGGCCGTCGATTGCGGGCAGATTGCGTGATGGCCGATACGCTCCAGAGCCTGGGCCTGCTCACGCCCGATTTCACGACTTTGCCTCCGGACTCCCAGGATAATCCCTGGGCGCTCGCCGACGCGCAGGCCTATGCTGATGCGCTGCGTCGGCAGGATGCGCTGCCGGGAGGGGGTGATCCGCCGCCGATCGACTTGAGTGCAGGCCTCGCGCAGGCGCTGAAGGCCTATGTCGCCGATGCGCCTTCGCGGCAGCCTGCCAATGGTAATAGCGCACGTCCCCTTACCGGCGGCCCTGGAACGATCCGGCAGCGCCCACTCGCTGTTCATGCGAATACGGATGGAGCTGTACCGGTGGCTTCGGGAAGCGGGATTCCGGATGGGCAGGACGACCGTGGGGCGCCCCTTCCCCAGAAGTCCTGGTGGGACACGGTCAGCGACGACGGAAAACTTGCCCTTGGCGTCGGGCGGAACATTGCCACCTCGCTCTCGCCTGAGCTTGATTCCATCATCAACCACCGGAACTATCTCGACGCGGTGCGGGACCATGAGGCGGGCCTCGCGTCGGGCGTGGCGCAGGTCCCCGCGTCGCTTCTGCACTTGGGAGGATATGCGTCGGGATGGGCCGGGGGGCGAAAGCTCGCCGACACGCTCCACCGGTGGGGCGACAATACGGGCGGCTATTTCGACCAATATGCGGCGGATCCGAATTCTTCGTCGTTCCGGTACAACAAGATCTACGGCGAACTGCTGGGCACGGCGCCAGTCGTAGAGCTCACCCCCTTCACCGTTGCCGCGCGTGCCGGGGAGGCGGGCAAGATCGTCTCGGCATTGGCTCGATATGGCGATATGGCGGTGCAGGGCGCGACGGCGGGTGCGCTCGCCTCTGGCGGAAAGGACATGGCGAGCGCCGCCGCCAATGGCGCGGTGCTCGCCCCTGCGTTGGGGGCCGCCGGGGATGTCCTGATCCCGGTCGCGGGAAGGGTCGGGGGTACGGCTGGCGACAGGCTGAAGGCGCTTGCACACGGCTTTCGCGGCGGTGGGGCGGAAGGCCCCGCTGCAGGCGATGCGGCCGGGCCCATTCCGGGTGGCGGACCAGCGCCGTCGCCGCCGCCGGCTCCATCGCCATCTGCCCCGCCCCCGGCAGCTGACGTCGCTTACGCCGAGTTTCTGGGAGGGCTGCAATCGAGGTTCGACAACAACGCCTCGCTCGACGACCTCTATCGATATGCCCACGATCATGGTGTGAAGCCTGAGGAGATTCCCGACCTCCCGGACGCAGTCCGCAACCGTGACGCCCATAAGATCCCAGCCCGCTTCGTGCCACTGCGACAGCTGGATATTCCCGTCGCCGATGCCGCTTCGGGACAGGCGGGCGCGGAGATGACGCCCGTTTCCTATGCCGATGACATCATCGCGGGGAGGGGAGAGGGTGACAGCCCACTGGCCCTTGCGCTTCGGCAATATCTGGCCAGGAACGGGCCGGCGATCGAGGCCGAGTTCAGCCGGCGCGCGGACGAGGCCACGCGCGCGGGGCTTCGCGGCATGACGCCGATCGCACCGCTGCGCATGGCGAGTTCGGTCGATGATGCGCGGGCCGCTGCCTCCCAATTTCTGGGCCAGCCGCTCACACATCCCGTAGAGAATGTCACAGCGACCCTGACAAGAGCTTCGCTGAAGAAGGCAACGCACGGAAAAGCAGTCGCCGCGTCCGACAGCGCGTCCAATCATTCCTTGGCTGTCGCGAATGCCGATAATCTGTTCCGGAACAGCGAGCTTCTTTACCGTTACCCTGACCCGCGCGGTGAGCCGACGCTATCGATCAGCCGTTGGCGTTCCTATATCGACACGCCCGACGGCGTCCGCGGTGCAAAGATAACGGTGAAGGAAACGGCGTACCCACGCGACCCGAACCCGCTTTACACCATCCAGACGATGCCGGTGGAACCGGTGGTAGAGGTGCCGCGATGGACGGGAGGGTTGGAGCCCGGCCTCCTACCGACAGACGCATCCGTCGGCGTTGAGGGGAAACCCGCCCGAGGACGACTTTTCCTGGGCCGGAGCTCCGAGTTCTCCTTAACGCCAACGGACGTGAGTGACAAGGATGTCGCACGTCTCGCGGGCGTCATGCGGAATGCCGCCGCCACTGGGGGTGGTCAAGGTGGCGTCGGAAATGGCGGCGGGCCGCCCGCTGGCAGCGCTGCGCCGGGTGCGAACAGCCAAGCCGGTGGGACAAATTCCGCCTCGAAAACTGCCGCGGAGCGCGCGAGAGCGCTGCGCATGGCGGAGGGGCTGCGTCGCCACGCCACAAGGCGGGCGGCACCCATACTGGCGACGGCCTGGCAACGCCAAAAGCAGCAACAGCAATCGCAGCAACAACGGAGGAGCAACTGATGCCCTTTCAGGGAAACGGCACCTTTGCCCGCATCTATCGCTGGCAGAATGACGCGGCGAACGGGCTCGACATATTGGCCGACCGGTTCGACGCCGAGGATGACGGCTTCGCGACCGGCCTGTCCAACTGCATCACGCGCGACGGGCAGAGCCCTCCGACCGCGTCGATCCCGTGGGGCAATCAGAACCTGACCGGGGTGGCTGCGCTGTCGGGCGCGAGCTTCTCCTTCACCGGCAACGGCATGATCGGTGGGACATTGGGCGTGACGGGCGTCGCGTCCTTCGCCGCGCCGTTGATCGCCAACACGCCGAATAGCGGGACGACAGGCGCGGTCCGGATTGCGGGCAACCCCACGTCCGGCAATGCCATCCTTCAGTTTACCGACAGCACCATCACGACGCAGTGGGGCTATGTGAGTGTGACTTCAGCCGGAATCTTCGCCTTTTCGGGCGGTGCCGGCTTTTCCGGCGGCCTGGTCGCGGGTACGACGATCAGCGACGGCCAGGCGAGCCCGGCGCAGCGGCCGATCGGCTATCGCGGCATGCCGGTGAAGCAGATCACCACCGCCTACATCGTCATGGCCGCCGATGCCGGCTTCCTGCTCGAAGTCGGATCGGGCGGGTCGATCACCCTGCCGCGCAACTCGACCCTCGCGGCCGGATCGCAATTCGCGGCCGGCGACACGATCCTGATCCAGGAAACCGCCAATGCGACCAAGAGCGTGTCGCCGGCGACATCGACCAATCTCTATCAGCGGGGGTCGTCCAACAGCGGCGCACGCACGCTTGCCGCGCGCGGTTTCGCCCCGGTCACGCTCGCCGGCTATGCCGCCGACACCTGGTTCTGTTCGGGGGACCTCAGCTGATGAGCGGGGCTCTCTGCGCAGCCGCGGTGATCGGCAGATATGTCCAGCCCGGAAGCCCGCTGACGGGGGTCTCGGTCACGTTCACGGGCGGCGCCGGCCCGTTCAACGTCTCCGGTGCCAACAACTTCGGCACGGGCTCACCCGGTTTCGTCCAATCCGGCTACACGGGCGGCTATCCGCCCGTCACCGGCAGCTCCTCTGTGGTGGGCGGGAATGGCAAGCTCGGCCTTTACGACACCGGCCAGGGCGACGGTGTATTGGGCTGGACCGGACTCGCCGTCGGCGAAACCGTCACTTTCTACATCAGCACATCCTATACTGATGCCCACGGCACCACGCTCTCGGCGCGCTATCCTGCAGCGGCGAATATCAGCCTGACGAGGACCAGTTGATGGCGCTCCTCGGGTATACCCCAATCGGCATGCGCTGCTGATCCTATCGCATCGTCCTTTGCTCTAATATGGAATGGCGATGGACGAAACGGCCGATTGGGTTTCATACGAATTCGCCCCGTGGGAGGGAGTGAGGATCGCCAGGGACGACCTTCACCGTGGGCAACGGGAGGCCTGCGCGGGGTCCACGACCATGCGGATCCTGCGCGTCCGCGACGGCCAGGTGGAGATCGCGCCGCACCGGGACGACCGGTCCAGCGCTCCCGCCAGCAGGATAAATGGTGCGCGCGCCGAGCTCTACCGTTCGACCATGGAGAGGCTCGTCCGCGAGCATCGTCTTGGCGGATCCTGCGAGATGCTGGTGTAGATCGGCGATGGCAGCATGGACTATCGGCACATACCGAGCTTCGCTTTCCAGAAAGTACGGGGCTCTGCCGTGATCCTCCTGCCGGACGTCGATCTGCTATCGATCGACCTGGACGACCCGTCACTTGAAGACGGCTTCGGATTTGAAGCAAAGGTGAAACATGCGATGTTCGTTGGATCGACCACTGGCCGGACCATCGATGCCGAAGTCGTGCTATCGGGCAAGCATGAGCGGTTGAGGGCGGCAGTCAGCTTCAAGGACACACCCGCCGTCACGTTCGAGCTGCCCGGCATCGCCCAGTGCGATTCACCCGAGACCGAGCGGCTCATCGAGAACCTTGGTATCACCGGCCGCCGCCGTTCGTGGCATGAGCAATTCGGCAGCCGCTATCTGATTTCGATCGACGGCAATGGCGCGACGTGCTCGAGGGTGCGATCGCGCTCCGTAGCCAAAGCGCGCTTGTGAAATATAATTCCGCACACACGCTATATTATTTCCATGGGCTGCGCCCTTGGGTTCACTACATTCCGATGCGTCTCGATACGCGGCTCATCGAACTGGTGGAGAATGCCGACGCAACCTTCGACCGCGATAAGAGGATTGCGGCTCAGGGGCGCGACTTTGCCGAACGCTATCTGAATCGCACCGCCATCGATCGATATTTCACGGCGTCCTTCGGCGCTACATAACGGCGTTCGGGACTTAGAGGGAGCGTGCCTGCGCTCCACTATTCCCTCGGGCGAACCATGTTCGGCCGCCTACGAACGAGGCCGATCAGCAGATCCTCGATATCGGGTGCCGCGCTATCAAGCGAGCCGCATGAGCATTGCGAATGTTCATAAAATGTTCTAGATCCTGATCAATTGATGGCGGCGTCCGTGCCCCACCATCTCAGCTTCGCAACTGAGGTGGTGACGTATGCGCAGAGGCTCCAAAACCCCCCGATTTGCGGGCGGCGCAAGCAGATGACGCTCGCCGATCTCTTGCCGATCGGCGGAACCGCCGCCGGCAGTGGCGGGGCGACGTTCGTCATGACGCGCTGGTGGTCCTATCGCCTCCAGGCGCGCAAGCAGAGCGACGACGTGCTCGGCGGCGAGGTCGCGCGGCTGCAGGCGCGCGTGATCGAGCTGGAGACGATCGTGCGCCAGCTCGAACATGAACTGCGCAATTCGGCGACCGAGGCCGACAGCATGTTCTGGCTGCTCAAATATGCACCCGAGGAGCGTCGCGCCGAGGCGGTCGCGGATCTCGAACGCGCGCGGCGCGAACGGCGCAGCCGCAAGGCAGAGGAGCGGCAGACGGTGCAGCGCAACCGGGCCGCCGAACGGACACGCCATGAGCAGGCGGCCTGACGATGCGGCGCCGTTCGATGCGCTGGCACGCGGCGTGCTTGGCGTCGGCCAGGTCTATCGCGCCGTGCTCGAGGAAGAGCGCGGCCCCGAGCGGAGGGATATGACATGCGCATCTGGAAACAGCGCGCCGGCGAATTGTGGAGCGGCGATCACTGCCTCGCCAGGGGCTATTCGGGCCATGACGTCGGCGTTAATAGTCCCGAGATGGAGACGGTGCCCCGCGTCGGCCCGATCCCGCGCGGGCGTTATCGCATGGTCGGATTGGCCCGGGACGACCATACCGGGCCCTATTCGATCCTGCTCGCGCCGGAGCCCGGCACCGACACGCACGGCCGCGCGGGCTTCCGCATCCATGGCGACAATGCGCGTCTGAACCATAGCGCGAGCGAGGGCTGCATCATCCTGCAGCTGCCGATCCGCAAATTGCTGTGGGAAAGCGGCGATCATGAACTGGTGGTCACGTGACCCCCCGCGACTGGCCCGCGCGGGCGTGGCGTGCGGCGATCGCGCTGGTGGCGTCGATCGTCGGATCGGCGGCACTGACGGCTTTTGCCGCCTGGATCGCCTGGATCCTGTGGCAGGGCGGCTGGCCCGCCGCCACCGCCGAGCAGCGGGTCGCGCTGCTTGGGAAAGCGCTGCTGCTGGCGCTGGCCGGTAGTCTGGTGGTGCTGGTGTCACTCGGCCTGGCGATCAACCGACGCGAGATCCGCGTCAGCCGCGATGGTTTCGAGCTGAGCGGCGGCGATGGCCCCGATCCCGCGGATGAGGGGAAGTCATGAGCATTGCGAGCTTCATCGCGGCACGCGCCGCCGATACGGTCTTGCCGGGCAGCGGCGTCGCGCTCGGTCTGTGGCGCCGCTTCAAGCCCTTGCTGCCGTGGCTGCTGG
>Ga0207702_10002245_pt1 | contig 18533 bp, 19 predicted proteins | sample KBSCornC62_FD_184302 | JGI IMG/M metagenome (GOLD analysis project Ga0207702, IMG submission 184302) | Corn rhizosphere microbial communities from Kellogg Biological Station, Michigan, USA - KBS Corn C6-2 (SPAdes) (version 2) | ecosystem: Host-associated > Plants > Roots > Rhizosphere > Soil ...
GGGGGGCGGCGGCCAGATGCCGCAGGGTGGCGAGGTCTCTCGTGATTCCTCCAGGCTCAGCGACGTGCAGCACTGGTCCCTCAAGGTGCTGGGATCGACGGAGCGCGTTTGGGGATCGCTGTTCCAACAGGCGGGTCAGCAATATCAGCCCACGGTCCTTTCCTTCTATTCCCAGAACGGCTCGTCGGGATGCGGCGCGGCGCAGAGCGCCATGGGCCCCTTCTATTGCCCCAATGACCGGAAAGTGTATCTCGACACCGACTTCTTCACCGAATTGCGGCAGCGCTTCGGCGCGCCCGGCGATTTCGCCCAGGCCTATGTGATCGCGCATGAGGTGGGTCATCATGTGCAGGATCTGGAAGGAACGCTGGGCGAGGTGAACCAGAAGCAGCGCGCCGTCAGCGAGGCACAGGGCAACGCGCTGCAGGTGCGGGTCGAATTGCAGGCCGACTGCTATGCGGGCGTGTGGGCCAAGCGCACTGGCCTGATGGAACCGGGCGATCTGGAAGAAGGGATGAAGGCGGCCCAGGCGATCGGCGACGACACGCTGCAAAAGGCGGCTGGCCGCCGTCCCGTTCCGGAGAGCTTCACCCATGGGACCAGCGAGCAGCGGATGACCTGGCTCCGCAAGGGATTGGATAGCGGTGACCCCGCGCAGTGCGACACATTCAAAGGCGCCTGAGGTCCGGAGATCTGAGTCCCGTCCTTATTTCGGCTATTTCCGCGCCTCACCCGACGACTGTACGCTTTGGATCGGCGCGGAGTTTGATGCGGGTGCGGCCGGCAGTCCGGCTCCGGGGGCGAGAAGGGGCCTACCCGCTTCTGGCATGGGCTGGCCGAAGGAGAGATTTCCCGCGTCCGGCGCGGGCGGTGGCGGCGGAGACGGCATGGCTGCGGCCGGCGTCACGACTGGAGCCGGCGTCGGCATCATCACCGGAGCCGGGGTTGGCGCCATGGGTGACGGAACTGCTGTCTGCGGGGCTGACGGCACGATGCTCTGCACCGTCAGTACGACGATCGGGGCGGCGATCAGCGTCACCGCGGCAAAGGCCTTGTAGATCATGAGCGCGCGTCCTGCATTGTGCGCGCTACCGTAAACCGCCGAAGTAAATAAAATGCTAGAGCGATTTCCAGGCGACCGAAACCGATCGCTGGTCAAGAAATCGCGGAAAACAAGGAATCCAGAGCGGCGATCTGAATCAATCAGATCGAGACCCTAGTGCTGGTCCAGCTTCGCCAGCAGGTCGAGCATGTCGTCCGGCACCGTCCCACTGCTGGCGCGGAAGGTCGATCGCAACGCATTGCCCACCCCCTCATAGGGCTGCGGCACGCCGACGTTCAGGACGCGGCGGATCGCGCCTTCCTGAATCCGGGCTGACCGGCCGAAGGGTTTGCGTTGCATTTCCATGATCAAATAACTGCCAAGTCGTGCAAAAGTTTCTGGCGTTCGTCGCAGCTGCAAGCAATATCGGCTCCATTATGGGAGATTTATGGTGACGGACCGTTTGGCGGTCGCGACGAGGATCAGGGCGCATTCGCCCTTCCTCGCTCGGCAATGGGATCGTTTTCCGGATATTGCCGATCTGGTGGAGCGCGGGAATTTCGACGGCGCCTGGGCGGCCGCGCAGCAGGTGGCGGCGCCGGAGGATGGTATCGCCCGGTCGTTGAGGCGCAGGCGCGGGGCGGTGGCCCTGGTGACCGCCGCTGCGGATCTGGCGGGCGCCTGGGGACTGGACCGGGTGACGCGTACCCTGTCGGATTTTGCCGACCAGGCACTGGAGGAGGCCCTGGCCGCCGCCATGGCTGAGCGCTATCCGGATGCGGAAAAGCGGGGTTTCGTAGTGCTGGCGCTCGGCAAGCATGGCAGCCGGGAACTCAACTATTCCTCCGATATCGACCCGATCCTGCTCTACGATCCCAGGACGTTGCCCCATGGCGAGCGGGAAGACCCGGCGGACGCGGCCGTGCGCATCGGCCGGCGGGTCAGCGAGCTGCTGAATGCCCGCGACGGCGACGGCTATGTGTTCCGCGTCGACCTGCGCCTGCGCCCTTCCCCGGAGGCGACCCCGATCGCCCTGCCGGTGGAGGCAGCGATCGGCTATTATGAATCGACCGCGCTCGGCTGGGAGCAGGCGGCGTTCATCCGGGCGCGACCGGCGGCGGGCGACATCGCGCTCGGCGATTATTTCATGCAGGCGATCCGTCCCTTCGTCTGGCGCCGCAGTCTGGATTTCGGCGCTATCGATGCGATCACGGACATTTCGCGCCGGATTCGCGACCATTATTCGCAGGGCCAGGCCTTCGGGCCCGGCTATGACCTGAAGCGCGGGCGTGGCGGCATAAGGGAAGTCGAATTCTTCGCCCAGGTGCACCAGCTCATCCATGGGGGCCGCGATCCGTCCCTGCGATCGGGCAACACGCGGGAGGCGCTGCGCGCTCTGGCGGGTGCCGGCGTGTTCGAGAGCGATGTGGCCGCCAAGCTGGACGAAGCCTATGTGCTTTTCCGCACCGTCGAGCACCGATTGCAGATGGTGGAGGACCGCCAGACCCATGAATTGCCCAAATCGGCCGAGGCGATGGACAATGTCGCGCGGCTGCACGGGCTGGAGGATGGCGGCGCGCTGCTCGATCTGCTGCGTCCGCATGTGCAGTGGGTGGGCAGCAATTACGACCGGCTGACCCCTGCGGCGCCCAGCGAATCGCTGTCGGTGGACGAGGACCGGCTGAAGGCGCAGCTTGTCGACCTGGGCTTTGACGATCCGGAAACACCGCTGGCACGGATCGCGCGCTGGCGTTCGGGCACGGTCCGCGCGCTGCGCAGCGGTGCGTCGCGGGACGCGCTGGAGGAGTTGCTGCCGGGATTGATGCGGACGCTGGCGGCGGCCCCCGATCCGGCGAGGGCGCTCAATCGGCTGGACGACCTGATCGGCCGTTTGCCGAGCGCGATCAACTTCTTCAAGCTGCTGGCGGCCCGGCCCGGCCTTGTCGAACTGCTGGCCGAACTGCTGAGTCATGCGCCGACGCTGGCTGATGCGCTGGGGCGGCGGGCGGAACTGCTGGACGGGCTGATCGACACATCCGCCTTCGACCCGCCGCCCGCCGTGGGGATATTGGCTGACCAGTTTGCCCGGCTGGAGGAGGGGGAGGATTATCAGGCGCTGCTTGACCGGGTGCGCCAGCGGGTGAACGACCGGCGCTTCGCGTTGGGCGCGCAGATCATCCGTGGCGGCGATCCGCTGGAAGCAGGACGGGGCTATTCCCGCGTTGCCGAAGCTGCCATCGAGGCGCTGAGCGCGGCCACGGTCGCTGAGTTCGAGCGCGCCCATGGGAAAGTGCCCGGCGGCGAGATGGTGATATTGGCGCTCGGGCGGCTGGGCGGCGGGGTGCTGACCCATGCCTCCGACCTCGACCTCGTCTATCTTTTCACGGGCAGCTTTGAAACCGAATCCGATGGCGCGAAGCCGCTGGGCGCAACGCAATATTTCAATCGCCTGGGCCAGCGCATCACCAATGCCCTGTCGGTGCAAACGGCGGCGGGGCCGCTCTATGAGGTCGACACCCGCCTTCGCCCCTCCGGCGCGCAGGGCCTGCTGGCGGTGAGCCTCGACAGCTTCGCCCGCTACCAGCGCGAGGAGGCCTGGACCTGGGAGCATCTGGCGCTCACCCGCGCTCGCCCGGTCTTCGGTTCCGGCGCGGCGCGGGCGGCGCTGGGGGCGATCCTCACCGAAACGCTGGAGCGGCCGCGCGACTTCGAGGAGCTGGCGCGCCAGGCGGTGAAGATGCGCGGCGACATCGCCCGGCATAAGCCGCCTGCGGGCGACCTAGACGTGAAGCTGGTGCCGGGCGGGCTGGTCGACCTGGAATTCCTGATCCATATCACCCAGTTCCGCCACAATATGGCGTTCGACCCCGATTTGCGCGCCGCGCTGGAGCAGCTTGTCGCGGCCGGCCACCTGCCGGCCGAACTGGTCGGGGCGCATGACCTCATCACCCGTTTCCTGATCGTTTCCCGCCTGGTTTCGCCCCGATCGACCGAACCTCCGCAAGCCACCCGTCCTCTGGTGGCGCGGGCCTGCGGCGTCGAAAGCTGGGACGCACTGCTTGAAAGCTACGCACAGGCCCGGCAAAGGGTGGCTGACGCGTGGGCGGCGCTGGCCGCGCCCTTCAAGGAGGAATGACGATGCTGGACGTGGGCGATGCCGTGCCGGAAGTGACGCTGAAGGATGCCGACGGCGCGGATTTCACGCTGGCGCGCTACAGGGGCAAGCCGCTGGTCGTCTATTTCTATCCCAAGGCGGACACGCCCGGCTGTACCAGCGAAGCGAAGGATTTCACGGCGCTGGCCGCTGATTTCGCTGCATTGGGCATGCCGGTGGTCGGGATATCCAGGGACAAGCCGGCCAGGCTCAAGAAATTTGCGGAGAAATATGGGCTGACCGTCACGCTTGCCTCCGACGAGCCGGGCGAGATGTGCGAGGCTTTCGGCACCTGGGTGGAAAAATCGCTCTATGGCCGCAAATATATGGGGATCGAGCGGGCAAGCTTTCTGGTTGGCGCTGACGGGAAGATCCAGCGCATCTGGCCGAAGGTGAAGGTCAAGGGCCACGCCGCCGAAGTGCTGGAGGCAGCGAAGGGCCTTTGACGCTCCCTATCGCCATCGACAGCGTGCGCGCGGCCTGCGCGCATGTGCTGCTGACCCCTGATCCGCTGGCCAAGCTGATGGCGGCGCGAGCGGTTGCGCGCGGCTGGCGGATGGGGCGGCTGGCGCATCGCTTCGACGCGGACATGCCCGATCGTCCGGCGCGCCCGGACCAGCCCGAACTGCTGCCGCCCAACCAGATGCCCAAGCGCGGCAAGATCGGTTCGGATCGGGCACGGATCGCGATGCTTCATGCGCTCGCCCATATCGAATTCGTGGCCATCGATCTTGCCTTTGACCTGATCGGACGGTTCGGGGCGGAATTCCCGCGCGACTTCACCGATGACTGGATGCGCGTGGGCGCCGACGAAGCCATGCATTTCGCGCTGCTAGACCGGCGGTTGCGGCAACTTGGCAGCCATTATGGCGCTCTGGCGGCGCATGACGGGCTGTGGCAGGCGGCCAGCGAGACGGCGCATGATGCGCTCGCCCGCCTTGCCATCGTTCCGATGGTGCTGGAGGCGCGGGCGCTCGACATTACCCCCGCCACCATCCTTCGCTTCCAGGGAGCGGGGGACGAAATGTCGGCGCGCATTTTGCAGAGGATCATGACGGATGAGATTCGTCATGTCTTTGCCGGGACGAAATGGTTCGACCATGCGACGAAGCGGCTGGGCTTGAACCCCGCAAATCATTACCAAATCCTTGTGAAACGCCACTTTCGGGGCGCGTTGAAGCCGCCGTTCAACGACTCGGCGCGTCGACAAGCCGGTTTAACGCGGGAATTTTACACTCCGCTTGCACAATGAGCCGGGACATGTCCTCTTCGCTCCAGCGGGTGGCGGCATCAGTCGCATTTTGGTTAACGTGGGGATAGCCGAGAGGCACAAGCCTCCGGTTGATAGTCGGGGTCGGCATGTTGGTTCTTCAGATTGAAAATGCGCGCGCTGCGCGATGGTTCCGTTCTGCGCTCAAGATGGTTGGAGCAATGGGTATGGCGGGAGCGCTATGCGCCGCCGTCCCGGCCCAGGCCAAGGCCGACGAAGACGATCCCTATGGCGATGCGTCGGAAATCAACACCAGCGCGCTTGGCCCTGCCGATGTCGGTTTCTCCAATCTCTTCTCCAGCCTCCAGCGGCTGGACGGCCAGACCAAGTCGGCCAACTACATCCCCTCGGGACGTCCGGTCGAGAAACTCTCCCTGACCTCCAATTTCGGTGTCCGCTCCGACCCCTTCAACGGCGGCGCCCGCATGCACAAGGGCATCGACATCCCTGGCCCGTTGGGCACCAAGATCTACGCGACAGCCGACGGCATCGTCAGCCGCGCCGGCTGGGCCAGCGGTTATGGCAATCTCGTGCAGATTTCGCATGGTGGCGGCATGGAAACGCGCTACGGCCATATGTCGAAGCTGCTGGTTGCCGCGAACAGCTATGTCCATCGCGGCCAGTTGATCGGCCTCATGGGTTCGACCGGCCGTTCCACCGGCAGCCACCTGCATTATGAGGTGCGTGTCGATGGTCAGGCGATCAATCCCATACCCTTCGTGGCTGGACCCGACTATCTGGTGGCGATGAACACCAAGCCGCCGGTCGCCATGGGCGGCCCGACCAGGGCCCAGGAAAAGGCGGCCGACTGAAGCCCCGCCAATCTTTCTTTCCCAAGGCCCGGCAAGCGAGAGCTTGTCGGGCCTTTTGCTTGATCCTATCTAGGCGCCATGATCGACATTGACCTTACATCCTCGGCCGCTGCCCGTGTCGCCGCCATCGCGGCCAAGCAGGGCAAGCCCGCCATCCTGCGCCTGGCGGTGGAAGGCGGGGGTTGTTCGGGCTTCCAATATCGCTTCGGCCTGGCCGATGCGGTGGAGGCAGACGATATCGTGGTCGAACGGGACGGCGTCACGCTGGTGGTCGACGATGTCAGCATCGACCTCGTTCGCGGATCGGCGGTGGATTTCGTGTCCGACCTTGGCGGAAAGGCGTTCAAGGTGACGAACCCCAACGCCACCGCTGGTTGCGGCTGCGGCACAAGCTTTTCGATTTAATCGCCGCACCGCTCTTGTAGAGGGGCGGATGAAGTCTTTAGGGATGCGCGCAAGGAGATTTGGGCCATGCGCATCGCCACCTTCAACATCAACGGGATCAAGGCGCGCCTGCCGCGCCTGCTGGAATGGCTCGACGAGACGCGGCCCGACATCGCCTGCCTTCAGGAAATCAAGACGTCCGACGAGACCTTTCCGGTGAAGGATATCGAGGATGTCGGCTATGGCGCGATCTGGCACGGGCAAAAGGGGTTCAACGGAGTCGCGATACTGGCCCGTGGAGAGACGCCGGTCGAGGTGCGGCGCGGGCTGGAGGGCGAGGTCGAAGACGAACATAGCCGCTATCTCGAAGCCGATGTGAAGGGGCTGCGCGTCGCCAGCATCTATCTGCCCAATGGCAATCCCCAACCGGGACCGAAATTCGACTATAAGCTGCGCTGGATGAAGCGTCTGCGCCTCCGCGCCGCGGAGATCTGGGCAGAGGAAGTGCCGGCGGTCCTGGCGGGCGATTACAATGTCATTCCCCGCGACAGGGACGTTTATTCGGTCAAGGCCATGGCCGACGACGCACTGATGCAGCCTGAAAGCCGCGCCGCCTATCGCCGCCTGCTGGGCGATGGCTGGACCGACGCCATCGCTTCCCGGCATCCGGCGGGTGGGGTATGGACCTATTGGGATTACCAGATGAACGCGTGGCCGCGTGACGCGGGGTTCCGGATCGATCATCTGTTGCTGAGCCCGGCCGCTGCCGACCGGCTGATCGACGCGCAGGTCGACAAGGATTTTCGCGGGCGGGAAAAGGCGAGCGACCATGCCCCGACCTGGGTAGAACTGATGGAATAATTTTACCCGGAATTTATTTGACTTTATTTTATCCGGATAATAAATCGCGTGCCGAAGGAGATTTCGGCATGACACGCACTTTGACGGCCTTTGCAGGCGACCTCTGGATTGCGACGGGCGATGAGGAAGAGGTGCGCGCGACGCTTCATGCCATGGGGACGGAGGCTCAGTCTCTGCTGTTGTTCGATGACAGCACGGGCCGGCAGGTGGATATCGACCTGCGCGGTTCCGTGCCGCAGCTTCCCCGTGGCCGCGGGCGTCCCCGGCTCGGCGTCCAGGCGCGTGAAGTGACGCTGCTCCCCCGGCATTGGGATTGGCTGGCGGCGCAACCCGGCGGCGCTTCCGTAACGCTGCGGCGATTGGTCGAGGCGGCGCGCAAGGACGCCGGGGCAAAGCCTTCGCCACGCGCGGCAATGGACGCGGCCTATCATTTCCTGACCGTGATGGCGGGCGACCGGGCCGGTTATGAAGACGCCATCCGCGCGCTTTATGCGAAGGATAGGGCCGGGTTCGAAAGCGCCTCCGCCGACTGGCCTCGCGCCATCCGGGATCATGGCGCGGCCCTGGCCGAGGCAGCATTCGGCTAGGCCGGATCGACATTCAGCCCTGACGGCCTGCAAATGTCGGCCTTTCGTGCTTCCGGTGCTCACGTACCGGAAGTACGCTGCGCGCCGGGTCACGAAAAACCACCATTTTCGGCTCGTCATCATCTGAATGTCGATCCGTCCTAGCGCGCGGACATATCCCGTTTGATCCATGCGCCGCCCTGTTTGAAATAGCCGATATGCTGGCCGCGCTGGAAGCTGGCGCCGTCCCATGCCACCACCTGCAACTCGATCTCGTCATGGCGGTGGACGTGCAGCCAGTTGAAGCTTTGCGGTTCGGCATTGCGAAGGCGGGTGGAGGTCGCGGTTCCCGCCTGGATCACCAGCGCGCCGCCGGCATGCGCCACCATCTTCTCCGCCGCCTCCGCATAGGTTTGGTGGAAATGACCGGCCAGCGCGATGTGAATGCCCGCCTCCGTCGCCGCCTGCACGGCATCCTCATGGCGGCCGACGGCTTCGCTCAATTCCCCGCCCTTGCCGATCGGCATGGCGAAGAGGGGATGATGAGTGACGAGAATGCGCGTCTTGTCCGACGCCACGGACGCGAATTTCTCGCGAAGCATGTTCATCTGCTCATGGTTGATCCGCCCATCCTTGATGGTCAGCGATCGCGCGGTGTTGAGGCCCAGTATCGCGACCGCCTCATCCTGGTAGAAAGGGCATGGATCATTGCTGATGTAGCGCTTGTACCGGCGCAGCGGCGCGCCGAAGCGGCGGGCAAGATCATAGAGCGGAACGTCGTGATTGCCCGGGACAACCAGCAGCTTCATGCCCGCCGCCCGCAGCCGGTTGAGCCAGGTTGCAGCTTCACGAAACTGTTCGCGCCGCGCGCGCTGGGTAAAATCGCCGCTGATGACCACCAGATCCGGTTGCTGCTGTTGCAGCCAGGCTTCGGCGGCGGTCACGATCCGGGGATCATGCGCGCCGAAATGAATGTCCGACAGATGAGCGATGCGAGCCATTGCTCATCAACGGGCAAGGCCTTTCATGGTTTCGGACCTCCGCGCGCGGTTGCGTGTTGTTGAGGCATGGAAACGATATCCCCACCCGCCAGGAATTTGCCGCGTGAAGCGGTTCTGATCGTCAATGTGCATTCCCGCCGGGGCGAGGCGTTGTTCAAGGACGCCAAGGCCATGCTGGAAGAAGCAGGGCTGCGCCTGATGGCGGCGCATGCGGTGAAGGAGCCGGAGCGATTGCAGGAAACGGTACGCGGCGCCGTAGCGGATGGTGCGCCTATGGTGATCGTGGGTGGCGGCGATGGTTCGCTTTCCGGAACGGTGGACGAACTGGTGGGCAAGGATTGCGTCTTTGGCGTGTTGCCGCTGGGCACCGCGAACAGTTTTGCGCGGACCCTGGGCATTCCGCTCGATCTGGAGGGGGCCGTGGCGGCGATATCCGGCGGCCGGCGGCGGCGCATCGACCTGGGCATGATCGACCGCGACTATTTCGTGAATGCAGCCTCGCTCGGCCTGTCGCCTCGCATTGGGGAGACGGTGCCGCACAAGCTGAAGCGCTATCTGGGCCGGGTCGGCTATCTTCTATGGGCGATCAAATGTTCCATAGGCTTTCGCGCCTTCCGGTTGACGCTGGATGACGGCGTGAAGCGGCGCAATATGTGGGCGACGGAGGTGCGCATCCTCAACGGCCCCTATCATGGCGGGGTGGAACTGTCCGATCAGGCGGATGTGGACACCGGGGACATCGTCATACAGGCGGTCGTCGGGCGCAGCCATGCCCGGCTTGCCTGGGACTGGTACGCCAAATTCTTCAAGCTGCGCGATCGCGATGCGCAGACGGAGGAGTTTCGGGGCAAGGCATTCCGGATCGAAACCCGGCCGCCGCAGCGCATCTCCATCGACGGCGAAGTGCTGGCCAGCACGCCCGTCACGGTTCAGGTCGCGGCGGGCGCGGTGGAGGTGGCGGTTCCCTGACCGTCCTCCCTGCACCTGCGGGCAGCTGTTCAGAGCGTTTTTTCGTATATCTGATAGACCTTGTTCACCCGGCTTTCGATGGCATCGGCGATCGCGTTCATGCCCTGGTTGTCGTCCAGCACCCAGCCGATTTCCCCCCGCGTCGCGCCATAATTGGCAGTGGCGCTGCGGCGGATATATTCGATCATCATGAAGGCAAGCTGGCTGGCCATGCGCGAAGATTGCAACCGCTGGACCACACCCATCAGCGGCACGCGCATGGTGCGGACCTTAGGCTTTCTCAGCCACCAGAGCAGCTTCGCCCAGCCGAAGGGAAAAAGCGAACCGTTGAGGGGCGCTATCGCCTCGTTGAGGTCGGGAAGCGTCATCATGAAAGCAACGGGTTCTCCCTCCAACTCCGCGATCATGATGAGGTCGTTGAACACGATGGGCTTCAACTGCTTGCCGAAATGCGTGACCTCCTCGTCGGTGATCGGCACGAACCCCCAATTATTGCCCCAGGCGTCGTTCAGGATGTTGAGGATGATTGCCGCCTCGCTGTCGAATCTGGACTTGTCGACCTTGCGGATGCGGATGCGTTCATTCTTCTCGCCTGACTGGACAATGCGCTGGATCAGCGGCGGAAATTGCTGCGTGATATCCAGTTCATAGGTCTTGAGCTGCTTGACGGGCTGATACCCGGCACCTTCGACCATTGCCCGATATTCCGGCTTTGCATGGCCCATCATTACGGTCGGCCGATGGTCGAAGCCTTCGACCAGCAGCCCCGGTTCCTCCCAGATCGACAGCGAGATCGGCCCCAGCGCACGGGTCATGCCCTTGCCTCGCAGCCACTCCTCCGCCGTTGCGATCAACGCTGCGCCGGTTTCGGCATCCTCTGCCTCGAACAGGCCGAAATTGCCCGTGCCCGGCCCCATGCCCTGCTCGGCCGGCTGGGTCAGAGCCAGATGATCGAGATGTGCGGACACGCGCCCCACCACCCGGCTTCCCCGGCGCGCCAGGAAATATTGCGCCTCGGCATGCCCGAAAAAGGGGTTCTTGCCCGGCGTGATCAGGCTGTACACTTCATCCTTCAGTGGAGGCACCCAGTTCGGATCATCGGCATAGAGCCGCCAGGGCAGATCGACGAAAGCCTTGCGATCGGCCTTGGAAGTTACGGGGGTAATCGCCAGTTCTTGATGGGCCACGGCGCAGGACGCTTTCGCTGGAGAGGTTTGGGCAAAGCAGTTCGACGCTTGTTCCGGGAATGTCAATCGGGACATGAGCGGATGGGCCCATGATGATCAAATCGTCATGTTGCTGCCCCAATTGCAGCGCATTTACCCTTTAGGAACCACCGCATGACTGTGCACGATCCCCTTATTGCAGCCGCATCGCGGACGAAAAACGCGATCCCGGACGATGCGGCGATGCTGCGCGCGGCGGCCGATCTGACCCGCGAACTGTCGACGGCGCGGCCTGGCATCTATTGGCCCGATCTGCTGGCTTCGGCTTTCATCGGCTATGCCGCCCTGGCGGGAGCGATCATCAGCGGCAATGGCGCGTTCATGCTGGCATTCGGACTGGTGGCGGTGCTGGCGCTTTATCGCGCGGCAAGCTTCATCCATGAGCTCACCCATATCCGCAAGGGTGCGTTGCCCGGCTTCCGCCTTGGCTGGAACCTCATCGTCGGCATTCCGCTGATGATTCCATCATTCCTGTATGAAGATGTGCATACGCAGCATCACGCCCGCACGCGTTACGGCACAGCGAACGATCCGGAATATCTTCCGCTGGCGCTGATGAAGCCCTGGTCGCTGCCGCTGTTCATCATCGTGGCGGCGCTGGCGCCGGTGGGCCTGATCCTGCGTTTCGCCGTGCTGACGCCGCTCAGCCTGATCATCCCGCCCTTGCGGCGCAAGGTGGTGGCGGAATTTTCCGCGCTTTCCATCAACCCTGCCTATCGGCGCCGCGCGCCGGAAGGGGAGTTCGCTCGTCAATGGGCCTGGCAGGAAGCTGGCGCGAGCCTCTTCGCGCTGGCATTGGTCGGCAGCGTCCTGGCCTTCGGATGGAAGCCGCTGCTGACCTATATGGCGGTGCATTCAGCCATGACGGTCATCAACCAGCTCCGCACGCTGGTCGCGCATCTCTGGGAAAATGAGGGCGAGGCGATGACCGTTACCGCGCAATATCTGGACTCGGTGAATGTGCCGCCGCCATCGCCTCTTGCGGCGATCTGGGCGCCGGTGGGCCTGCGCTACCACGCATTGCACCATCTGCTGCCGAGCGTTCCCTATCATGCGCTGGGCGAGGCGCATAAGCGGCTCGTGGCGACGCTGGAGAGCGATTCGCCCTATCATCGGGGGAATTATCCCGGCATGTGGCCGCTCGTCGGCAAGATCGCGCGGTCGACGATGGCGAAGCGCTAAGGCGTCCCTTGGAGGAGGGGGCGTCGACCGCTATTCCTCCGTCCGGAACAGGACCGTCTCGCCCACCAGCAGGAACAGCAGGAAGGGTGCCCAGGCCGCCAGAAAAGGCGGATAGGCGCCCAGATTTCCCATGGCGAGCGAGAAATTGTCCGCAACGAAATAGGCGAAGCCCAGCGCCATCCCCATCACCGCGCGCACGAACAACTGCCCCGAGCGCGCCAGCCCGAATGCGGCCACGGAGCCCAGGATCGGCATCAGCAGCGCGGAAAGCGGGCCGGACAGCTTGTGCCACAGGCTCCCTTCCAGTTCGGCCGTGGGACGTCCCGCATCGTGGAGGTCGCTGATCGCGGCCTGCAACTGGCTGAAGGTGAGGGCGTCGGGATCGACCTTTGCCAGGGTGAACTGATCGGGCCGTATGTCATGGCCGAAGCGAACGGTCCCGATACGGCGCTCCGTACCCCTTGCCACGTCGAACTGCCGCGCATCTTCCAGCACCCAGCTTTTGGTTGAAGGGTCATAATGACCTCTGGGGGCCTGCACGATGGTCGTCAGCGTGTTGTTGATCCGGTTGAAGATTTCGACCTTACGGAGTTGAACCGCCTTTCCCCGTCCGGCAACGATCGCGGCCGTCACCAGGTTGTTGCCGTCGCGGACCCAGGGGCTGGCCTTGATTCCTCTGTCAGGCGGCAGAGGGCCGTAATCCACGGCTTGCCAGGCGGACAGGCGGGCTGTCGACCGTGCCACGATCCGTTCGTTGAAGGCATAGCTGATCAGCGCCACGCCCAGCGCCGCGGCCAGCAGCGGCGCCAATATCTGGTGCGCCGACAGCCCCGCTGCCTTCATCGAGATGATCTCGCTGTTCTGGTTGAGGCTGGCGAGCATGATCAGCGTGCCGAGCAGCACCGAAAAGGGCAGGAACCGGGCGACGATCTGCGGCGCGCGCAGCGCCACATAATGCCACAGCTGCGCGTCGCCATTGCCGGCATAAGCCAGGATGTCTCCCGATTCGCCCAGCAGGTCGAGCGTCTGGAGCACCGCCACCAGCATCGCCAGCACCGCGAAGGTCCGCGTCAGGAACAGCCGCGCCATGTACCAGCCAAGCTGGCGCGACGGGAAGAAGTTGAATTGATGCATGGGTCAGGCGGCTCCTTCCGCCATGGTTGTCGCCCTTGGCCGCCGCCGGAGGACGCCCAGCAGGCGGAAGACCTGCTTGGCGATCTTCGCGAAGGCAAATTCCAGCGCGGCGATCGGCTGGCCGCCGGGTCGATGCGCTATCACATGATACATCCAGAGGATCAGCCCCGCGAACAGCAGGAAGGGGCCCCAGAGCGCGATGATCGGATCGATCCTGCCCAGCGAACCCACGCCCTGTCCATATTCATTGACCTTGTGATAGGTGACGATGAACACGATCGACAGGAACACGCCGAGCGCCGAAGTCGACCGCTTGGGCGGAATGGCGAAGGCAAGTGCGGCCAGCGGCAGCAGCAGCATCATCGCCACCTCCACCATGCGGAAATGGAAATTGGCGCGTATCTCGTTGCGCAGCTTGTCGGGCGTGCCGGGATCGTGGCCGATCATCACCAGTTCGGGAATGGTTTTTTCCCGGTCCACGTCGCGACCGCGGAATTTCTCGATCTGCGGCAGGTCGATCGGCAGGTCGTGGCTGGAAAAGGACAGGATCCGCGGCGATTTATATTTGGGCGCGTCGTTCACCAGCACGCCGTCGCGAAGGCGGAAGATGATGGTGTCGGGATCGTCGGTCGCCAGAAATTCGCCTTGGGCGGCCGTCACCGCCACGGTCTGGCCGTCCTTGCCCGTGGCGCGCACGAAAATGCCCTGAAGGTTACGGCCTTCGTCCAGGCTGCGCTCGATCCTTAGCGTCATCCGCTTGCTCAGATTGGTGAATTCGCCCACCTTGATCGATGCGCCCAGCGCCCCCGACCGCAGCTCGAAGCGCAGCGCCTCATAGGCATGGCGCGACAGTGGCTGGACGAAGCCGACAATGCCGAAATTCAACAGGGCCAGCGCAACGGCGTACATATAGGGCACGCGCAGCAGCCGCCCGTAGGACAGGCCGACCGCCCGCATCACGTCCAGCTCCGACGACAGGGCCAGCTTGCGGAAGGCCAGCAATATGCCCAGCATCAGGCCGATCGGAATGCCCAGCGACAGATATTCGGGCATCATGTTCGCCAGCATGCGCCACACGACGCTGACCGGTCCGCCTTCCGCCGCGACGAAGTCGAACAGGCTCAGCATCTTGTCGAGCACCAGCAGCATGGCCGAGATCACCAGCGTGCTCAACATGGGCAGGGCGATCAGCCGGGCGAGATATCTGTCAGTGGCCGTCAGCATTCTCTATGTGGTCGTCCCATCACCATGATTTGGCCGCAAACCCCGCCCATATGCGATTCAGGTAGGTTGCGGGGCGAACAGGGGCTCGCCATCCAGTGACACTGGCCAGTGTCACTGGGCGGCTATAGCTTCACGGAGTTGGATGGTCATGTTCAAAGTTGCAATGGGTCTGATGTCGGTGGGGGCTTTGTTCGCCGCCGCCCCGGCAATCGCCCATGGTATGGAGATCGGCAACGACCTGGAACGCTGCTCCGCCGATGCCAAGGGGCCGGCGGTCCTGGTCGACGTGCGTGGCTTTGCCGCCTCGACCGGGAAGGTGCGCGTGCAGTCCTATCCGGCGACCAGGGCGGCCTGGCTGGCCAAGGGCGAATGGCTTGGCCGCATCGACGTCCCGGTGAAGGCCGTGGGTGGCCAAATGCGCTTCTGCATGCCCGTGCCGCAGCCTGGCCGATACGGCATTGCCGTTCGCCACGACCGCGACGGCAACGGCAAGACGGACTTTTCGCGCGACGGCGGCGGATTTTCCAACAATCCGTCGATCAACATCTTCAACCTGGGCAAGCCGGGCGTCGAAAAGGCCGCTTTCTATGCGGGTCCGGGCGTGACGAAGATCACCATCAACCTCAAATATATGTGATCCCCCGACATGGTTCGCGTCGCCCTTCTGTCCAATCCCAAGTCCACGGGCAACCGGCAGACGCTTCCACGCGTGCGCAGCTATTGCGCCAGCAACCCCGACATCTTCCATTATGAGGTGGAGCATGTCGACCAGATCGGCCGGGCGCTTCAGACCATTGCCCGCGTCGATCCCGCCGTCATCGTCATCAACGGCGGGGACGGCACGGTGCAGGCGGCGCTGACGGAACTATACCAGGGCGAGCATTTCAAGGGCCGCGTGCCGCCCATCGCGGTTTTGCCCAATGGCAAGACCAACCTGATCGCGCTGGACCTTGGCATCCACGGGGATCCGATCAAGGCGCTGGAACGGATCGTCCAGATCGCGAAAGCAGGCGTCGACGACCATGTCGTGGCGCGCGAGCTGATCGCGTTGTCGGACGGGCAGGCGGAAAGCCGGCCGGTGCTGGGCATGTTCCTGGGCGGAGCGGGGCTGGCCGATTACATGCTCTATTGCCGGAACCAGATCTATCCGCTGGGCCTGTCCAACGGCCTCAGCCATTTCCTGACGGTGATAGCGGTGCTGGTGTCGCTGGTCTTCGGCATTCGTGCCCGATTCCTGCCGCAATCCAGCCGTCCGGTGCGCATTTCGCTGATCCGCGACGGACAATTGGCCGGGCGCTTCGCGGTGCTGATCGTGACGACATTGGAACGATTGCTGCTTGGCGTGCAGCCGGGGGACAGCCGGCGCGGCAATATGAAGCTGATGGCGGTGGACCAGAGCCTGTCGGCCCTGCTGCGCCTCTTCTGGGCGAGCGTCACGAGGCGGGTCGGCAAATCGCAGATGCAGGGCATTCATCTGGAGCAGGGCGACGTCATCCGCATCGAGGGCGACCATAGCAGCGTCATATTGGACGGCGAACTGTTCGAGGCGTCGGAGGGCAAGCCCATCGTGCTGCGTTCGACAGAGCCTGTGCCGTTCCTGCGATTGGCGGCCTGAGGGAGCAAGGGGCGCATTCAGCGACGCTGAGCCCCCGCTGGCCCATGCTCCCGCACAGGACGCGGATGGTCTGATGGGATAGCTCTCGAAGTTTTCCTTTCCGTTGTGAAAGCAGCAATTGCCAAAGGCCTGCCAGCGGCCTATTGAGCGCACAGCATCAAGAGTTGGGACGACGCCCAACGCCAACCTGCCGATCCGGGCAAGGTGGCACTCCGCCAAGGAGGATGTGGCCGATCCGGCAACCAAGCGGACCCAAGCCACATCGTTAAGCGTCGCCCCGGTAGCAGGGAATGACGTGACGTGCCGATCAAGATAGCTGACGAGCTGCCCGCCCGCCGGACATTGGAAGCCGAAGGCGTCGTTGTCATGCGCGAAGCCGATGCCGTGCGGCAGGATATCCGCCCGCTCCGCATCGCGTTGCTCAACCTCATGCCCAACAAGATCAACACGGAGACGCAGCTTGCCCGGCTGCTCGGGGCAACGCCCTTGCAGGTCGAACTGACGCTGGTGCGGATCAGCGACCATATATCCCGCAACACATCCGCTGATCATATGGCGTCCTTCTATCGTCCGTGGAGTGATGTGCGGGACCAGCGTTTCGATGGTTTCATCATCACCGGAGCGCCGGTCGAACAGCTTCCCTTCGAAGCGGTGAGCTATTGGGACGAACTGCGCGCGATATTCGATTGGACGCAAACCCATGTGCATCGCTCGCTCAGCATTTGCTGGGCGGCGCAGGCGGCGCTGCATCATTTCCATGGCGTCGGGAAACATGTGCTGGACCGCAAGGCTTTCGGCCTGTTCCGCCATCAGGTCCATGTGCCTTCATCGCCCTGGATGCGGGGCTTTTCAGATTATTTCAGCGTGCCCGTGTCCCGCTGGTCGGAGGTGCGGCGGGAAGATATTCCGGACGGGCGGGGCTTGCAGATATTGGCTGATAGCGCTGAATCGGGCCTATGCCTGATCGGTGATCCAGGGTTCGGTTTCCTGCATATGTTCAACCATCTGGAATATGACACGCTGACCCTGGCCGAGGAATATGCGCGCGATGGGGCGAGGCAGTTGCCGTCGCATTATTTCCCTGACGATGATCCGGCGCGGGTGCCGCAAAATCACTGGCGGAGTCATGCGCACCTGCTGTTCGGCAACTGGATCGATGAAATGTACCAGACCGTGCCGTTCGATCTTGACGCGGTGGGGCGACTGTTGTCGGCGGCATAGAGCGCTGCGTCATGCGTTGGCGAATGAAGGGGCAGGGCATTGGCGCATGACGCTTCGACGGCACCGATCGTCGTGACGGCGCTGATGGGCGCGGCGGATTTCGGCTGGGCTGAAGGGCTGCGCCGCGCGCATTTCCCGCCCGAACGCAATCGGGTTCCGGCGCACATCACGCTGTTCCATCATCTGCCGCCCTCCGCCATGGATGAGGTGGCGCGCCGGTTGAAGGCCCTTTGCGCGGGGCGGGCGCCAGTGGCGAGGCTGGCTGAGGTGATGTTGTTGGGGCGGGGTGTCGCCTATCGGGTGGAAAGCCCGGAATTGATGGCGATGCGCGACGAACTGGCGGACGCCTTTGTCGGACTGCTGGTGCCGCAGGACCAGGGCCGGCCGCGTTTCCACATCACCGTGCAGAACAAGGTCGATCGGGCGCAAGCGCAAGCGCTGGCGGACGAACTGGGACGATCCTTTCGTCCCAGGCCGCTCGCCATCGCCGGGCTTGCGGCCTGGCATTACCGCGGAGGACCGTGGGAATTGGCGGCGAAGGCCAGCTTTCGCGGCTGACCTTCGCTTCCGTCAGGCGAGACCCACTTCTTTCAGCGGGACGCTGTGATTGGCGAGCTGTGCCTGGTCGAGCAGTGCGCCGGAAATGACATGGGCTCGGCCCTGGACATAATCCTTGACCGCATTGACGCAGTCGAGCGCGATGAGCCTGCCGGACTTGAGATAGAGGACAGAGAAGCTGCGGGTTGCCGGGTCGCCGCGCAGGATCGTCTGGTCATGTCCTGTTGAAAGGCCCACGGTCTGGAGCTTCAGGTCATATTGGTTCGACCAGAACCAGGGCACGGCATGATAGGGTTCTTCCTTGCCCATGATAT
>Ga0207702_10002249_pt1 | contig 18507 bp, 25 predicted proteins | sample KBSCornC62_FD_184302 | JGI IMG/M metagenome (GOLD analysis project Ga0207702, IMG submission 184302) | Corn rhizosphere microbial communities from Kellogg Biological Station, Michigan, USA - KBS Corn C6-2 (SPAdes) (version 2) | ecosystem: Host-associated > Plants > Roots > Rhizosphere > Soil ...
CAAACAGAAGCTCATCCGAGTGCGCCCGGGCAAACGGCGCCGCCACTCCCCCGAAAACTGTCACCCAGCTGACCGGTCTGAAACGTCACCCACGTGACCGGTTGCACATGGTTTTGGGGCGGCGTGGAGGCGATGATGTTATTGCTGACCAAAATGCTGCGCCAAGCTCTGCTGGCGAATGGCGAGCATCGCGACGGGCTGGAGCGCGATCCGGTTCCGGTCGTCAAATTCTTCAATCCGTGCGGGGCGGCGACGTGGCTCGCGACCGAATTGGACGCGGACGGCGACACCTTGTTCGGGCTGGCGGACCTCGGCTTCGGCTGCCCCGAGCTTGGCAGCTTTTCGCTTGCCGAACTGGCGGGCGTTCGCCTGCCGTTCGGGCTGCGCATCGAGCGCGACCTGCATTTCTCGACCACACACCGCCTGTCCGAATGGGCCGAGGCGGCGCGGCGCGCCGGGTCGATCATGGCGGGGGAGACGCTCCTCCGCCGGACCCCGACGAAAGGGCTTTCCGATCCTTCGGGCGACTGAGGGCGGACAGGCGCGGCGGCCGCTTGCCGCCTTGGCCGGTCCGCTTAGCCTTGAGAGGGAAGAAGCGGACCGGCGCTCCAGACGGAGTGACGACCATGAAACTCGACTTCATCTCGATCGACAAGCTTTTCGTGGACAGGACCAACATGCGCGCGCGTCAGAAGCGCGCGGATCTGTCCGATATATTGCCGAGCATCCGCGCGCGCGGCGTGTTGCAGACTTTGCTCGTCCGGCCTGCCGAGGGCGACCGCTTCGGCATTGTCGCGGGGGCGCGGCGCTTCGCCTGCGCGCGCGTCATCGCGGAGGAGCAACAGGCGGTATATCCGGCGGGCGAGCCGATCCAGTTGCCCTGCGCAATCCTCGATGATGGCGACGATGCCGCCGCGATCGAGGCTTCGATGCTTGAGAATATGGCGCGGCTCGAGCCCGACGAGGTAAGTCGGTGGGAGAGCTTCGTCCGGCTGGTCAAGGAAGGGCGTTCGCCGGAGGAGATCGGGCTGACCTTCGGCCTGCCCGATCTGACCGTGCGGCGTGTTCTCGCGCTCGGCAATCTGCTGCCGCGCATCCGCGACCTCTATCGCCGCGAGCAGATCGACGTGGCGAGCATCCGTCACCTGACGCTGGCGAGCAAGTCCCAGCAGCAGGCGTGGCTTGCGCTCCACGACGATCCGGAAGCGCATTGCCCGACCGGTCACCGGCTCAAGCTATGGCTGTTCGGCGGCAATGAGATCAACGCCGGATTCGCATTGTTCGACGTGGCGGCAAGCAGGCTCGACACCGTGACCGACCTGTTCGGCGAGAAGGTCGTATTCGCCAGCAACGACGCCTTCTGGGCCGCGCAGGATGCTGCCATTGCGGAACGGCGGGAGGCCTACCTCGCGGCGGGCTGGACGGATGTCGTGATCCTGCCGCGCGGTGAATATTTCGCGTCATGGCAATATGAGAAGACGCCCAAGCGGAAGGGCGGTTTGGTCTATGTCGAGGCGCGCGACACGGGCGAGGTCGCCTTCCACGAGGGTTATTTGAACCGGCGCGCGGCGCGTGCCGCGCGTCCCGAAACGACTGACGCCAAGCCGGTGCGGCCCGAGGTCACCAGCACGTTGCAGACCTATATCGACCTGCATCGCCACGCCGCCGTCCGGGCCGTCCTGGCGGATGCCCCGGGTGTCGCGTTGCGGCTGATGGTCGCGCACGCGATCGTCGGCTCGCCTTTGTGGAGCGTGCGGGTCGAACCGCAGGCAACCCGCAACGATGCGGTGCGCGAGAGTGTCGAAACCTGTCTCGGCGAGACTGCCTTCGATGGCTATCGCCGCGCCGCGCTCGACCTGCTCGGCATGGACACCGAGCGGGCGACCGTCACCAGCAACCGGAGCTATGACGACAGCGCGCTGGCCGAGCTGTTCCTGCGCCTGCTCGGCCTTCCGGACCCCGACGTGATGGCGATCCTCGCGGTCGTCATGGGTGAAACCCTTGTCAGCGGCGGCGCTGCGGTCGAGGCGGTCGGTGCTATTCTTGGTGTCCAGATGGCGGACCATTGGCAGGCGGATAGCGTCTTCTTTGACCTGATCCGCGACAAGGAGGTGCTGCGCGGCATCGTCGCCGAGGTTGCGGGCGACGCTGTCGCGAGCGCCAACAAGGATGAGAAAGCGAAGGTGCTCAAGCAGATCGTGCAGGACTGCCTTGCCGGGGCCAATGGCCGGACCAAGGTCGAGACTTGGGTGCCGCGCTGGATAGCCTTTCCGCCCACCGCCTACACCGATCGTGGTGGCGTCGGTTCGGTCGCGGCGGCTGCGCGGGTCGCGGCGGTGACGCCTGCCAACCCGCCCGAGACGGCGGGGGTGTTGGCCTTGCCCGCACCCGAAGCGGAGCCCGAAATGCCGCTCGCCGCGTGACGGTTCGAGGGGCGGCGGAGAAGGGGGAAGACTCCGCCGCCCCTCAGGAACCTGCCCTTATAACGGTCGCGCGCCGCCGCCTGTGAGGCGTCGGCGCGTGGCTTTTACTGTGCTCAAAGTGACTTGCATCCGCTCGGGACCGGCGCATCATGGCGCACCCTGTGATGGGAGGAGTGCCATGAAAAAGCTGCTGATCACGTTCGCTGTCGCCGGTCTGATCGCCACGCCAAGCCTCGCCGGCAATCAATGCCGTGATGCCAAGGGTCATTTCGCGAAATGTCCTACGGCGTCCGCTGCCGTGGCCAAATCCACCGATATCGCCAAGGGCAAGGATGGAAAGTGCCGGTGGACCAAGACCACCAAGGACCACAAGGCCGGCACCTTCGTCAAATGCCCCTGATCGGTCCGTGCTGACGATGCGCCGGCGATGATCCTCGCACTGCTCGCTCTGGTCGTTGCCGGCCCGTCCTTCTCCTGCCGCGTGGCTTCGGTTCACGACGGCGATACATTGCGCTGCGTCGACGGCGTGCGCGTCCGCCTCGCGGGCATCGATGCGAATGAACTGGACAATCGCTGCCACACGATTTGCGCGCAATTGCCGGCCGACCGTGCGCGTGCGCGGCTCGAAGCGCTGGCGCTTGGGCAGACCTTGAGCTGCCGCCCAACCGGCCGCAGCTATCGTCGGATCGTCGCCTGGTGCAGCGTTCACGTAAGCGGCCGGCCGGTCGATCTGTCCTGCGCCCAGGTCGAAAGCGGCGCCGCGATCATCTGGCGTCGCTTCGATCCGAACCACCGGCTCGACCGATGCGAGCCCGGATTGCCGCCTTTGGTCGTCGCCCCGTGATCTCGGACCGCGAACTCTGGGCCTGCGCGCAGCAGGTCATCAACCATCATGGTCCGGACGTGGATCGCTTCATCGAGGAACGGATGACGGCGCTCGCCAAAGCCGGGGATGACGCGGGCGTGGAAGCCTGGCTCGCGATCGCCAACCGGGTCGATCAGTTACGCCGCGTGCCCGACAAAACCGAGCCGCTCCACTAGCCGCCGCGCGCGCGTTTCCGTGTCACCAATTTGCTCAGGCCGCAGATCGTGCATTGGTCTCGTGCGCGCTCGAACCCGTCCTGCCCGGCCAGTTCGCGACTGGCTTGCGCCACGCCTTGCCAGTCGGTGAGCTCGAGTCTGTCGGCGATGCAATCGTCGCAGATCGGTTCCGGCGCGAGCCGCTCGATCATCCGCCGGACCTGGTCCGCCCCATTGCTGCCGCCGCTCATCAGGCGGTCGCTATGCCGTTGCCGGGGAGTGCTCGCAACCCGAATTGCCCCGGATAGCCTCGGGGTAGAAGGCATCTGGGCCATAGACGGCTCTCTGGTTCGGGGCGCCGGCGGCGGCCTTTCGATGGGCGGATCTGGCAGCGATTGCGGCGGCCGCGCAATGGCTCCGCCGGACTTTCTTCCCCGGCGTGTTCCACGCCTCCTCGCGCGGCAAGAAAGACCGGCTGCGCCATCCTCCGCTTGCGCTGCGGCCCTCCGGGTGCTGGTCGCCGCGCCCGCAGCCTCAGTCGATCGCCATCGAGGCCGCAGTTGGGCGGCGCTCGATCAGACAGGAGACTTATCATGGCACAGATTGGCGCATTCACCCGCGACGAAACCGGCGTCTTCACCGGTGCGATCTGGACCCTCACGCTCAACGTCAAGGCAACCGTCAGGCCCTGCGACAAGCCGACCGACAATGCACCCGACCATCGGGTCTATGCCGGCGCGGTCGAAATCGGCGCGGGCTGGAGCAAGGAAGCGCGCGAGAACGGCAGCGACTATCTCTCGCTCAAGCTCGACGATCCGTCGCTCCCGGCGCCGATCTTCGCCAACCTCGTCCAGGGCGAGAAGCCCGGCGAGCATCGGCTGATCTGGTCCCGCTGACAGTGTTTCGCCCCGCGGGTTTCGGCCCGCGGGGCAGGGGGCGGCGCGCCGGATTTGCCATAGCTCGCGAGGGACCTTGCAGGCGGGGGCGTCTGCTTGTGTCCGCTTTCCGTCGCACGGGGCTTGCCCGGTGCGTCCCGGCCTCACCCACGCCGATTCCCCCTGTGTCGATTTCGGCACCATGTGTTTTCGACACTCCGATTGCAGGGCCGGTGCCGCCATTCCCGGGGCACAGACCGGCCGGAGCATCCCGCTTCGGACCGGCGCTTTCCCGGAGACGGTCCGATGGACAGCGACGATGCGATCGATCGCGCCAACCGCGCCAAACGCGGTTCGCCCTTCCTCAATACCGACCAGGCCGCCGCCTATCTCAAGATATCGGGGCGGCTGCTCAAGCGGCTGCGCGTGCGCGGTGACGGCCCTGAATTCCGGCGCCACAGCCGCTTCGTCGAATATCATATCGACGACCTCGACGCCTGGTCCGCCGCGCGGAAGAGCCGGGGCGGCAACCATGACTAAGCGGCTGGCTCTTGTCGCTTGCGGGGGTGTCGCGGTGGCGCTGATCGGCGCCGGTCTCGTACTCCATCCGCGGCCCCGCTTGGTCTGGAACGCCTCCGCCAGCGCGCCCGAGGGGCTCTATCGCGTCACGCCCGGCGGCCCGATCGCGGTCGGCGACATGGTGATCGCCACGGTGCCGGCGCGGTACCGGCGCCTCGCCGCCGCGCGCCATTATGTCCCGGCCAACGTGCCGCTGGTGAAGCAGGTCGCGGCGGGTGCCGGCGACCAGATCTGCGCGCTCGGGCGAGACCTATATCGCGACGGCATCTGGCTCGCGGATCGGCGCGACGTCGACAGCGCGCGTCGCCCGATGCCGGCCTGGCAGGGGTGCGTGCGCTTGCGAGGAGGGCAGTATTTCCTGCTGATGGCGACGAGCCCGCTTTCGTTCGACGGACGCTATTTCGGTATTTCGGACCGCCGCGACATCATCGGCAAGGCGGAATTGCTGTGGGCGCGCTGATCCGCGCCACGCTGCTGGCGGGCGCTCTTGCGTCGGCGCCGGCTCAGGCGAGCCCGGTCGATCGCTGGCGCAGTCTCATCGAACAGGCCTCGATCCGCTTCGGGATTCCGGCGCGCTGGATCGAACAGGTGATGGCGGCGGAAAGCGCTGGTTTGCCAGTCCTGGATGGCAAGCCCATCCGGAGCCGCGCCGGCGCGATCGGGCTGATGCAGCTGATGCCCGCGACCTGGGCGGCGATGCGCGTCCGGTTCAAGCTCGGGGACAATCCCGACGATCCGGCCGACAATATTCTCGCCGGTACTGCCTTCCTCCGGCTGATGTACGACCGGTTCGGTTATCCCGGATTGTTCGCAGCCTACAATGCCGGTCCGGCTCTTTATGCCCGCTCGCTGGCAGGCGGGTCTCCGCTTCCGGTCGAGACGCGTGCCTATCTGGCTGCGGTGACCGGCGCCATCGCGGCGCATGATCGAACGCCGGCGAGACCTCTGTTCGTCGTCCGGCATGATGCGGTCGCGCAGGAGGCGGGGGCCGTCGCCACGCGATCCGCACCGTTGTTCGCGGTCGAGAAGAGCCTCCCATGACCGCGAGGATGGGAGGGGCTCGTCTCGAAAGACCCAGCATGACGGGGGGCGAAGCGGCTCTCAAGGCCCGCGGGTGCCCCCCAATTTGCTGCGCAAATCGGTTCCCCCCGCGTCCGCTGCGCGGCGCCTGCGCTGGCGCTCCGGCGGCCCTGACAGCCACTCCGCCCCCCGTCGCCTCGACGCCGTTTTCGATGGTGAGAACGACAGCGTTGGAGGTCATCATGGGCATGTATCAGAGCATCGGAACGGCGTCGGACCGGGTCTTTCAGGCGCTGCTGGCGGGGCTCGAACTGGAGTTCGGACGTGACGCGGGCGAGGCGCTGGCGCGTCGCTTCCTGGAGGCGGAAGACAGCGATTTCCTGTGGGACGCGCGCCGCGAGGAGCGCTGGCTCGGGCGCTATTTCAGTGCGGACGAGGACGACATCGAGCTCGATCGGATCGCGATTTGCGGGCGGATCGACGGGCGCTGGTTCACGAGCGTGATGCTCGTGGATGGCGATGGGCGGCCGCACGGTACGCTCGGTCGGCGCTTCTGTCGCAGCCTCAAGCAGGCGCACGACGCGGTCGCGAATGCGCGTTGATCGGCGCGGATCGGTTCGGAAGGGACGGCATCGGATCGGTGCCGTCTCTTCCCTTTTTTTGAGCCGGAGAGGGGGCTGGGAAGGGGGGAAGGGAAAACAAGATAAAGGCAGTGTCTCGCGACCCTGCTTAAGACTTTGTCTGCACATCGTTTTTTCGGGAGACAGGTACTGCCGCGGGCGAGACAGGCGGCCGTTTTTCGGCGGTTTTGCGCGCTTTTCCCAAGCTCTAGGCCCAGTCCCCCTCTCCCTGGCGGTGCGCCATGGATGAAGAGGACGACTTCACGCCCAAGCTCGGCAAGAGCCGCGCGAGGGATGGAAAGAAGGTCGTCCGCTATGGCGCGCGCATCGTTGCCGCCGCGCGGTTGGCCGGCCGCAAGACCGGCGTGCGGTCACGCCGCTTCGACGGCAGCCGGATCGGTCGCGGCGCGAGCATCGGTCGGGTGCTGTCCAGCCGCGATCGTTTTGCCGGCCTCAGGGCGCGCCGGGCAATCGTCAAGGCGCGGCTCGTCCGGCTCGGCGTGAAAGGCCTCGCCGGCGCGCGTGCCCATCTGCGTTACATCCAGCGCGACGGGGTCACGCGTGAGGGCGATCCCGGCCAGCTCTACGGCCCCGCGACCGACGAAGCGGACGGCGGGGCCTTTCTCGAACGGTCAGCCGGCGACCGTCATCAATTCCGGTTCATCGTCTCGGCCGAAGACGGTGCCGGATATCCCAATCTCAAACCCTATGTCCGCCGGCTGATGTCCCAGGCCGAGCACGACCTCGGCACCAAATTGGACTGGGTCGCGGTCGATCACTTCAACACCGACAATCCGCACACGCACATCATGTTGCGCGGGGTCGACGACCAAGGCGCGAACCTCATCATCGCCCGCGAATATATCGCGCACGGTTTGCGCGAGCGCGCGGCCGAGCTCGCGTCGATCGATCTGGGGCCGCGCAGCGACCGCGAAATTGAGGAACGCCTGCGCCATGATGTCACGCAGGAAAGACTGACCGCAATCGATCGGCAGCTCGTGCGCCGCATGGACCCGCACCGTGTCGTCACGGCGGCGAGCAACGACCCCTTCCAGCAATCCATGCGTGCCGGCCGATTGCACAGGCTCGGCGCGATTGGATTGGCCGAGGACCTGGGACACGGACGCTGGCGGCTCGCAGACGATATTGAAGAGACGTTGCGCCGGATGGGTGAGCGGGGGGACGTCATCCGCATGATGCAGCGCGAGCTGACTGCGCGGAATATGGACCGCGCAGGCGTCGATCGCCAGATCCATGATGTACTGCAAGAACCGGTGATCGGCCGCGTGATCCATCGCGGGCTCGCCAACGAGCATCGCGACCGTCATTATCTGATCGTCGACGGGATCGACGGACGCGTCCATTATCTCGATATCGGGCGCGGCGATCTGACCGGGCCCACGCCCGAAGGATCGGTCGTGCACGTTTCACGTGCCGTCGCGGAAATCAGACCCGCCGACCAGGTGATCGATGCGGTCGCGCGGAGCAATGGTGGGATCTATTCGATCGAGGCGCATCTCCGGCACGACCCGTCCGCGACCCAGGCATTCGCGGAGGCGCATGTCCGGCGTCTGGAAGCGCTGCGGCGCGCCCAAGCTGGCGTCGAGCGCCGTGCGGACGGAAGCTGGGCCATCGCGGACGATCATCTGAAGCGTGCCGCCGCCTACGAAGCGGAGCGGGTGCGCGCGCAACCAGTGGTCATCGATACCCTGTCCTTGCTTGAGCCGGCGAAGCTGGAACGCGCAGACGCGGCCACATGGCTTGATCGCGAGCTCGGTGCGGCAACTCCGCTCGCCGTCCGCGATGTCGGCTTTGGCCGAGAACTGCGCGCGTCGCTTGATGTGCGGCGGCAATGGTTGATCGAGCAGGAACTGGCGGAGGCAATGGGGAAGTCCGTGCGGGTGCGTCCTGGCGCGCTCGAGCTGCTTCGTAATCGGGAACTCGCAGCGGCCGGGGCCAGGATCGCGGCAGAGTTACGAAAACCGTTCACGATCTCGTCCGTCGGTGATCAGGTGGACGGGCGGCTGAGCCGGCGCGTGGACCTGTTGAGCGGCAGCTACGCCCTCATTGAACGGGGACACGAATTCACATTGGTGCCGTGGCGGCCGGTGCTGGAGCGGAAGATCGGCAAAAACATCAGCGGCCTGATGCGGACGGACGGCGTGAACTGGACGTTTGGGCGCGGCCGGAGCGGGCCGCAAATCTCCTAGGCTTTGCACTGCGTTGGGGTTCGCGACAGGACCGTGAGCGGCCGGCCAGCAGCTCGATGGCCGCCAACGCGGCAGCGATGCTGTTAAAGAACCTGCGACTCTTTTAGCCGGCCGGCCATGTGTTCACCCCCGCAAGGCGCCCTGATCGGGGCTGCAGCGTCAGCCCCGCCTGCCGCTGCGGCTGACGCTGGATTTCCTCACGCACGAAGGCCCCCTCCGGCAGCGGCCGCAGATCGTCGCCCTTCGACGACGCGCCCTGCAGCCACGCCATATGCTGCCCGCGCAGGATCACATGGCCCTGCCGCTCCTGCAGCGGCTGCACATCCGCATTCGCCTCGATCGTGACGATCGCGAACGCCTCGGGCCATATGGCGCTCGCGGGTCGCCAGATGCCGGCGAAGTAGAACCAGTCCCCACTCGCCAGCACCACTCGATAGCTGCGCCCACCCTTGCGCACATGAAACTCCGACGCCGGGATCAGGCAGCGGTGCGACGGAAACTCCCGCCCCTCGGATCGAATGTAGCGGAACGGCTTTTGCTCGCCTGCGAAAGGTTCGAGACCCCAGGCAAGCTCGACCAGCTCGGGCACGCCGTCGGCGGGATCGATCCGGACCACTGGTCTGCGCAGGCCAGCCGGGGCATCAATGCTGAACGGAGCCGCTTGCATGTTCGGAACATATCAGGAACACAGCGTCGGTTCAAGGGTCACAGGAGGGATGGGCCAATGTGCAACGATTATCGCCTGACGGTGAACGCGGCCAAGATCATCGAGGATTTTTCCGACCTGAAGATCAAGATCTCCTTCTCCGAAGGCATCCCCAACATCCAACCGCGCGCCGACATCAAGATCACGGACACCGCGCCCATCGTCCGATCGCTGGAGCGCGGCGCCGGCGACTTGGTGCAGCGCCGCTGGAGTTGGCCCGGCCCCACTGGCAAACCCGTCTTCAACTTCCGCGCCGATGGACGCGAATTCGGAGCCAACCGCTGCCTGATCCTCGCCGACGGCTTCTACGAATTCACCACGCCGGCTGACCCCAAGAAGAAGACCAAGGACAAATGGCTGTTCACGCCGAAGGACGGCCCCTTGTTTTGCATTGCCGGCATCTGGCGCGCCGACGCCAAGGTCGGTGAGGCCTTCACGATGCTGACGCTGCCGCCCGGGCCGGACATCGCGCCCTTCCACGATCGCCAAATCGCGATCCTCGACCGGTCGAGATGGGCCGATTGGCTCGATCCCAGTATCTCCGCCAAGGACGTTCTTCACGAACTGCCCGCCGGCGCCTTGCAGGTGGAGCAAGTCGGCTGAGCCGGCGCGCGCCGCGAAACATTTCCCCTTGCTGAAGGTTCTGCTTTTGTTCTAGCTAGCCGCCCGCTCGCAAGGGCGGCTTCAGACTCACGGAGCAGATCATGCAGCACGACGTGCGGCTTCGCGCCGCCGCGCGGGCGATCTTCGACGCCTGCTATCCTTCGGAGGATTGGTCGCCGGTCCGCTTTGCCGAGGCCGAGCGCTTCGGCACGGTCCATTATCGCCAGGCAGTCGAGGCCGCGCAGCGGGCGCGCGCGGAACTGCAGGCGCCGATCCAGCCCGCTTTGCTATGAGGCGCCGCGGCAAGTCCCCTTGGCTCGAGGCGGAACGAAAGCGCCCGCTCGAGACGATGCTGCCCTGCGTCGCGGAACGCATCGCCGAGGGCGAACACCCGCTCGAGGTGTGGGCGCAGCAGCAATGCGTCCCGCTGAAGACAATTGGGCGAAAGACGAAGATCGGCATGTCCCGCCTGATCGACGTCGTCCACGGGCAAGCAACATTGAGCGAGGACGAACTGGCGGCGGTCGCCCGCGAATTGCGCATCGCCCCTCACCTCCTCCCGCTCGCCACCGCGGCGAAGAGGCCAGCCGGCGGTGCGCTATAACCCCGCCCGCGACCATATCGGCCGCGCGATCACCACGATCGAAGGCTGCGCGCTCAACCGGCTGACGCTGCGCCTGCAGTGCGGCTGCGGCCATGTCGCGCTGCTGGATGGTGTGGCGGTGTGGGCCTTGGCCGAACGCCGCCGCTGGCCCGGCGACCTCCGCAAACTCGCCGGCCATTTCTATTGCAGCCGATGCTTCGCCCGCGAGCAGCGGCGCGTGCGGCTGCGGAAGATCGAGCTGACCAATGAAACGCCTGTGGGAAAACAGCCGCCCTACCCGGACGAACGGACTTGGAAGCGCCTGATCGCGCGGTACAAGTCGTAGGGGCGGACGAAGGCGGCGCTAGCGGCCGAGCCGACGGGCAAACGCGTCGATCTCGTCACCGTAAAAGGCCGACCTTGGCGGTTGCGCACCTAGGGCGATCTCACCGTCGACCAACAAAGTGGCCGTGCTCTGAAGCTCCCAATCCGTTTGCCAAAATCTGCGCACAGCCTCTTCCAGACTCGACGAGGATTGAGCCGGCTCTTGGGGCTCTCCCTCCATAATCAGCCGTGCACCCACCGTCCACGGAATGCTGTCGCTCATGGGTGAGATGATACTCCCATGTCCGTGCAACGTTCTAGTCGATAAATGTCTGCCTTGCGCCCTACTTCCAGACGTAGGTGATCACGTAACCTCGCCCGCAAAGCGGACATAGCTCAAAAAGGGATGGCGCTGATTGGCGGAGCGGGAGTCCGCTATAGAACGGCAGAAAGCCGTCGATTATTACCCTCATGTGGGGCGCTGGCCAGCATAGCGGCCATCATAGGACGCGCGCCTGTAGGCACTCCTGCCTAGTCAAAACGGCGTACAACGCGAAGTCGCAATAGCGATCATCGTCGGCATTATGGTCGAAACGTTCATTGAACCTGTCGTCGTATCTTGCTTTGATGCGGAGAACGAAACGGGGGTGTCGGAATGGCGAGTGCGATTGGCATACGGGGTTATTTGGTGACGGCCCATAAAAAGGGCGACAAGGCCGTTCTGTCATTCGACGCCGACGAATTTAACGTGAAGCCAGCGCAGTTTTTCACGGATTTTGTCAATGGCCATGCCGTCGTCGTCCAGAACGACGAAAAGGAACGTAGCTGGTATTTCGAAGAACGCGAAGGCGATGGCGAAGGCAGCAGCCGGGGTTACACGCACTACGGCACGTTTGGCTTCGAAAGCAATTTCGTGGATAGCAAAACGAAGGCGAAAAATTATCGCCGCAAAGTCGATGACATTGAAGAAATCCCGCTCTTCTACGAATATTGGAGGCCGGAAGACGCCGACCTTTGTTTCGCCGCGTTTCAGTCGTTCCAAGGCCGGTCGTGCATCAAACTCGTTATGGATCAGGCCCAAGAGGAATTTGCCGCAATCAACCCCGGCTATATCCTGAAATTTCGAAAGCTGCTGCCGAGCGAAGGTAGCAGCCTCTACAGTAAAGCGCCCGTGAGGCGGCTTCGCCTTATCAAGCGCAACGCACCGCAAGACGTGACCGACCGCTTCCTTGGCAGGCGAGTGCCGGACAAAGTGAATTTCGAAATCAGCATGTCCACGAACCGCAACAAGATACTTGGATCGTTCGGCGAAGTAACTGGAGCGTTGAGGAAAAGTGATTCCGGTCTAGTTCTACATGACGGGATCGAATTTTCTGAAGTTTACGCCGACGTGAAAATAGGCGGAAAGTATCGTCCAGTTGGCGTATTTGGTAGCGACTCTAACGCAGGGGTTATCGACATTACGGAAGACATTGTTCGTGGCGTTGACGGTCATCCAACATTTGAATCTTTAACGAAGCAATGCGATAAAATATTGCTGGATTTCTATGAAGTTTTGACTAATAAATAATTATGAAAATCAACGTTTCATCTATTGTGAGGGATCACTTCGAAACCCTGTATGATAACAGGAGCAATCGTGCGTCATTCACTGACGTTGTGGTATTCTACATCGTACCCGCCATTGCGGCGATATCTTCATATTATTTTCAGATGAGACTTGATGCAAATGCTTACAATATTTCCGTAACATTCTTCGGTATTTTCATTGCCCTAATACTAAACATTCAAGTTGCAATGTTTTCTATCTTCCAACGAAAATGGGAAATGCCTTCGGACAAGCGCGTTGCCGCGTCGATGGCGAATACGTTGGCCGACCGGAAGACGCTGCTAATCGAGCTAAACGCCAACCTGTCCTATCTCATCCTCGTTTGCTGCGTGACGCTGGTGCTTTCGCTGCTGTCGTTCATCAAGTCGTTCGACAACTGCGTCATTCCGGCGGTGATGGTGTTCCTCTACGCCCACTTCCTGCTGACGCTACTGATGGTCGTTAAGCGCGCCCATGCGCTGTTCCATAAGGAGTATCGCGACAGCCCTAATTGACGTTATGGCGGAACCCACATCCGCCATAATCGTGAGAGGCAGCTAACCGACTCTGCGAACCCTAAACCCGACATTCGGCTACCGGCCCAGTTCCGGACGTCCCCAGATCGGCAGCATCTGGCACCAGACGGGCTCTGCTTCGAATCTGCGCTAGGGAGGATGTTAGCGGGCACCCGCAGTGACCCTGCGGGCAGGAGCCCGCATGACGCCAACCAAACTCTTGATCGGCCAGATTCTTCTGGTTTTCGTGATCGTCCTCCTGGGCATTTGGTTTGCGACCGAATGGGCGGCGAACAAGCTCGCCTTTCAGCCGCAACTTGGTGCGCCGTGGGGTCGGTTCGGTTCCTGGCCAATCTACCGGCCGTGGGCGATCTTTCCTTGGTGGTATCATTATGATGCCTACGCGCCGCAGGTGTTCGGCCGGGCCGGGGCAATCGCGGGTGCCAGCGGCTTCCTGGGCTGTGGCGCGGCGATCGCCGGTTCGCTGTGGCGCGCACGTCAGAGCCACAATGTCACCACCTACGGCTCGGCTCATTGGGCCACGCTGCGGGAAATGGATGTCGCGGGACTGTTCGGCCACGGGGGCGTCTTCCTCGGGAGCTTCGGTCGGCGCTATCTCCGCCATGATGGCCCGGAGCATGTCATGGCATTCGCTCCGACCCGCTCGGGCAAGGGCGTCGGTTTGGTCGTGCCGACTTTGCTGGGCTGGTCCGGCTCCGCAATCATTCACGATATCAAAGGCGAGAATTGGCAGCTGACCGCCGGCTGGCGGTGTCGCTTCTCTCATTGCCTACTGCTCAATCCGACCGACGCGCAGTCGGCGCGCTACAATCCGCTGCTGGAAGTTCGGCGCGGCGCCGACGAGGTTCGCGACGTCCAGAACATCGCCGACATCCTGGTCGACCCGGAAGGCGCGCTCGACCGGCGCAACCACTGGGAGAAAACCAGCCATTCGCTCCTGGTCGGTGCGATCCTCCACGTACTCTACGCTGAGACGGACAAGACGCTCGCACGGGTCGCGACTTTCCTGTCCGATCCGCAGCGGCCGTTCGTCTCGACGCTCCGCGTCATGATGACGACCAACCATATCGGCAGCGCCGACTCCCCGGTGGTGCATCCCGTCGTTGCCTCCTCTGCGCGCGAACTTCTCAACAAGAGCGAAAATGAGCGGTCCGGAGTGCTGTCGACCGCGATGTCTTTCCTCGGCCTGTATCGTGATCCGACGGTTGCTGCCGTCACGGCTGCATCCGACTGGCGCATCGCCGATCTGGTCGAAGGAGCGCACCCGGTTTCGCTCTACCTCGTCGTGCCGCCGTCGGACATCAGTCGAACCAAGCCGCTGATCCGGCTCATCCTCAATCAGATCGGCCGGCGACTCACCGAGCAGCTTCACGCCAAAGGCCAGCCCGGTCGGCACCGCCTGCTCATGATGCTGGATGAGTTTCCGGCGTTGGGACGGCTCGACTTCTTCGAGACCAGCCTCGCCTTCCTCGCCGGCTACGGTGTCCGCGCCTTCCTGATCGCGCAGAGCCTCAACCAGATTGAGAAGGCCTATGGCGAACACAATTCCATCCTCGACAATTGCCATGTGCGCGTCGCCTTCGCGACCAACGACGACCGCACCGCCAAGCGCATTTCAGACGCGCTTGGGACAGCGACCGAACAGCGGGCGATGCGCAACTATGCCGGACACAGGCTCGCCCCTTGGCTCGCCCACGTCATGGTCAGCCGGCAGGAGACCGCGCGCGCTCTGCTGACTCCGGGCGAAGTCATGCAATTGCCGCCCACGGACGAACTCGTGCTGGTGTCAGGGCATGCGCCGGTCCGTGCGGCCAAGCTGCGCTACTTCGAAGACGCTAACTTCCAGACGCGTGTGCTTCCGGCGCCGGTGCTTTGCTCCTCAGGTTATTCCGATCTGCCGCCCGCTCGGACCGACGATTGGCAAAATGCTGTTCGTTCGGTGGATGGGCGTCTCGGGGCGGAAGAAGGCGCGCAGGAGCAGGATTCAGCCGGCGGGCTCGAGCAGATCAGACATCCCGGGCACGAAGTGGAAATCGCAGCCCCGATCGACTGTGGGATCCCCGACGCGCTCGGGCTCGGCGTGGATGACGACGACGTCGCCGCAGAACAGCGCGCGATGGATCAGGCGCGCACGGCCGTGTCCCGTGGTGTCTTCGCGATGGATGCACCGTCGGCAGCGGCCGACGACCTGCGGCTGGACTTCTGACCATGAAGGGAAAGGTCCGCCACCAGCTGTTCCTGCCGAAGCCGCTCAGCGATCGACTAGAAGCACTCGCCGCCAAACCCGGTGCGTCCAAGTCCGCTATCCTCGCCGACGCGGTGACGGCCTGGCTCGATCGGCGTGGTGGCTCCGAACTCGATGATCGCTTCGGGCTCCGACTGGACAGGCTGTCGGCGGGGCTCGCGAGACTGGAGCGCGACAGCCATGTCACGCTCGAGACCCTCGCGCTTTTCATCCGCTACGAGCTGACGATCCACCTCCCGCTGGCCGAGAACGATCACGCCGGCCGGGCGCTCGGGCGCGAGAGATTCGAGACGTTCGTCACGCAGGTCGGGCGTCACGTCGCATCCGGCCGGCGCACCTTGGCCGCCGCGGAGAAGGAGCGTTGAGCGGGGTGCTCGCCCGCGAACGTCGGCGCGCGATGCTGCGCACGGCCATGGGACCCGACATCGCGTTGGCTTTAGCCGACCCGCTCGTCGTCGAGGTAATGGTCAATCCTGATGGCGCGCTTCGGCTCGACCGGTTGGGGGAGGGGCGCACCGACACCGGGATTCGGCTCGAACCGGAGCAGGTCGAGCGGATCATTCGTCTGGTGGCGGCGCACGCAGCCGCCGAAATCCATCGCGATGCGCCGATCGTCTCGGCCGAACTGCCACCGCACGCTGAAGGGCGTGCTGGCGAGCGCTTTGAGGGCGTCCTCCCGCCGGTCGCGCCTGGACCGTGCTTCTCGATCCGCAAGCCCGCCGAGCAGCTCTACACGCTCGACGATTATGTCGCCGACCGCATCATGCCGCCGTCGACCGCGGATGCCCTGCGCACTGCGGTCACGCAGCGGCTCAATATCCTGATCGCCGGCGGCACCAGTTCGGGAAAGACCACGCTCGCGAACGCCCTTCTGGCTGAAATGGCCTGGGTGGATGCGCGCGTCATCCTGATCGAGGACACTCGCGAACTTCAGAGTCCCTTGCCCGACACGGTCGCATTGCGGACCCGGCCGGGCGTCGCTTCGATGACTGATCTTGTCCGCTCGACGATGCGGCTCCGGCCCGACCGGATCATTGTTGGCGAAGTTCGCGGCCCCGAAGCCCTCGACATGCTGAAAGCCTGGAACACAGGTCATCCTGGCGGGATCGCCACGGTCCACGCCAACAGCGCGGTCGCGGCGCTCTACCGGCTCGAGCAGCTCGTCCAGGAAGTCGTCGTCACCGTCCCGCGCCAGCTGATCGCCGAAGCGATCGACCTGATCGTCTTCATCGCCGGCCGCGGCAGCAGTCGCCGCGTCGAAACGGTCACGCACGTGATCGGGCTCGAGCCCGCCGGAACTTACCGCCTCACCAACGCCAATCCTGAAGGAGAATGACCATGAAGTTGCTCGCTTCTGCCGATCGCCGTGCGCTGTTTGTCGGCGGCCTGTTGCTCGGCTTCGGCATGACTTTCGCAAGCCGCGCCCACGCTGCGGGGACCGGCATGCCTTGGGAGCAGCCGCTCCAGCAAATCCTCGACTCCGTCCAGGGTCCGGTCGCCAAGATCGTCGCCGTGATGGTGATCATCGTCACCGGGCTCACGCTCGCATTCGGCGAGACCGCCGGCGGATTTCGACGCCTGATCCAGATCGTTTTCGGTCTGTCGATCGCCTTCGCGGCGTCGAGCTTCTTCCTCACCTTCTTCAGTTTCGGCGGCGGAGCGCTGATCGCGTGAGCGGCCGCCCCGAAGGGTTCGAGGTTGCCATCCACGGGAGCCTCGGATCCCCCATTTTGCTGGCGGGTGCGCCGCGCGGCGTCGCGATCGTCAACGGCACCTTGGCCGCCGCGATAGGTCTCGGCCTGCAGCAATGGATTGCCGGTCTGGTGCTTTGCGCGGTTGGACACAGCATCGCCGTGTTCGCCACCCGTCGCGATCCCGCCTTTGCAGCCGTGCTCGTCCGGCACCTTCGCCAGAAGAGTCATTTCTCATGCTGAACCTGCGCGAATATCGGCGCTCCGCCGACCGTCTCGCCGATCACCTGCCATGGGCTGCGCTCGTGGGAGAGGGGATCGTCCTCAACAAGGATGGAAGCTTCCAGCGTACCGTGGCGTTCCGCGGTCCCGACCTTGAAAGCGCGACCGACGCTGAGCTGGTCTCGGCCTGTGCGCGCGCCAACAATGTCCTCAAGCGGTTCGGTACCGGCTGGGCCTTGTTCTTCGAGGCGGCGCGCCGCGAAGCGGTCGGCTATCCGGACAGCGCCTTTCCGGACGCCGCGTCCCGGCTGGTCGATGCCGAGCGTCGCGCCGCTTTCGAAGCCGAGCGCGCGCATCACGAGAGCCGCTTTCATCTCACACTGATGTTCCTGCCCGCGGCGGACCGCGCCGATGCCGCCGGGCGATCCTTGGTCGATCGGCCTGGTGCGGACGAGGGCCGGGATTGGCGAGGAGCGCTGGCTGCGTTCGTATCAGAAACTGATCGCGCGCTCGATCTCCTCGCCGACTTCATGCCGGAGGTCCGCGGATTGTCTTCGGCAGAGACGCTGACCTACCTGCACGGCACGGTCTCCGATCGGCCGCACGCGATCGCGGTGCCCGACACGCCGATGTACCTCGACGCGCTGCTGGCCGACACGCCGCTCGTCGGCGGGCTCGCCCCCAAATTGGGGTTGCAGCACCTGCGCACGCTGACTTTGCTCGGTTTCCCCAACACCAGCCGTCCGGGTCTGCTCGATGCGCTCAACGAGGCGGCTTTCCCTTACCGGTGGGTGACGCGCTTTATCGCGATCGACAAAGCCGAGGCGACCAGGCTCCTGACCAGGATCCGCCGCCAGTGGTTCAACAAGCGCAAGTCGATCACCGCCTTGCTGCGCGAGGTGCTCTACAACCAGCCGACGCAGCTGCTCGACAGCGATGCCGACAACAAGGTCGCCGATGCGGACGCTGCGTTGCAGATGCTTGGCGGCGACCATGTCGCGTTCGGCTATTTGACCACCACGATCACGGTCGCCGATGCCGATCTGGCTCTGGTCGATGAGAGAATCCGGCAGGTCGAGCGGATCATCGGTGGCCTTGGCTTTGCCACGATCCGCGAGGATGTGAACGCGGTGGAGGCGTGGCTGTCGTCCTTGCCGGGTCAGGCCTACGCCAACGTCCGCCAGCCGATCGTCCACACTCTGAACCTGGCGCATTTGATGCCGCTCTCGAGCGTCTGGGCGGGCCCGGTCCGCAACGACCAT
>Ga0207702_10002250_pt1 | contig 18502 bp, 13 predicted proteins | sample KBSCornC62_FD_184302 | JGI IMG/M metagenome (GOLD analysis project Ga0207702, IMG submission 184302) | Corn rhizosphere microbial communities from Kellogg Biological Station, Michigan, USA - KBS Corn C6-2 (SPAdes) (version 2) | ecosystem: Host-associated > Plants > Roots > Rhizosphere > Soil ...
CACTCTTCGGCAGGAGCGAGCGTTCCGGGTTCCGAGCATCCCGGGATCGAGGACGCGAGGGTGCCAGCGCGATACCGGTGTGTGGCTACAGGTCAGACCGCGTGACAGGCAGCCGCGTGGTGTCAGTCGCCGTGAACCAGCTCGGGATGGGCCTTCTGGTAGTGCTTGGTTAGCACGGCGCTGGCTTCCCCGGGTCGATGGGCGACGGTGCGTCGACAGACCGCGCAGCGCACCAGCGGTAGTTGGGTCACGGTGACCGGGTGGCGGGAGGGGAAGTTGCTCATCGGCTTCCATTCTGCCAGGCGGCGGTCTGCAGCCGGATCGACGGGAGTGTGGTCCGCCCCTACAGGGCCTACCAACCCTCGGCGCACATCGACGCACAACGATCGGAGCGCGGCAGTGACGTGGACCATAATCTCGCTCGATGAAGCCTTCGCGTAGTGGTCACGTTCCGGTCAATGGTCTCCAGCTCTACTACGAAGCCCATGGTGACCTGGGCGCCTCCCGGAGGATGCCGTTGCTGCTCATCCCCGGGTCGTTCATGTCCACCGACTCGATGAGGCAGTGGGTGACCGGCTTCGTCGCCGAGCGCCCCGTCATCGTCTTCGACCAACAGGGACACGGCCGTACGGCGGATACACCGCGCACGATGTCATATGAGCAGTTCGGCGACGATGCCGCCGCGTTACTGCGCGCTCTGGAGGTCGAGCGGGCGGACGTGATGGGCTACTCGCAAGGCGGAGGAGTCGCACTGCAGCTGGCGCTGCGGCACCCGCAGCTCGTCACCAAGTTGGTCACCTTGTCCGCCACCTACCGCCGGGACGGCTGGCACCCGTCGGCCCTGCAAGGCCTCGAGGGCCTTTCTGGGGACTTCTTCGCGGACACGCCAGTCGGCGAGGCGTTCCGGCAGCACACTGCTGATCCCGAAGCATTCGATTCCTACATCGAGAAGATGAAGGTGCTGGGCATCGAAGACCAGAACATCAGCGACGCGCAGATGCGGTCGATTCAAGCCAGGACGATGGTCATCGTGGGTGATGCCGATGCCGTGAAGCTGGAGCATGCCGTGGCGATGTTCAAGTTGCGCGGTGGTGGCGACGAGGAGGCGGCGGCGACGGGAGCGATCTCCAAGGTCCCCCAAGCCAGACTCCTCATCCTCCCAGCGACGTCGCACATCTCCATCTCGGCAGCCGTGCCGGTCCTCGAGCCGATGATCACCGCGTTCTCAACATGCTGTCGGGAATGTGGCGATCAAGCTGAGCTACTGGCCAGAGGAATTGAGTAGGTGAGGGGCAACACGTTCAGATCAGACGATGGTCAGGGAAGGAGACGAAGCCATGGGGAAAGTACGTACGGGGCACGCAACGTCGCTGGACGGGTTTATTGCTGGGCCGAACGACGGTCCTGCAGCACCCATGGGTGAGGGCGGCGAGCGGCTTCTGGCTTGGTACGGGGGCGGCGACACCGAATATAGGCTGCCTGGCTCGGAGATGGTGTTCAAGGTCGCGCCGCAGACCGCTGAGTACCTTCGCGAGACCAGCACGTCGACAGGGGCGTTGGTGACGGGACGGAGGACATTCGACCTCACCCATGGGTGGGGTGGCGGACACCCCTTGGGCGTGCCGGTCTTCGTTCTTACCCATACCGCTCCGCAAGAGCGGCTTCACGGAGAATCGCCTTTTGTGTTCGTCACGGACGGCCTGCAAAGCGCCGTAGACCAAGCGAAAGCGGTCGCAGGCGATAAGGACGTCGGCGTGATCGGTGCGAGCCTCGTGCAGCAGTGCATCAGAGCGGGACTCCTTGACGAGATACACCTAGATTTGGTGCCGGTCGTACTCGGCGGCGGCGTCCGGCTATTCGGCGACCTAGACACCGAGCCGATCGTGCTTGAGAGCACCCAGGTGATCGAGGGCGCAGGGGTCACGCATCTTAAATTCCGCGTCGTAAGGTGACGGCTCGGGATGGCAGACCACCTTCCCGGGGCAGGAAGTGCCCCGCCTGCGTCGGCTAACCGATCGGGTTCAGCTACTACCGGTAGCTAACGCCCCTGGGACGACGACCCGGAAGAGGTCGAGTGGGTCGCGCCATGAGCGCACACTCGGGCAGCACCTGCGACCCGCGCAGGTAGCACGGCACGTCCGAGGCTCGGCATGCCTAGTCGTGCCGAGACTGCCCATCCATCATCCAGTCGGCGGAGACGCTCAAGGTATGCAATCGGAGCAGTTACTATTGGGCGGAGCGTCGAACGAGGCGGCCATGACCGGCAGCTAGTGCTCAAGTGAATCGCCCCTGCTTCGGGACGTTGCGTCAACAGCCCGTTTGCGAACGCCACGCCCTCCTGCTCTCGACACGACTACGGGGGCTCGCTCTCGGCCGTCGCGCCGAGTACGACGACGCCGACGCCGACGCCGACGGCAAGATCGTCCAATGCTGGGGAGACCTCTTTCCCGTGGTTCGCGACGCCCTGCGGTCATAGATGCGCCGACGGCCAACATCACGCCGTTTCGGTCTTGAGCGCACGAGCAGACCTCCACGACAGCGGCATGGGCGTGTATCGGTCAGACTCTTTCAGCTTCTCCGCGGAGGTCACGGAGGCTGACCTATGCCGGCGAGGCGCTGGCAGATGTCGGTCGGGCGACTGGGGTTGGACGGTGAAGGGCTTGGCGATCGCGTCGGTCTAACCCTCGTCCGTTCAGGCGTCCGCTTCGAGGGCAAAGGTGTTGCCGTCGGGGTCCTGAAACCACGCTATGCGTCCACCGCCGGCGCGCGCGGTGACTCCCTTGGGGTCGTGCTTGAGATCGTCGTAACGGACGAACTCGACGCCGCGGGCCGCCAGCTCATCAACGACCCGATCGATGTCATCGACGTACCAGGTCGCCAAGGTCGCCCGCGACGTCCCCGCCGTGATGGACTGGTACACGCTCAGCGCCGCACCACCGCCGGAGCCATAGACGCGGCTGCCGTCGGCGAATTTCGAGCTGGGACCGGATTGCAGTACCGGCAGACCGAGTCTGTCCTCGTAGAAGCTGATCGCGCGACGAATGTCAGTAACGGCGATCGACGGTCGCACCGGGAAGTCGCTCAACGGCATCGCCCGAACCTACCCGCTGCCGGTCGAAAACCGGTGCCGCCGACACTGAAGCCAGCGACCGCTTCCCGCTGCCATCTCGACGTGACCGAACGCCCAGCGGGGCATGATCGGACGTTGTCTGGAGGGCGGTCAGCGGGTCGATTGGCGGTCGGCGAACTGGGTGGTGAAGGCGGCGATGTCGGCGGCGACCTGCTCGGGTCGTTCCCAGGCGATGAGGTGACCGGTGTCGGGGTAGCCGATGAGCTGTGACCCGGGGATGGCGGCGGCCAGTGCCTCCTGTTCGTTGCGGAGGATCTCGTCGTGCTCGCCCCAGAGGATGAGGGTGGGGACGGTGATGGTGGCGGTGTCGGTCGGCGGCACGGCCGCGGTCAGCTCGGCCAGCGCGGTCCGCCAGATTCCTGCGGGCACCTTGGCGCTTTGGGTGATCATGGCGTCGACGAACGTGGCCGGGACGGGCCGGCTCAGCGGGAGGGTTGCGAGGACCTGGCGGACCAGGTCCGGGTCGACCGGGTCCTGCATGGCCTGGACCGCATCGGCGAACGGTGCTCGCCGTCCGTGCAGGCTTCGCGGGGCGCCCACGAGGACGAGCCCGAGGACCCGATCCGGGTGGTCGAGCGCGAAGCGCTGGGCGACGTACCCGCCGCTGGAGTGCCCGACCACGACCGCACGGCCCACCCCGACGGCGTCCAGGAACGCGGCGACATCACCGCTGAGCTCATCGAGGGAGTAGCCCGACGGTGGCTTGTCCGCGTCCCCGTGTCCCCGCTGAGTCGGTAGGTACGCGTGGATCCGGGCAGGCAAGTGCGGCAGCGCCAACTCGAAGAAGCGGTGCGAGTCCGCGTACGGATGCAGGAACACGACCGGAACCCCGTTCGCGTCACCCTGCTCCCCGTACGGCACCCGCACCCCGGTCGCCAGCCCAGCCCACGACACCGTCCTAGCCACCCAGACCACCACCTCGACCCACCGGCCCCCACCAGCATCCAGCAGGAAGCCGGCGGCACACGCTAAGCGGCAGAAGCCGATAGTGCCCTCCATGCTCGCGCGGGTTGAGTGTTCCCGGCGGTAATCTCCGGACGTTGGTCCGGCGTGGATTGAGGAGAGTTGTCTTGGACCGGGGAGCGTGGCTGCAGGAGTGTCGCCGGATCGCCGAGGAGCGGTTCGACACCCTGTTCGCCCCGACGTACGACCGGGACGAGGCCCCCGCCAGCCCTACTCATTGGCGCTGCGTCGCGGCCGTGATCGACCGTTGCCCGCCGGGCGGGCGGATTCTCGACGCGGCGTGCGGCACTGGCCGGTATTTCGGGATGATCCTGCAGGCCGGCCGGCAGGTGGTGGGAGTCGACCAGTCCGGCGGCATGCTGACCGAGGCGCGCGCCAAGCATCCCGAAGTCACTGTCGAGAAGGTCGGCTTGCAGGAGCTGACCTTCGTGGCCGAGTTCGACGCGGCGATCTGCGTGGACGCGATGGAAAACGTGTTCCCCGAAGACTGGCCTACCGTGTTGGCGAACCTCCGCCGGACACTACGCGACGGCGGCCACCTGTATCTGACCGTCGAGCGGATCGACCAGCAGAAGCTCACCGCAGCCTACGACGAGGCCACCGCCGCCGGCCTGCCGGTGCTGCCCGGCGAAACCGGCCGCGGCGGCGGCTACCACTACTACCCAGCACCAGAGCAGGTGGCGGCCTGGGTGAGCGGCGCGGGCCTACGGGTGGTCGAGGAAGCAACGAGCGAAGGCACCGGCTACAGCTACCTCCACCTGCTGACCCAAGCCAGCTCGTGACAGGCGCGACCAGCCATCCTCTATCACCTGCTGGTCGCCGAGAACTACCCCACCAGCGGCAGAGTCGGATGTTCCTAAGCAGCGAAGGCTCGCCGGTCAGACGCGTCTCCGCGAAGGATCTTCGGTCACGGCGCCGCGACAGTTCTGGCTAGGTTCGGCCGCAACGCACGCGTGCACGGGATCGCGCTGTCCCCGGCCAAGGTGACGCGACTGCGCGCTCACCCGACAGCGCCGGCGTCGAAGTGACCCTCGGCGACCTCGGCACCACCGTGGGCGGGACTTTCGAGCTTGTCTACCTATTGCGCAACACGATCACAAACCTCATCACCCAGGACGAGCAGGTCCGCGCCTTTGCCAACGCGGCGTTCACCTGCGTCCCGACGGCTGTTTCATGGTCGAGAAATACGTCCCGGAACTGGAACGCCTCCTGCCGGGTCGTAGCAGCATTCGTACCCCGTGCGCAGCGAGAGCCGGAGCGTGTCGGCGAGCGCGGGGTCGCCGGCCTCTACCGCGTCCAATGCGCGGCTGATCGCCTTCCGTACGGCGGTCCGTGCCCGCTCCGCCGGGCCGGCGAAGGTTCGGGTGCGGCCGCACAGGCCAGCGGTCCGGTTCAGCTCGGCGGTGAGCGCTTCGATCTCGTCCTCCAGCGCCTCCACCCGCGGCCGGTCGCCGTCCGCCCTGGCCCGGCGGACGGCGTGGGCCAGCTCCCGGGCGCGGGCCGTGAAGGCGGCCCGGGCCGGGGCATCGAGCACCGGCTGTCGGCTCGGATCGGCCGGCCCGGCTTGGGCGCCGGCCAGCTCGAGCGCCGGAAGGGCGCGTCCCGGCTCCGCCACCAGCCGGGCCAGATACTGCATCCCGACCAAGTCGCCGACCGACAGCTCGCCGCCCGGGTGCGCCACCAGCCAGCCGGGCGGCTCGCGCCGGATCGCGATCGGCGCCGGGCCCGCGCGCTGCTCGGCCTCCCGCCGCGCGGCCCGCCACTCCTCGGCTCGGGCCGCCATGTCCATCCGCTCGGCCTCCTCGATCGCGCGGTCCAGGAGCTGGCCGGCCCGGCGCCGGTCGGCCGGGTGGTTCCGGCGCAGCAGCGCGAGCCCGAGGTCGGCGCCGCAGCAAGTGGTCATCGGCCGGTTGCCGAGCCGGGTGTTCGCGACCACGGCACGCTCCAGGTGGTCGATCCCGCCGTCCTGGTCGCCGGCGGTGACTGCGGCCAGGCCAAGCGGGCGGTGCACTGAGCCGAAGCAGGCCACGCCGAGGGAGGGCATCACCGGCAGGTCAGCGAACGGCAGCAACAGCCGGTACACGTCCTTGGCCAGCGCGACATCGGCCAGCGCGTGGGCGGTCTCGGCGATCGCCAGCATCCCGGTGAGCCAGCTGCTCGACTGCGGCAGCGCGTCCAGGCCGGCCGCGGCCAGCGTATCCAGGGTGCGCCGGGCCCGTTCGGTCTGGCCAGCCTCGGCGGCGAGCCGGGCCACGGTCGCCCGGAACGCGAACTCGGACGGCACCAGGGTCGGCGAGTCCGCTACGGCGGCGGCCAGCTCGAGCAGCTCGGCGCCTCGGCCCTGCATCCAGCGCACCGAGAGCAGGTGAGCAGCGAGGTAGGCGAACGCGTCCACGTCGCCGACCTCGACGCCGAGAGAGTGGCAGTCGGCCGCGGCCGCCTCGGCGTCCGCCAGCCGGCCGTCCCGGACGACGAGCATGACGTCCAGCGCGGCGACGATGTAGAGAATGCTCCGGCAGTTCAGCGCGTCGGCGCGGGTGCGCAGGTCGGCAAGCGCCCGCTCGGCGCGGGGGTCGCCGAGGTGGAACAGGTCGACCACCCGCCAGCACAGGCCCGTCAGGACGAGCGCGCCGTCGCCGGCGGCGGAGGCGACGCCGACCAGCTCGTCGGCGAGCGGGAGCCGCTCGTCCACGCGGTCCGGGCGGAGCAGCACGTGGTGGGTGAGCGACAATGCCTCGGCCAGTGCCACCCCGTGGCCGAGCCGGCGTGCCTCGGCGAGCAACTCGAGCACGTCGTCCACCGGACCGCCGCCGACGTACACCGCCTCGGCGGCGAGCCGGACGCGCAGCCGTAGCCGCGGCACCGGGTGTCCGGCGCCGAGTCCGGCGAGCGCAGCGCGCTGCACCGCCAGCACCCGCTCCCGGTCAGCCACCTCCCGGTGCTCGTGCACCCAGACCCCGCCGAGCCCGATCGCGGCTTCGGCCCGGAGCACCGGGTCGCCCTCCGCGGTGGCCGCCTCCAGCGCGCGGTCGAACAGCGCGCGAGCCTCCGCCAGCCAGCCGCAGGAGAGCACCGCTCGGGCCCGCTCCACGAGCAGTTCGGCCGGCGGCGCGCCGAGCCCGCCCTGCTCGTGCACCCGGACCGCGGTGCCAAGCAGGTCGGCGGCCTGCTCGACGTCCAGCCGGGCACCCGTGGAGGCCGCCGCCGCGCGGCAGGCCGTGACCGCCTCCCGGGCGTCCGCGGCCGACCGGGAAGCGGCCCGCGCGGCGTGGTGGGCGCGGCGGGCCAGCCGCTCCCGGGACACCGCGGACGGGTGGTCGCGGAGCATCGCCGCTGCCCGGGCGTGCACCTCCAGGCCCTCGTCCGCGGCGAGCGTCCCGACCAGCGCCTCCCGGACCAGGTCGTGGCTGAACTCGAAACACTCGGTGTCGACGCGCCGGACCAGGCCGGCCCTGGCCGCCACCGCGACCGCACTGAACACCCGGCCCGGCTCGACGCCAGCCACCTTCGCGGTCTCCGCGACGGACGGCGCCGGGCCGAGCACCGCCCCGGCGACGAGCACGCACAGAACGTCCGCCTTCACCGACCGGACCCAGTCCTCGACGACGCCGCGCGCGCCGCCGGTCAGCCCGGCGGCCCGGCCCGCGTCGCCACCGGCCGCGGCGCGCTGCAGCAACAGCGGGTTGCCTCTGGTGAGCTGGTGGACCGTGGCGACCAGCGACGGGTCGATGTCCCCGGCGCCGCGGGCGGCGAGGTACTGCACGGTCTCTACCGGGGCGAGCGGCCCGAGCCGGATCCCGGTGGCCTCCGGCCCGAGCTGCTCCAGCACCCTGCGCGGCCCGTCGCCGTCCGCGGACTCGTTCACAGTGGCGGCGAGCAGCAGCGGCAGCCGGTGCCGGGCCCGGGCGACGAACCGGGTGAGCAGCACCGCCGCCGGCTCCGCGGCGTGCAGGTCGTCGAGCACGAGATAGGCGGGAGCGTCGAGCCGGGCGAGCCGATCGACGACGGCGACGAAACGGGAGAACCGGTCCGAGTCCACGCCGGCGCCGTGGTCCTCCTCCAGCAGCGCGGCCGCCGCAGCGCCGCAGAGCTCGGCGAGCACCGGCTGCCACGGCCACAGTGCCGGTGCGCCTTCGCCGGGCCAGCACCGGCCCCAGACCACGGTGAACCCGGCCTCGGCGGCGAGTGCGGCGTCCTGCTCGCAGAGCCGGGTCTTGCCGATCCCGGCCGGGCCGGACATCAGCGCTACCTGGCCGGTGCCGCAGGCGACCCGCCGGCGCAGTTCCTGCAACCGGCGCAGTTCCTCGCCCCGCCCCACGAAGCGATCGAGCTCTTTCCCCACATCGTCCCCCGGCTTTCCACGGCCCTGGGGGAACGAGCCGGCGGCGGAGTGGAGTGATACAAGGACCCCGGGTGACGTCGCCGGCGGTCGGATCGCTCAGGACCCGCGGGAGGGACTCCGCGCCGTCGGGACGGCCACCGCCGGGCCGATGAGGGCGAGCGGGCTCGCCGGGTGCGGCACCGTGAGCCCGCCGCCCCAGGCCGGCCGCCAGACGCCGAGGCTGCGGTCAAGGTCGCGAATCTCGGCCAGCGCGGCCGCGCCGGTGACCCGCAGGTGCTCGGCCCACAGCCGGACCCGGAGATCCGCGACCAGGCTGCCAGTGCTGACCGCGGCGACGGACAACTCGCTGTCGTCGCCGAGCATCGTGTCCTGCAGCGAGCGGTCCATCGCGTTCGCGGAGCCGACACAGAGAAACTCGTCGTCGATCAGCACCACCTTGCTGTGCACCGTGACGCCGTTCAGCCGCCACACCGCGAGGTTCTGCTGCTGCGCCGGCGGCACCGGGTCGAGCAGGCCGCGCCGCACCGCCGGGCTCAGCACCGCATTCAGCGGCGCGTTGCCGCCGTCGTTCGGGTCCACCCAGCCGGGCAGCAGCGCGATCACCTTCACCCCGCGCCGGCAGGCGCCGGCCAGCAACGGGAACAGCGTGCCCTCCGCGTCGAACGCCTGGTCCTCGACGTAGACGTAGCGCCGGGCGGCGCCGATCGCCGTGGTGAGCGTGCGGAGGATCTCGTGCACGCCGCCGGCGGGCAGGGTGCGCCACGGCAGGCTGGTCCGGAGCACGCCGCGGAACTCCTTGGCCGCCGGCCAAGACCGGACCACCTGTACGCCTGTCCGCGCGTCCGCCGCCGGCAGCGCCGGCGGCGGCAGCGGGGCCAGCGGCGGGGCCAGCGGCGGCGGGTTGTACGGCCGCTGGCCGTCGCCGACGTCGTAGGTCGCAGGGGACAGCGTCGACGCCTCGGCCCACCGGGTCTCGACGGTGCCGAGTACCCGCCGGGCCGGCTCGCCGGTGACCACGACGCCCGCGTCGTGCCAGCCCCACGGCAGCGGCCTGCCGTCCACGCCGAGCACGGGCATCGATGTGTGCGGCGCGGAGTCGTACCGGTCCGGCCACAGGTCGAGGCCGCCGGCGAACGCCGTCACCTGGCCGCCTCGGACGAGCACCGCGAGCTTCATGTGGTGCGAGGACGCCGCGTTGCCGGACCAGTCGAGCAGCACCCGGCCGGACAGCGGCGCGGCGCCCGAGGGCACGGTGAGCGAACGCAGCCGTTCGGCCGCCCGGACGTTCAGCTCGGTCACCCGCCGGTAGGCCGCGAGCGGCCCGTCCGCCGGGCCGGAGAGCAGCAGCCGGCTCGCCCAGAGCAGCACCCGGACGTCGATGCCGGCGGCCGCCGCGGACACCAGCAGCGTCTCCACCGTCGGGCCCCCGACGCCGAACCGGAAGCCCGGCGCGAACAGCCAGCCGGTCAGGTACCACCGGTCGCCCGGCCGGAGGGCGTCGATCTCCCGCCTCAGCGCGTCGAAGTACTCGACGCCGTCGACGAGCGGCCGCACCGTCCCGCGCCGGCTCACCGGCGCCGCGTCCGGCGTGCCGGGCGGCGGGAAGTACCGCCGCTCCAGCACGTCCAGCGCGGTCACGGCACCGGCTGCGGCGCCGTCGCCGGAGCGGTCGCCGGAGCACTCGCCGGCTTCGCCGCCGCGGGTGCGGCCGCCGCCCGGCGGATCTGCATCTCCGGCACCGTCAGCACGGTGCCGCTCTTCAGCTTGACGAACACCGTGGCACCGCGGGTGCCGAACGCGCCGGCGTTCCGGTTCCGCTGGAACACCCAGTAGTCCTCGTCGCTGTGGAAGCCGTAGAGGTAGGTGTCGTTCGGCTGCGGCTCGTCGAACCGGTACTCGATGGTGGGGTCGCCGAGCACCGCCCGGAGCAACGCGGCCTGCGCCTCGAGGCCGGCCCGGTGGGCCTTCTTGAAGAACTTGCCGAGGTCCGGGACGCCGATCAGCCGTGCGTAGTCGCGGACCTGCGCACGCTCGGTGAGGAAATGCAGGAGGATCATCTGCATCCCGAGGTCGGACGAGGCGAGCAGATCGTCGAGGTCGACGTAGGCCTCGATGAAGCTGTCGAAGGCGAGCGGCTTGCCGGCGATCAGCCCGGTGCGGTTGATCAGCCGCATCGGGATCACCTCGGCGGCGTCGGCGAACCGGCGCATCTCACGGTCGAAGTGGGTGAGCGCCGCCTCGTCCAGCAGGTCGTACCGGATCGTGCGATCCTCCAACCGGTAGCGGATCCCGGTGGAGACTGCGTTCAGCCGGTCGATCAGCTCCTGCCGCCGGTCGAACGCCGAGCGCTCCCGGGGCCCCGGCGGCCGCACCTCAAGCGTCTCCGTGGCCTTCGGCGCCGTCGCCTTCGCCGGCGTCGGCTTCGCCGGCCCCTCCGCCCGCAGCCCGAGCTGCACGAGGTCGCGGAACCGCTCGGCGAACCAACGCCAGTCGCCGGCCCGCTGGACCCACATCCTCGGGAACGGGTTCCACAGCGAATGGTCCGCCGAGGCGATGGACATCCACGTGAGCAGCGTCGGGTCGTTCTTGCCGTACCAGTCGGTGAACCGCTCGACCCGGGCGTCGAGGTCCAGGACGGCGGCGTCGGAGAGTGTGACGCCGTCCACCTTGAGGGTGAGTCGGAGGGCGGCGCAGAAGGCGTGCCAGCGGCGGCCGGCACCTACGCCGGGCGTCCCGTAGTAGCGGGACAGGTTGTCGGACAGCGGCTTCGCCCAGTCGAACGCGAAACCGCCGCCGGCGATCGCGACGCCGTCCGCGTCGCCGAGCAGGTCGGACTCCGGTGCGTACTCGGCGAGGTAGTCGGCCTTCGTGCTGCCGCCGTGCGGCAGCGGGTGCGCCGCCGCCCAGGACGCGGCAGCGCTGCCGATGTCGCCGACCCAGGTGGCGACGTCGATCTGGCTCACCTCGATCGGCAGCGGCCGGACGAGGTGCTTGGCCGAGCTGCCGCCGGCCCCGCCGGCGCCCGCCGACTGCCGCTCCGCCGTCGCCACGATACCGGTCGTCACGTGCGAGGACGCCATCTGCCGACCGTCAGGCAGCGTGACGTCCGTGGACCCGCGGAGGAATGTGACGTCGGAGTCGGTCACCCCGCCGCCGGCCTCGACGCCGGCGACCTTCGCGGTGCTCGGCAGCAGCCAGTCGAAGGCGCGGGAGTGGAACTTCGTCCGCATCAGGCCCTGCGCAGTGCGCAGCGCCGACCAGTCCGGGTGCGCGGCCTCGACCCGGCGTACCAGCGCGATCCAGTCCGCCACCGTAGGCGTCGGGGCGCCGGGGCCGCCTTCGGCGAAGCCCAGCGGCTCCTCGAACGGGATACCGGCGGTCAGGTCCGTCGGGACGCCGGCCGGCAGCGGCCGGAGCAGCGCCTGGTCGGCAGGCAGGAACCCGGCGGCGTCGGCGATCCGGCGGGCCCAGCGCTCGTCGGCCGTCCAGGGCAACGGCGCGTCCTCCCGGACCAGCGCGTATCGCCCAGGCAGGTCACCCTCGGCCAGCCAGCCGCGGGCCCGGGCCTCGTCCAGGTCCAGCAGCTCGCCGTTCAGCAGCTGGGCGAGGGAGGCCTGGCCCTCCCCCGGCTGGCCGCGGACCAGCAGGTCGCCGGCCGCCGCGTCGACGAGCGGGCGGCCTGGGGCAGCAACCGGCGTGAGCCGCGACGCGAGCCGTTCGACGACGTCCGGCCGCTGGTCGAGCACGTAGGCGTCGAACAGCTCGGCCGCGGACGTACCGATCTCGGCGGCGAGCGCGTCCGGGCCGGGCCCCTCGTCGGTCCGCAACTCGATCCCATCGTCGGGGTACGTCTCGGCGGCCGGGAGCTCGACCGGGCCGGCGACCGGGATCGGTGCCTCGTACGGCGGGGGTGGCGCGTACGCGTACGGCGGGTAGGGGTACGGGTACGGCTGCTCCGGGTAGGCCGGCTGCTCGAAGTAGGGCGGCTGCTCCGGAGTGGGCGGCGGGCCGTAGCCGTAGCCGGCGGGCTCGCCGTACCCGGGCGGGCCGTACCCGGGCGGGCCGTACCCGGGCGGGCCGTACCCGGGCGGCCCGTACCCGGGCGGCGGGGGGTAGCCGTACGGCGGCGGCTGCCCGTACCCGTACGGCGGGGGGCCGTAGCCCGGCGGGTAGGCGTAGGGGTCGTACCCGGTGCCGGTCGGGAACGCCGGCCCCGGGTCGAACCCCGGCGGCGGCGCGGCCGGGGGCGGCGGCGGTCCGGCGGGTGGTGGTGCCGCCGGTGGCGGTCCGGTCTGGACGAAGGTGCCGCCCGGCGCCGACGCGGCGTTCGTGACGGCGCCGGTGCGGTGGTCGCGGACGATCGCCCCCGGCGGGAGCGCCTCGTCGAACATGTCGTGCACGTGTGGGGACACGGCCGCCTCCTGGGTGCGGTGGGCCTGGGACGTTCGATCACTGGGTACGGCGCGGAGCGCGGCCGTGAGGTCGAGGTGCCCGGCGCCCGCGCGATCCGGGTCCGGACCTCGGTACGGCGAGCACGTGGTGAGCAGCGCGGTGCGGATCCGGCCGGGGTGGCCGGCGGGTGGCCCGGGCATGCGCTCGAGCAGGCACGCGATCGCGCCGGTGACGTGCGGTGCGGCAATGCTGGTGCCGGACATCCGGGTGCTCAGCGGCCAGGACTCGCCGGACGGCGTGCCCGACGGTCGGGAGCGCGCCACGAGCACGTCGACCGCCCAACCCAGAAGGTCCGGCTTCGGCCGGCCGTCGACGGTCGGGCCGCCACTGCTGAACCCGGCGACCGGTCTGCCCGGCCGGGTCGGGTCGGCACCACCGACGACGATCGTCCGCAGCCCGTTGCATATCGTGCCGGTGTCGGTGCGGGGCACCGCCACCGGCGTCGGGAACGACGCCTGGGTGCCGTCGGTGAGGCGCTCTATCCAAGCGTGGAACCGGCCGTCGACCACGTCCAGCGCGGCCGCCTCCAACCGCCAGGTGACGTCCTGCTCCGGCGGCGGAACCCGGACCAGCACCTGGTTGCGGCCGTCGTTCGGGTCGTCCACCCGGTGCTGCACTCGCAGGATCCCGCCGTCCGGGAGCCGGAGCGAGCGGTCCTCACCGGGGCGCGCCAGCAACCGCGGCGTGCCGCCCGGACCGCGCACGCCGACCACCATCCGGTCGACGCCGGAGTACCAGAGCTCGATCTCGTGCGGGCCCGCCGCGCCTCCCGGGAGCAGCACCGGCATCTCGGCCCTGCTGCCGGGCCGCACGACGCCTTCGGTGTGCGCCCGCCGCTGCCGGTAGTTCCCGCAGGACTGGACGACGAGGATCGGCGACGGGCCGCTGCAGGCGGCGTCAAGCGCCTGCTCGACCAGGGTGCGGCCGTCGTGCGGGCCGCAGCACCGCCCCAGGCTCAGGTTGACCACGCAGGGCCGGCCGGCCGCCGTCTCCTGGACGAAGTTGAGCGCCTCGACCAGGGCGACCGAGTCGCAGAGGTCGGCCGGGCCGGCCGGGCCGGCGGTGGACAGGTGCACGAACACCAGCTCGGCGTCCGGCGCGGCGCCCGGGACGCCGCCGGGCCACGGCGAGCCGGCGGCGACCGACGTGGTCGCGGTGCCGTGGCAGCCGCCGCCGGGGTCGGCCGCGGCCGCGTCGTAGCCGAGCGCGGCGAGCGGGTCGGCGGTGCGCAGCGCCGCGTCGATCGCCTCCCGGGTGTGGATCCGGCCGTAGCCGAACCGGTTCGGGGCCGCGGGGTCCGGGCCCGGCTGCTGATCCCAGAGGGCGAGCAGCCGGGTGCTCCCGTCGGGGCGGCGGAACGCCGGATGGGCGATGTCCAGGCCGAAGTCGACAACACCGAGGACGACGCCGGACCCGCTCGCGCCGGCGCCGTCCGGGCGGCGGGACCGGTCGGCGGCGGTGGCCGGCCCGGCGTCTGCGCCGGTGCCGTCCCCTTCCTCCAGCTCGGCGCCGTAGAGCGCGGCCGCCTTGACGCTGATCACGCCCTCGTCGGCGCGCACCGCGGGCAGGAGCGCGCGCCGGGTGCGGATCGTGGCCACCTCGCCGAACCGGGACACCAGTCGGGTGCCGGCCGGTGGTCCGGCGCCGGGACGTGCCAGCCGGACGAGCACGGCGACCTCGTCCGCCGGGTCGCCGGTCTCGACCAGCAGGCGCAGTGCCGGGTCCATCAGGCACCGCCTCCCGAGTCGGTGCGGCGGGTCGAGGTGCGGGGGGTCGAGGTGCGGCGGGTTGAACGCTTGCCGGCCCGCGGCCGCTTCGGCGCGGGCGGCGGTCCGGCGGCCGGTGCCGCCGTCGGCTCCGGTACCGGCTCCGGGACCGCGGCAGGGGCCGGCCGCGGACGGCCGGATCCCGGGAGTGCGACGAGCAGGACCAGCCCGGCCGGTCGGGTGCCGAGCAGGCCGCCGACCAGGGCGAGGGCAGGCCCCCGGCTCCGGTCGGGGGCCAGGGCGAGCCCGAGGGCGACGCCGGCCGGGCTGAGGTCCATCATTTGCCTCCGCTGATCGCCTTCGAGGTCGTGGCGCTGTCCTTGTTGAGCACCGTGGTGAGCAGCAGGATGAGCAGCAGGCCGTCGCCGCCACCGAGCAGGCCGCCGCCACCGCCGCCACTACGGCCGTAACCGCCACCGCCGCCGATGCCGCCGAGCAGCAGGAACGGCAGCAGCAGGGCGAGCTGCTGGTTGTCCTGGCCGATCACGCCCTGCAGCAGCGGCAGGATGAGCTGCAGGTCGCGCAGCTGGCCGACGTCCTGGCGGGTGTCACGGATCGACGCCGCCTGCCGGCGCAGGTCGCGGCCGACGCCGTTCACCGTGGCGTTCACCCGCTGGATCGCACCGCTGTTCTGCGTCAGCCGGCCGTTGAACTGGCTGATCACCATCTGGAGCTGGGCCTGGCTCACCGGCCGGTCGGTGGACCGGGCGGCGACGCTGGCCGGCCGCGCCGTGCGCACGGTCCGGACCGGGGGGCGGACGGCCTCGTCGTAGAGGTCGTAGTCCTCGGCGCCGTAGTCGTCGAGGTCGTCGTCATAGCTGGGCATGGTTCCTCCGGTTCTGCTGGACGGGTGGGACATTCGGCGGCCGTCAGGCCTGGCCGCGCCCGGCCCAGGAGCGGGCCACCGCGCGTTCTTGTCGGGCTCGGCGGCGCACCGCCGGCTCGACCAGCTCGTGGTAGAGCACGGGGTCGGGCGTGCGGCCGCCCGGCCGGCCGCGACCCCGGCACACCGGGCAGTCGGATTCCTCGCCCCAGCACCTCGGACAGGCACCGAGCGCGGCGGCAGTGGCGCGGTTCCGGATCCGCAGCTCCTCGACCTCCGCGTACAGCCGCTCGAGCACGTCCGTGACGGCCGGGTCGGCGGCAGGGTCGCCGGCGAGCTCCTCCGCCGCGGCGGGGTGCTCGCGCTCGGCCGCCTCCCGGGCGCGCATCGCCTGGAGCACCGGCGCCAGCGACGGATTGTCGCCGAGCTGCTGTTCGAGCAGGTCGGACAGCGGCGCGCCGTCGTCCGACTCGCCCGCGAGCCGGGCGAGCAGCAGCTGCTGCAGGGTGTCGGTGCCGGTCATGCCGGCCATCCTGGGAGGGCGGGGACGTCCGCCGGGTCGCCGTCGAGCGCGCCGTCGAGCGCGCCGTCGAACGCGCCGTCGAGCGCGCCGTCGAACGCGCCGTCGAACGCGCCCTCGGCAGCGTCATCGGCAGCGTCATCGGCAGCGTCATCGGCAGCGTCGTCGGCAGCGGAATCGTCGGCGGCAGCCGGCCAGGCGCCCTCGTCGCCCGAGTCGTCTTCGGCGAGCGCCTGGAGCTGCGCGGCGAGCGCGTCGTCCTCGTCCCAACCGTCCTCGTCCCATCTCCCGTCCGGGGCGGGCTCCTCGGCCGGGGCGAGCTGCTGCAGCAGCCAGGCGGCCCGCACCTCGGGGTTCGCGACGTCGAGGGTCTCGGCGTAGCCGGCCGCGGCGAGGTGGTCAGCGCCCGGGTGCGGGGATACGGCGGCCCACTCGGCGGACGCCTTGGTCGCCAGTGTGCCGACCATGTTCGTCACGGCGGCGGCGGGCACCTCGGGACCGGCCGCGGTCGCGACCGTCTTCGCGCCGGCGCCGCCGAGCAGCATCGCGCTGATCGCGTCCCGCACGGTCGGGCTGGCGAGTGCAGCGAGCAGCTGGGCGAGCGCGCCGCCCGGGACCGCGGCCGGGGTGGCCGCGGCGGCGTCCGGAGCGGCCATCCCGGACGGAGCGGCCGGGGTCGCCGCCGCCGGAAGCGCCGGCGACGCGGGGACGACCGGCGCCGCGGTCGCCGGCGCACCCCCGCTGTGCTGCGTAAGCACGCTGCTCGTGCCCCCAATCAGCGCCCCGCCGATGATCCCCGGCAGCCCGGCCGGCGCACCGGCGACCGCACCGCTGACCGCGCCCGGCAGCGCCTTGACCACCACCTTGCCGACCTGCTTGAGGGCCCGGCCGACGTCGTCCAGGAAGGACTCCGCGTACTCCAGGCCGGTGCCCGGACCGAACACCCCGTCGAGCAGGCGGTCCACCTGCTCCGCTGGGAGCGCGCGGTACTCGGGCGCCAGGCTGCGATGGACGCTCGGATAGGCCTCTGCCCACGTCACCCCTGACCACCTCGGTTGGCTCGGGCCGGGGCGGCGCCCGGCGGGTTGGGTTTCGGTGGCTGTCGTCGCCACCACAAGAAGCGGCGTGCCGCCCGCTGTGCCGCCGTGTGCCGCGCGCCGGCACGCGCCGGACGCGCCCGGCGGAGCGATCGAGCCGTGACCATCGGACTGCACCACCTCGGCCTCGTCCGGACGCCGAGGCCAACGCGGCGTGGTACGTCCCGTCCTCGGTCTTTCGCCGCAGCGGCGAGTTCATCGCGCCTGACCGCGGCAGACGCAAGCTCTTCCTCCCGCACGACGGCATGGACGTTCGGCTCGGGCTGACCGAGCACCGGCACGGTGACTGGGCACCGTTCGACGAGACCCGGCTGGCGCACGCACGGCCGACACGAACGCCCTTCCTCGACCGACTCGGGGATGACAGTGCATTTTTGAGCCGGTGCCGTCTACCTGCGCGAGGTGTTTGGACCCTTGACCGTCGGCGTCTGCCGGGCAGTGGATTCAGTCCGGCGTGATGGTCGCTCGTGGCCTGTCTCGCCTCCACTTGATCTTGCTTAGGTCCCGCATGCACCTGAGGTGATCACAGTCGTCGAGCCTGTCGGCCGTGCTGCAGCGTCGGACGCGTTCCTGGCACAGCGCGGCTGCCGGCTGGTCAGGCTGGGAGCCCTACCCGGGGACCCTGAGCCAGTTCCCGCTGGTGATCGCCTCGAGCCGCTCGCCGGTGTAGCCGCGGCCTTCCAACAGGCAGCACATATCGGCCGCTCACAACCGGCGCGCCCACATCGATCTTCACCCCGCGATCGATCACCACGGGCCCCTGGCAGCCACGCGACACGCTCCAACCATGTGCCCACTCGATCAATAGCGCGCGGGCCTCGAGCATGAAGGCATCTTCGCTCGCACGAGGTGGTCGAATACACCGGCGGGGTACAGCCCCGAGAGGGACCGGCGTGACACGACTCTCGGCACGAGCGCGCTCCTCCGCACGACTCGCGGCATGAGCGGATGCAGCGGCACCGCATCTGACGTGCGAACTAGCCTCTAGGGAGGGGCCTGCGGCGGTCCAGAAGTAAGACCTCGATGAGCTTGCTCGCGCGGCCCTCGTCGCACTCGTTCTTGTTAGTAGTGCTGTAGGCCGAACTGAGTAGGCCAACTGGCGTTGAGCCGCCGTGGCGGGTCTGGGCGGTGAGGCTTCGGTAGCAAGCCCGTTGGAACTCCATGTGCGTATGCACGAGACCGTCGACGAGCGTTTCGGCCCAGCATGGGCTCTGATCCCAGAAGTTCAGGTAACCCAGCGTGTCACCGACATTAATGCTGGCGTTGACTACGATCGCAGAGGGAACGTTGTTCAGGTGCTCGTAGATCACCTGCCCAACGACGGTGCCATCAACCTTCACCTGGAGCTTGACGTATTTGCCTGCCTTGGGGGTGCAGGCCAGGTCATCGACCGCCGACACCTTCAGAGT
>Ga0207702_10002251_pt1 | contig 18500 bp, 37 predicted proteins | sample KBSCornC62_FD_184302 | JGI IMG/M metagenome (GOLD analysis project Ga0207702, IMG submission 184302) | Corn rhizosphere microbial communities from Kellogg Biological Station, Michigan, USA - KBS Corn C6-2 (SPAdes) (version 2) | ecosystem: Host-associated > Plants > Roots > Rhizosphere > Soil ...
ATCTTTGTAGATATGCCGGCTATTATAAAAGTTAGATAATCCCGATCTAACGTCCCTCGATTGTTTTTTGTCTTGCTTCAGCGCGAGCCTTTTTCTCCTTATTTCTCTCGTAATTGTACTTAGAAGCCTTTATAGCCGCCCTTCTCTGGGCATCCGTGGCATACTTCAACCCTTGATTGATAATTTGATCCTCTACACCTTTAGCCTTAACCCTCCTATTAAACTCTATATCACTAAACCCTTCAAAGTCCTTACCATAGAATATAGCAGTCTTACTAGGAATCTTCCCACAAAAGCATTTGCATTTACCTTCATGTCCCTTCTCCATATCACAACCGTGACATCCCCAATATACTTCATGCTTTCCCGCTCTGCCAGCCTTAGTATTTTCCCTAATTGTCCACAGGATATCCTTTCTCTCTACCGTCTTCTCCCACATCATACCTACAGCTCCATAAGCCATAAAGACTCTATGTGCCATTATCATTCCTCATTCCTAAACAACGCACTGTACGAACTACTCACAGTCCCATCCTCTGTAATCCCATTAACTTCCCTACTCTCATCAGAATACGGATCATCCATTCCGAACCCCTTCTTATATGGATGACTAATCACATTGTCCCAGTCACCGATATCCCAGTTATAAGCCCTTGCCATAACCCCCGATCTCCAGACATTGTCTTCCACATCTCTATAGAGTCCGTCTCGCTTTCTATAGGGATTTGATGATTGGAGTAGCATGATGTCTTCACCATTGGGTCCAACATGTTTCTTACCGGCGGTTTCCCATTTACCTCTAATAAGAGCCTGCAAACAAGACACCATGCTGAATCCTGGTTCGAATTGCACATCTGGCCATTGTCTATCTCCTTCAAAATCATCGTCCCAGCTGCCAAACCACCCATCAACCATCCATATTTGATCCGCAAATTGTTCAGCATTAATTCCTCTGGCTTTGAATTTCGGTTTATCACCTCTCTTAATTTGTCCCCTGGTTTCATCATCCCAGTATACCCCTGGCTTAAAGATAGTGAGGTTTCTACGCTCTTTATAATCCCATTCCCCCAAATTCTTTGAAACTGGTAGTCCGGGATGCTTGCTAAGAAAGAAGACTGCATCCGTAGCCACCATAGCGACTGCTCTTGCCCCGTTAGGATGCGTTTGTATGCTCTCAAGTATGAGCCTCCTACACCCTTTTGTGATAAGGGAAGCGTAGATAGCATTACCGAACTGCGGATTTCCAATACTTTGTGCGAATTTACCATATGCTGAATTATATACGAGTTTAGAGCCCTTTCCCATAGGCGACTCTTTCCCGTACTCAAGCCTCTTATCATACAACTCGGTAATACTCTGAAACGGGGGTTCACAATCACACGGCTCATAAGCTACCCATTCCTTCCAATCCACTCTATCAATGAACCCAGCTCTTGCGGAAGCTTCCAGCTCATCATACCAATACCAACCTTCGGTGACGTCTGGTCGGCAAATAGAGCCGTCAAAATTTCGGTGCGGCATGCAGCCGATATATGACGACTGTGCGGACCGTATATTTGTACTTCCATTCTTACCAGGTGCATAGACTCTGGCTTTGACGATACAATAAGCTGATGCACCTGTTGGCCGCCCGCTACCTCTTGTATATTCTCCGTGCTCCAGACACGGAAGACTCGCGATAATACTTGGATAAGCTGAGTTAATGTCATACTCATGAACCGTTCCCTTGATATGCCCGTGGATGAATGTCTCAAACCATCCGCCATAGTAACTAGCTTTCCCCGCCTCCCAAAACCACCTAGGAATAATTTCCCTAAGCTCATCCGCCGGCCGAATCTTACCCTTTAGCCATTTTGCTGCGGCCTGCCCCGGCCCGAACCACTGTCTTGCTGAGAGCCCGATCCCAATGGCCCGTAGACCTTCTGCCAACACCGACATGACTCGCTCCAGAACCACGATTTCAAGATGCATATACTCTCGCATCTGATCATCAAGTTCCGCAGAACCTCGCTTCTCCTTCCCCTTTTTAATCCTCTCATATTCTTCCTTACTACAAACCCCCTCACCCTGCCATCCCTTAGGATCAATCACATTCAGGAATGACGTTTGAAAGAACCCCCCAACGTCACATAGGAAACACCACGGCGCTTTTTTACACCGACAAGATGGGTATCTGCATTTACATAGCTTCGGCCGTATACGTAGTCTTTTAGAACCCAACAGGTCGAATTGCCAACCCTGATACTCGACCGGATGTGGTTCCTTCCCCTTAACACGATGCGCACGTTTCGCCTTCCCTTCTATAGTAAGTAGCATCCTTGCCCGATCCTCAGGCAGTGACTTTAAGATCTGCGTGAAATCATATCCAAGGAAGAAGCCAACGAATGCCACACCTTTTCCACGTCGCTCGAATTCCCCATATAGAAACTCGAAACACTCTTTCCACGACAGACCTTCTCTATTTTCAATGTGCCTTTCCCCAACCCCGAATAGAACATAGCAACTAGGGTCATCCCCTCTCCCTTCTCCATCCACTCCGCAGAAAGAAAGTTCTCTAGATCGCCTTCCACAGTCCTTGCGGCATACCGTTTGGCGGTAATCCTTTGCAACAAAGGTCCGACCACACCCATCACAGACCACTTCCTTAATTCCGTCAACCAAATTAAACTTCAGGGTCATTAGGTTCCTCTATCATAATCGGTTCAATAGAGAGTTTAACGTTCTGATCAGACTTAATAAACTCTATCCAATTCTCCCATCCGAAAATCCCATCGAAACTATATCCAGCAAACTTGCAGATATAGTACAACTCTGCACTAGTCACGTTAATCAGATCACCATGAGGCCCAGTAACCCTAATCCGAACCCCCGGATACTTCCTAACCGAACCCTCACCAGGCTTCTTCACCTCCCCACCCCCGCCAGCACACCCGCCGCGTACAAGACCCCGCCGGCCACCCACCAACACCAACGACCGTCCCTGACAGCCCACCTGATACACAGGCACACAGTGCGCATGTAAACCAGCCTCCTAGTCTGTCATGATGGCGGTAGGGGTGACATTCATGTATCCCGCATACTGTTCGCGGTGCCAGGACACTTGGATTTGTAGACCGTGAGCAGAGTTGCTTACACTCAGAAACGGATTCTGTTCAATCAGTGTCACCAACGGAATATCAACGGTTCTCATAACAACCCGATCCATTTCTTCATTCATAGCAGAAATCTCAATCCTGAGAAACCGCGACGTACCCGACTCATCCACCATTTCCAACCCCCACGAATCCGACTGCCACAAACGCCACTGACCACGCTACGGCCTGAATGGCCAGATAGAATGCCACGTTTTTAATGATAGTAGAGAAAACTCCAGTCATCTTGAATGCCGGAGTCTTCTCCGTGCCCTGTCTGCGCCACGTACACCTCCCATTGTTCATCTGATGCTTCCATCGCTTTCTTGAGTGCTTTGATCCCTGGTTTCTTGAAATCTGGTGGTGTACCTCTTAGCACATTTTCTTTCGCTCTCCTGTCATTCCACTTATGCCTATTTCCCCAGATTTCTTCCTTCCTTCTGTTAACTTCCTGTTGAAGAGCCTTCAAACGTTTTCTATAATTCTTGTATTTATCAGGATTCCTAATAGCGTCTTCAGGGTGTTCCGGCGTCTCCTTATGTCCTCTAGCTGCCGTCACACTAGCGCCAGACTCATACGCCTGTTGCGTAATCCCATTACGCAACAGGCGAGTCTGATAGCTCTGTGATAGAGCGGACCAGACTCGCCTGTTAGCCATTCTACTTACCAGCCTTCTTCAGACCGGCCTGGATACCCTCTTCAAAGGCGTTATCCAATTCCGCCTGATGATCCTGTATTGCGTTAGTCCTACCAACCCAATGACCCCAGGTATGTCCGACCAGGACGCCGGCAATATGAGTAGCGGTCAACACCAGTGCATAAAACATGACGCTATCCGCCTTTACGCGAGATACCAGGTTTCGCTTTCGCCTTCATCATTGCTGTACTTGCTCACCCGGAGACCACGGTTAGCGATAACCATGCGGTCAAACTCGACCTCGTAAGTGAGGACACCATCCTTGGATCCGTCATCGTGAAGGTACTTGTCACCCTTCAGAACATCGGCCCAGAGACCAACGGGCGTATCAAAGTCTGACTGACCCAGTCCGCCACCCTCAGAAACGTCATCATCGGACGCAGTTGTGATGACCGCGTAGGAGCGGGTATGAAGATAACGGCAAATCTGGCGTCGAATGCCGGTCCCGCCGTCGTTGAGAATGCGAATGTCCAAAGGCTTAAGACCCCGGTTGCGCCAGTCAGCGCCACAGGCATCGAGTGTCCGTTCATCGGCAATCATCACCTTCAGTGACGCATAGTCACCCTTGTACTTCTGCCCCTTGATCACACGGGAGAAGCCCTCCCGGAACGTCACTCCGACAATCCCGAACGGAATACCATCCAGCTGGGGCTTAGCGATAAGCGCCCCCCCAGTGTCGACGAAATCGACAAACTCATCTGTGAAGTCAAGGAAGGAGAGTGTTCCCTCCTTCAACGCTGTGATAGCGTATTCGAGATCGGAAGTCTTTTCGACTTCAGCCTTCACCATTGGCGTTATCCTTTTTCTCTAGACTTGCTGCGATAGCCCTGTTACTCAGGTTGTGGAACGACAGAAGCAGGCCGGCGATTTCCTGCAAGTCCAATTCGCCAATGTCTGCCTCATCGTTGAACGACATACTGTCAGCGGTGCGATATCCGCTAGCATCGTAGCGGGTGATGTTCACACTAACCCGAACGGTAAACCGATCCCTAGTCTTCTCACTCATCCTTTTCACTCCACGGACGGGGGTTCCAAACAGACTTAGGCTCAACCATCGCGAACCTAATCCAATTATCCTGGTTCTTCATCCACGCATCAATCAGAAGATGATACCAACGTTCCTCCTCATCAGGCATTCCAGCATGACGGCCGATACTAGGCGCTGACTCCAACACATCCCAGTTAAACACGTAGCGCCTAGGAACAACCGGCTGAAATGGGCGCAACCATGCCCCAACGATATATACGGCTGCACACATCGCCGCGAACATGACTGCGCCCATGTCAGTTATCCTATCTTCACTAGTTGCTGCGCTTCACACCACGTAGCTCTACCGCTAGGTTCCCATTTGACCAGATAGTCATCATCATGTGGGTCATATTCCATCACACGACCTACAGATGAGGGCCCATAGACAGCGTGGTAAACCATTTGCCCATCTTCAAAAACACGCCGGCCCCGTTCCTCAGCTGACGGTTCCTTGACAGGGTTCACCAAAAGTTCCTGCGCGATGCTCGCGGACTGCATAACCGGAATACACATCGCGTCGAAGTAAACTTGAGCCACCGTAAGAAGGTTCTTAGCCTCATCGATGGACTTCATCATCTGCGCAGGGTCACCGTGAGGAATGAAGGATTCCCCAAAGACTTCTTCAATGACTTCTCCCACCCCAGTGAAACAGCCCTGAAGAAGGTTCCAATTTGCCTTAGCTGCCGCCACGCAGATCTGTTCCATGCGATTCAGCGGCTCTATGGCCTGCGCAGCCTCCTCAGCCTTCTGATCGGCCAGAGACTTAGGCGGGAATGCGGAGTTGACATCCTCCGGAGTTTCCGCCGGATACACCCCGCCATAATAAGGAAGCTTTACGTAAGCGTCCGGAACGGTAGGGTTATTCCCCCTCAATTCATCCAGCTTTGGCTTAACGACTTCCTTATAGAAAGTCTCATCGGATGTTGGCGAGCCGATCCGACACCCTTCATCGCTAAAATGCTTCTTCTTACAGATGCCACACAACGGGGGTTCCGTGTGTGCATCCAAGTCGCTGGGATCGTATCCCTCAACCATTGTTCCACCTACCTTTGGACTGCTTCGATCAGATAAGACAACGGCTTATCGGCGCCAACCGCGAGCCGCTTGATGCTGATCTTCTGTGTAGCCTGGGGGAGGGCACCACCGAACGGATTGACCCGATCCCCAAACTGCGGAACCGTGAAATCCTCGATAATCTTCCACCCGGTTCCGTGGATCCACGCTGCGACCCTGACATGCACGTCAGCGAAGTCGCAGCCGAGACTAAACCACACGTTCCCCCAACCAGCCGATCCGTAGTTTGCCGGCGGCGGAAGAATGACCGTGACATGACCCTCGCCAGATTCGATCACTCCCTGTGCAAGAGCAGGCATACCGTATTCCCTTCTGTTCTTCGGACTGATTGCCCGTGTGCCCGGGACTGTGCATTGGAACCCAAAATGCACAGTCCCGGAGTCATGGGCCGTCAGTACGTGAACGTACCGTTGGACAGGCCGGCCTTGATCTCCGCCTTGTCCTGGTCGGAGAGCGCCTTCCATTCGGACGCGAACCGGGTGGGCTTGTTCCGGATGTCGTCAGCCGACAGACCGTCGTTGAAGAAAGCCATGATCTGCTTAATGGTGTACTCGACCATGATGGTTTCCCTTCAGTTTTGAAATCTGATCTGGTGATCTGATTTCCCATTCTCCCGGCCGGCGGTACGGGCCGGCCGGAAGCAAAGGACTTCAGCTCAGAATTCGGGGGTACCGAATCGGGTGAAGAATTCGCAACGGGTCTTTCTGTCCACAGTCGTGAACTTTGTGACCACGCATCCCAGTCGCATCTTGCGAACCAGGCGGAAGGCTTCCCACACGTTCAGACCCGTGATTTCCGTGCGCTCCAAGAGCGTGTCGTAAATCGCGTAGAACACTTTGTCTTCCGCCATGATCCTGTCCCTCTCTGTGTCCCTGTCTTCCTTCTAACTAAGACTCTACAGAAGACTCTAGATCAGGTCAATACTATCACTCAAGATTCTTACGAACCCGCCGGCAATGCATCCTGAACAGGCGCCTGAAACAGGTTGATCTTGTGGTCCCCGCACACGTCAATGGTGGCGGTGACCTGGGACACGAACGTACCCTCGCGGACTGTTCTGGTTGAGCTGTAGGATTCCTTCTGCTCATCGGTCACCGAGAAGGCGTGGTTACCGGGGTCGCACCAAAGCACCTGTGACATTCTGATACCACCTTTCGTATTTGTTCCATGACTTGTACTGATCTTCTAGCGCGAAATCGAACGTAGATTCCGTAAACAAAAGTGGAAACTTCCGCTGTCGCCTGCGCATCTTCTTACGTTGGTTGTGACTGTAGGACATGATATATCTTTCGCAGTAGTGAGGTAAAACCGCAACAACAGTTCGTTTCCGGCATATCACAGTCGGGGCAAATAGGAATCATATCCATTACACCTCCCTTCTTTAAGTACCCCTAGCAGGACTCAAACCTGCGAGACTAGTTTCTCCGGTATTTCGCTTCCGTTTACAACTGATTGGTTGAAGCCCCTTCAGCTGTAGGTATTGGAAGACGTGAACGCGAGGATGCTGAAATACCTTTGGAACCGCACTTGTCACCGTGCTATAGGGGTGTGGATTCTCGCGGTCCAGCGTCCCAGAATCCTCTCATACATTGCTCACCGCTGGGGTTCTGTCAGTTTCACTCGCTACCGTTTCAGTTTCGAGTCTGACATCTGTATGAGGTAGTGCGTTTTAAGTGATGACAAGTCTTAGGATACACCTTCTCAGCCTCCCGATTATTCACAGAAGTCCATCTGTGTCACGGTACCCATTAGCCGGTATTTATCGGTTGGGTTTGCCGGCTCCAGTATAAGTATCCCAGTAACCCGCCACATCTGTCACTAGCAATGCTCACAGCTTAATCCGCTGATTTCGCGGAGCATATCGGGTTTGTTCCCAGTGTGTGGCTCCCGGGCCCCTCCTGCTCTGAGACCCACTCTATGCCCGCCGGCCGGTCGACGCCATTGTGGGTTCCTACAGGATCCGAGGTCACGATCTTGTATGGATCCTCCATTGACAGGGTCGGAGGGTGTATGATAAGGGGGTCGGGCCCGTTCCACCCGACACGCGGCGAGCCGGCGGGATGGGAGGAGGCCATTGGGGGTTTTCTAGGTGGGTTGAGTTTCCCGATCCTCCCCGCCGATCCTTTACCCCAATACCATCCCGCCGGCTCTCCAATACCCAAAGGAAAGAGAACATGAATTCTGAAAGGGAGACACCCTGTATGAAACTCATCAAGGAAGCTATCACTTCCAATCACAAGTCTGAAGCGGTTGCCTACGCCGCCCTTGGTATCTCGATTATCGCGCTTATCGCTGTCCTAGTGGTGGTGAGCAAGCATGCCGGTTAATTTCACGGAGACACCTCCCAAGAGGACAACCACTGTCAGGAAGCCTACGGTAAGCTCTAAGCCTACGGTTAGCCCTGACACCGTGCGTAAGGACCGGGAGGATGCTGTCAATGGACTTTTCCAGATCACCGGAATGGTCTGTATGGCTTTCGGGAAGTGGGCTGACGCAGGAGCAATTAACACGCACGGTCCGGGTATTACCGCTGAAACGGTTAAACTTGCTGATCAGTACGAATCGGTTGGCAATTCTATCGATGCTCTCGCCAAGGTTTCCCCATTTGCCGGACTCATTGCTGCGGTCACACCCTTGGTTATTCAACTAGCGGCAAACCACAAGCTGATTTCCGAGACCCAGGCTAGCGCTATGGGCGCTACCAATCCTGAAGCGCTTTCACAGCGTATGCAAGTTCAAGCTAATCGGGAGGCTATCCGTATCCAGTCTCAACTCATGGCGGAGAAGCGAGCCATGGCGGAAGAGATGGCGGAATTTGAGCGGGAGATGGAAGCCGCTAAGGAACATCAATACGAGCGGGAAACGGCTGCGGCATGACTACAGAAACCCAAGAGCAGACGTCACGCGCGTATCAGCGCAGTGATGGGCTTTGGGTTTTCCCGCGCGACGAATTCGTTGAGGAACGGTTTACCTATAAAGCGGGTCAACATGTTGTTTTCGCGGGGCCGTCACAGAATGGCAAAACAACGTTGGCATTCGATTTATTGGAAATATCCGCTACTCCACGCCTCCCCGCTTATGTGGTGGTCTCTAAACCGCGAGATCGTGTCACCGAGCGACGTGGGAAGGAGCTGGGATATCGTCGCGTTTCGGAATGGCCTCCCAAAACGACCATAAACGAAACCTTCAATGGTAAGCCTGCCGGTTATCTTATCTGGCCGGTTTTCGGTGACATGCATATTGACGTGGAAAATGCGCGTCGGGTCACTAGTGACGCACTCAACGGTATCTACGCTGACGGGGCAAAGACCGGAAACAAGGCTAAGAAGGCGATTCTGGTTCTGGATGACACCTATCTTAAGTCGAAGGTGTTGGGTCTAGACCGGGAAATGACCACCATTCATGCTATGGCTGGCGCTATGGACATCGGGGCGTGGACGTTTGTGCAGAAGGCTACAGGTGCTGGTGAGACGGTACTTATCGCCTATAGTTCTGCGGAACATTTGTTTCTGTTTCACGAACCCAACAAAGCGTATCGGGAAAAGTACGGGGATATTGGCGGTGTCGATCCTAAGAAGGTTGAAGCCGCAGTTATGAGCCTGGATAAGGAACGTTTCCAGTGTCTATACATTAAGCGAACGGGACGTCATATGTGCATTGTGGACGGGGCGTGATATGGGCTCTTACTCAGACCTTCCGCTGTTTTCCTCGAATCCTCAGGATAAGGCGGATATAGACGCAGCGAAGAGACTATCAGATATTGTCAATAATATCTGTATCTCACAACCGCTTGATGTTGTGCTGCGTACGTGGCTTGCTATTTCCCTTGCTGACGGCTCATCGGACGGGACTCTGTATGAGTCGCGTCTTTCGGCTGTCCAACACCAATACCATGAGACGCAGTGCGCCTATCTGTGTCTTAAGGAAGCACCCCACGGCATGCCCGTGAAGGATGCTTATGTATTCCTTAAATTCCACCGTGACGCGTATAAAGCTGGTATGCGTCTAACTGATCCTGATAAGGATAACGGTGGGTACGATCTTCGCATGCCTATTGCACGTGAAGATGTCAACCGGCAAATTGCTGCACTGAACAGGAAGGTTCGTTAAATGCCCGCTGCAACTCTTGCTGCTCCGGCTGCACGACCGGGTGCGCCCACTAATAAGGGGAAGGCTGCACCGCCGCCGGCCCGCCGGCCGTTCCGTGCTGGTGTTCAGTCTATGGAGGATCCGCAGTATGACAATAGCCGTGTGCTGAATGCCGGTACTCAGGACCTGCCGGACTTTCAGCTCAACGGTGATGGTTTCCTGCGCAAGGTTTGGGTGCTTTGTCAGCTTACCACGTCGGGTAATGCCGCAACGGTGACTCTGGCGCAGAACGGACCGTGGAACGTTATTGACACGATTCAGTTTCTGGATACTGCGCAGCGTCCCATCTTCGGACCGTTCGATGGTTACACCGCCTTTAGCATTAACAAGTGGGGCGGTTACTTCAACCAGAACGACCCACGAGCGGATGTCATTTACTCTACTACGGTCGGTGCTGGCGCTACCGGCGGTTCCTTCACCTTCGCACTGGTTATTCCGCTTGAGATCGCCTCACGTGACGGTCTGGGCTCTCTGGTGAACAAGAACACCGCTGTTCCGTATAAGGTGAAGTTCCGTGTTGCTGCGTCGGGTACACCTTATGGTACTGCCCCGACCACGCCCGGAACCCTGCGCGTTCGTATGGTGCAGGATAACTGGTGGGAACCTGAAGCGACTGACCCTAAGGGGCATCCGCTTTCCCCGACCCCTCCCCAGGTCAATACCACACAGTTCTGGGCCAGCAATAACTATCCGCTTAATGCGGGTAACGTCCCCGGACAGCAACTGACTACCGGTCTGGGCTATCCTATTCGGGTCATGATTTTCATGCTGTTGGACTCTGCGAACAGTCGTGCGCAGGGTGAAGCAGACTGGCCAGACCCGGTTACGCTTACTGTGGAAAAGAATCAGCTTTTCCAGCGGGCTAAGGCACTTTGGCAGTCTCGTGCTGGTAAGGGATTCGACCTTCTACAGGGTACGGCAGACGGAGCACGTACGCTTGAAAATGGCGTGTACGTGGTCTGGTTTAACGATGACTTCGGTCTTCAGCCTGGCGATGAGCTTCGGAATGGTTACCTGATTACCCGTGGTGGTCAGAACTTCCTGTGGACCGGAACCATTGGTGGATCGGGTGCGCACACCCTGTTCACGTTTGTCAACTACATTGCTCCCGCTAATGGCGATGCTGCTAGCCTGGCGATGGGTGGTCGCTGATGTCTGACCAGAATTTCGGTGAAGAAATCGTGCCCGAACAGCAAGACAGTACTGTTCCGGTCAATGAAGACGTGATGCAAAGTCATGTCATGGGGCAGAGCAACACTCTTCAGCAGAATGTCTACGATCAGCATAAGGACAGTATGTCTGAAGCGGACCGTACACATCAACTCTTGATTGCGCAGCAACAGCAGATTGACGCGCTTCTGAAGCGCGTTGAGAAGGCGGAGCGGCCTGCCCCGGCAGAACCGGAAGCCCCGGAAGTTGCCGGCGGGGAACCGGTTCCGCATCATCTGCATTTGGCTGACGGCCGTGTGGTCGTTAACCATGGTGGTATTGGGACGCATTACGGTGAGACGCTGGACGACGGTTCACAGCGTATTACCCGCGTCGTCAATTACTACCCGGTTGAGACTATCGATCCGTCCACCCTGAACAACTAACAGAAGGATAGTGATATGTTTTCTAAGGCTAAGCTCGTTCCCTTCATCGTTGGACTCGCGGTTGGTGTTTATGTGGTCCCGCGCCTCCCGTTCAAGCTTCCCGGCAGCTGAACATGCCTTCAGCGGCGGGAATCATCATCGCAACCGGCGCAATGACTTTGGGAAATGATTTTCTTCAGGCTCAAGCGCCGGTAGATCCGACTGCCCCTGTGGCATCTAAGGTCAATTTCAGGGTGATTCCCGCCACTGCCATAGCGGCCGGTTTTCTGTACTTGCTTGAACAGGCGTCACCGCCGGTTGCTAAAAGTCTGGCGTGGATTGCATTTTTCACTGCTTTCGCTTTCCCGGCGGAATACTCCGGATTCTTTGAGGGCGCAGCAACGAAAATGTCACCCCTGCAAACCCTGTTGAGTCTGACACAGGGTTCAACACAAACGGCTCACAACTATGGACAGAAGGGGCCCACACCGTAATGAGTACAGTACAGAAGATTGGAATGGGCTTTATTGCGATTGGTATGCTTACTGCCGCCACGTTGCCGGGCAGGCAGACGGTTCCTGTGCTAGGCGGTATTTCACGCCTGTTCACCGGTTCCCTGTCTACTGCTGAGGGAACCTCTAGCGGGGCGGTAGGCTAAGCCATGGCATCGGGTATTGCTTCCTTCAAATGGAGCGGAAGGAGTGGACAGCAGATCGGCTTTGCGGATGAGAATCCATACGATAAGTATGGACCCTCATTCACTGCCGATGAAGTCCACTCCCAGGACTATAACCCGAACACGCCTAATACCTATCAGCAAGAGGGTGCAATCGGGGATGTCCCGATCAATATCCAGGATGAATACAATATGTATGATCCTGGTAATAATGGATGGGTGCTAGACAACATTCACGATCCGTGGCATGACGACAGGCCGGGAACGGCTGGTCATGGAACGGACATGGGCGGGCATAGGCGTCGGCTCGATCCTGCACACGATGAGGATGTTTTCCAGCTTAACCTCCCACGCGGTTTTGGCGAGCATATCTATGGCCCCATCAATAACGATGAGGCCTATTGGTGGATGAGCTCTAGTACCCCTAACCCGAATACTGGTGCGTTTCCTGCACAGGCTAGGGAAGACGTTACCGGGTGGCCAGAACCGTTCGACAGCTATACGGTCGCACCACATAGGCCTGTCCAGCTGGATATGGAAGTCATCCCCATGCGCAGGTTGCTTGAGGATGACAGGCCTGTGTATAGGCAGCTTGCCATTCCCGGGCAGAACATTGAACCCAGCGGATCCGTTTATAACCCAACCTATCCCAGCAACCAGGTTATTCATAACGCTAAGCCGTTGCCGGCGTCGGGGCGTACGCCTATCGCACCGTGGGCACAGAGTGAACTTATGTCACCGGATATGCAACAGTCGGAAGACTACTACGTTGATCCGCTTAGTGGGGTGCTGTAAATGAAGGTTCCTGGCGTGGGGGAGGTGGATAGTAAGTATGTCATGCTGGGAGGTGGAGTAGTCGCGGGATTGGTGGGTTACGCGTATTACAAGAGGCGGAAGGGTAGTGCAGCGTCAGCTACTGCCAGTACGGATAGTACTGGGATAGACCCTAACGCTATTGACCCCAGCACGGGCGTTCCGTACGGACAGGAACAGGGGTATGGTTCTGACTACTATCAGGGGACTATCAGTAACCCTTATGTAAGTCAGACAGGACAGACTACGGGAACTGGGACCGCTGCGGGTCAGTACGCCAATAATGAGCAGTGGTATCAGGACGCCATTACCCAATCTACTAACTATTTTGGAGTGAGCTTTCTCACCGCTTCTGCGGGGTTGGGAAAGTATCTAACACAGAATAGTGGTGGATTGAACCCCGATGAGTATATGGCAGTGAGTGAGATTGTGGCGTTGATCGGACCACCTCCTAACGGGGGTCCGTTCCGGCTTATCCAGGCACCGCCTACACAGACACAACCACCGCCACCACCAGGGGGCGGGGGAGGCACTACACCACCGCCTAGTGGGGGTGGGGGAAGTACTACTCCACCACCGCCGACCGATGAGCATGCTGGACAACATTGGGTTCCGCCCCAGGTTGCGACACTGGTTAAGGGATGGAGTTTGGTGCATTACAACCAGGAACATTATGGAGGTAATGCGGCAACATTGAGCAGGCTGGAAAGTTATAACCCTGGTCTGAATCCTAACGATTCTAACCATGGGGGTAAGAGTATCTATATCCGAACCTCTAATGGAGGGTGGACGTATAACTAATGAGCTTTTTCAAGACGTTCCTTAAGCCCAGTGAGAGCGTTATGGTTGCTCTCGCTACGGGGGCAATTGTGTACGCGGCATGGGATAATGCACTCCCGAGTATTGCTGAAGTGCACGCTACAGAGCCCTATAACAACTCGCTTGAGAATAGCCGTAAGAAGGCGGTTGTTACTTCCATTGCGATTGTCGGCGGAATGTTCCTTTTGACGCACGACCCCAACGTGTTCATGGTGGGAGGTGCTACGACTATTGCACTGGACTGGATGCATCGGCATGCCAACACCGTTAATCCGACAACCGGTAAGATGGTGGCGCAGTCACAGGCTTCCACGCTGAGTCAGGGGCCGGCTGATCAGGGGATGTCAACTGATGAGTCTATGGATAATTACTACCCTGAATACGCGGGGTGAAGTAAATGAATAAGACTGCCAGCGCTGTGATGTTGGGAGGGTTAGGCGTCATTATTCTTTGGAGTGGAGTTACGAATGCGGGGATTATGAATTCACTGCATAGCCTACTTCAGGGACAGAGGCCGCAGCCTGGCAGTCCTCAAGCCCCAGCTAATATTAATATTCCTGGTTTGGGGAGTATTACAGGGGCTTCATTGAGCACAGGTACGGGGGGAGGAGTTACGGGTAATGGTACTGCTGTAGGGGCCGCTATCGTTTCGGATGCTCAACAGTATGTTCCTGGTAAATATTGGTGGGGCGGCTCTGTTCCTATCCAGAAAGGTGGAGAAGGGGTTGACTGCTATGGACTAGGAACATATGTGCTTCACCATGATCTCGGGTATAACCTTCCCAACAATACCCATAGCGGTTATCTGGAGATGATGGCATGGGGCGGTATGCAGACCGTAGCGCACTTCGCTAACGCAGGATCGGTTAACGCTTCTGTATTGCAACCGGGGGACTTTGTATTGTGGCCTAGCCACATGGGAATCAGTACCGGGGGAGCGGGCATGATTGGGGCCGAGAATCCTCGTATTGGTGTGGTGAATACTACGGTGACTGAAGGGGCACCTAACAATATAGAGCCGGTTACTATTCGTAGAGTGATAGGCGGAGGTACTGTAAATGCCTAGTACGCCATGCGCGTTTCTGACAGGAGCATTGAAAGATGCGTGCGAGAAAGCCCAGACTACTGTTCCGGGAGGTAGTAACTCATCCCCGGGAGGCATTATCAGCGGTCCGGGTAGTGATTGGTGGCGTCAAGCAATGTTCCGTGTGGTGGAAGTTGTGGTCGGCGTCGCAATGGTAATTGCTGCCGTTAAAGCGCTGACTAGTTCTAGTGCTACTGTCAAGGTAGTTAGTCAGGGTGTTAAGAAGGTGGCTAAGAGCACATGAACATTGGACGTGTTATTAATGGGGGGAAGGTCGTTCCGGAACATGCGGATACGGGTACTTATCCCTCGCCGGATACACTGAAGTATCCTGGGGAAGGCGTTGAACAAACTCCCGATTGGGAGGATGTCCGACAGTATGAACGCCCTGCAATGAATACTGTTCCCGTATGCGTTGAAGGATCAGTATTGGTTGTGGAATTGCCGGCCAAGGCTGGTGTTGGCAGGACGTTTAAGGTTGATACCCTAGTTAATATCCCGATCCCGCCGGAAGTTATTCCAGCTGATCCCCGTATTAAGAGGGCTGTTTTGATGGCTAGTGCTAGTGGGATTGTTGTTGGCACTAGGGAACAAGTCATGGCAGGGGATGGGTTTACTATTACGGGAACCAATCCTATTACTTGGACTGGCTTTAACGAACCGTTGTATGGTGTCGCTACTGCCGCCGCTACGTTGAGCGTGCGATATGAATTCTGGGCTGACTGATGAGCGAAACACTGCCACTTGATGAGTTTGCTCAAGTCCAGCTTAATGGTAGCGGTAATGGTGCCGTTACCATTGGTCCTAGTAATTCGTATCAGAAGTGGATCCCTACACAGATTAATGTTCAGGTTAGCAGCAATACTAGCGAGCCTGTTTTCAAGTACTATCGGGGGAGGACTGCCGGCGGGGCAAACTTCCTGGGAGGTACTAATACAGGTAGCAATGACCAGAGTGATATCTCTGGGCAGATATTGCAGCCAGGCGAAGTCTTTCTGTGTGCATGGACTGGCGGGGATCCTAATGCTATTGCTAGCGTCACGCTGAATGGAACTAAGGAGATACCGTGAATGAAGAGGTTAGCCGAAGTGCTGGTAAGATTCTTGTTCAGCTTACTACTGTCGTTATATTGGCGGTCGTTAGCGTTCAAGTACAGAGGGCAGTCGCAAAGCCTGACTTCGGACGACTGTTCATGATGAAGCGGGTTTGGATGATGAAGAGGTTTGCCGACGGACAGGCTATTATGTGGCAAAACATCGCCGGCAACATGGCTAACAAGTACAATGCGCTGAAGCCGTGACAACGCTTTCAGTGCTCATCGGAATAGGGGTTGGAGTACTTGCTTTAGTGGGAGCGTTTTTCAGGATAGCATTCATGGTGGGTAAGTTCACAGAGCGATTCGATGATCTAGAGAAGCAAGTTAAGAACATCAGTAATGATGTCAAACAGTTAAAGAAATGGAGATATTCCAGTGCCGTACGAAATCAAGGAAGAGGGAGAGGATTACCTGGTGATTAATAAGGATTCTGGGGATGTTAAAGCTAGGCATACTCCCCCGGATGCTAAGGAGAAGGCGGAGGAACAGGTTAGGTTGCTGCATGGGATAGAACATGGTATGGAGCCTAAGGGAAATCATTCGGGAGGCGGTGAATAACATGCCTGCTAAAAGGCCTGAAGGAATGTCTGATGAGATGTGGGCTGCGGTCTGCATAGTCATGGAAGACCAGAACATCAAGAGTTTTAAAGAAATGACCGAAAGTCACAAAGCGGTCATTACGAGAATGGATCAGATGGAAGACAAGTGGGCCGAGAGGGAGGCTTCACGTGAAACAAGCGGTCCGGAAGGCACTGAGGGAGCAGGACAGGGAGGCAGTGGGACAGCGGGACAGGCTGCCGGCGGGACGGCGGGGGAGGCTGCCAGCGGGGCGTCAGGGGGAAGCAGCGGTAGCACATCGGGAGGCACAACTCCGCCGCCGAAACGTGAAGATGATGAAGGCGCTTCAGGAAAAGGAGAACAGGGAGAGGGGGAACGCGTGGGCTCTGGTCGCGGGGGCCGGTTGAGATGGTATGAGAGGGATGTGTATGGGAAATGAGCGGATGGATGGTGGTTGTGGTGTTGGCTGGTATGATGGTTTGTAGTAGGAGGTGAGGATAGGTGCCATTCAGTAATGAGATTACGGGGGCTAATGGGGGTCTGGTTCGGAATTGGATACAGTCTCCTAACTACATTGCCGGCAGCACTGGATGGCGGATCAGCAAGGATGGATCGGCTGAGTTTAATAACGGGACATTCAGGGGGAGTATAGAGGTCGGATCACTCGCGGGACAACATTTCTGGGTTAACAATCCTAATACCGGGGATGTTATTGATGTTTATAATGCTGCTAACCAGTTAGTATTTTCGATTGATACTAATGGGAGGTTGGTTTCTAATTCTTCTGTTAGTACTAGCAATATTGTTATGGTCGCTGCATCGCTATTCTTTGAGGATTCAGCACAGAATCCACAGCTGCCACCACAACTAGCCGGTATTATCACAGCAACAGAAACAGATCTTACTATAAACGGAGGTGTCCCACAAAATGCAGTAGGGGGGACACAACCACCGTTTATTCAGTTCGCAGGACAACTCACATCGGCTACAGGATATATTAGAGCCGGACAAAGAAATGTCCAAGGCTCTCTTATGCAAACAGACGGTACTAACGGTAGCGGTAGTAACAATCAGCTAGTGCATATTGGGGCATATAATGTTGCTACTGATGCAGCAGGATCAGGAACATTTAATCACGGTGCTGGATTTACCCCCATGGCAGGTTTCCTGGCCGGCGTAAACGGAATCGGGGCAAACTTCCCATACCAGTATGCATGGTTCACATCACCGTTCACCGCGACAACAGCCAAGGCAGCATTCAAAGACAACTTTGGAGCCGCGTTAGCTAGCACAACGCTCGGAGTGTTCGGTATATTCTTTGGGTAACAAGGTTGACCGGGATAGAGGTTTGTGGTTTAATAGAGGTAAGGCAAAACCACCAACCCAAAGGATGGGAACCATGGCACTCACCTTCGACATGATCGACCGCGACGCAGTCTCAGCCGCCGCAGACCCCAGCAAGTTCGACCAAGAACTCATCGACTCCTTCAACGAAGCATGGGAAGCACTGGAGAGCCGGCCCACCAAGGCACTCACCCACGACTTCGGAACCGCTGAGAAGCGAGACGCCTGGTTCAAGGACTTTGTCAAGTACGGTAAGACACGTAGCGTCAACGTCCGTATCGCCAAGGGAAGCGGAAGCACCGACCCGGAGCACGGTAAGCTCGCCTTCTACATGGAAAGCCAGGCTAAGGCAGAAGAGCGTAAGGCGGAAGCTGCCAGGAAGGCTGAGAGGAACCTCATCCTCAACGCTCACGGACACACCGTGGTCCGGGGTCGCAAGACCGAAGAGAACATCA
>Ga0207702_10002252_pt1 | contig 18493 bp, 16 predicted proteins | sample KBSCornC62_FD_184302 | JGI IMG/M metagenome (GOLD analysis project Ga0207702, IMG submission 184302) | Corn rhizosphere microbial communities from Kellogg Biological Station, Michigan, USA - KBS Corn C6-2 (SPAdes) (version 2) | ecosystem: Host-associated > Plants > Roots > Rhizosphere > Soil ...
GACGGGGCCGCTGCACGGGGTCCCGGTTGCGATCAAGGATCTTTCCGACGCCAAGCGTGGATGGCGCCGGACGCGTGGCAGTCGCGTCTTTTCAGAGTGCCGGGCAGAGATCGACTCACCCAACGTGGCGCGACTGGAGGCGGCCGGAGCGATTCTGGTCGGGACCACGAACAGCTCTGAGCTCGGCCACAAGTCGATCACCGACAACTGCCTAGTCGGGGCGACCTCTAACCCCTTCGCTCCCGGCTACAACGCCGGCGGCTCATCGGGCGGCAGCGCCGCCGCCGTTGCTTCCTCGATGGTGGCTGCAGCGACCGGCTCGGACGGCGCAGGCTCACTCCGGGTTCCAGCATCGATGTGCGGCGTTTTCACGCTCAAGCCCACCTTTGGCCGAATGCCGAGCGCAAGCCGACCCAATGGCTTCCGCTCGGCTTGGCCAATGGCCCAGACCGGTGTCATTACTCGTACGGTGGCTGACGCGGCGGCGCTTATGGACCTGCTCGCGCTGCCCCACCGGTCCGACCCACTTGCTGTACCAGCCGGGCCACCCTGCAGCCCTGAGCTAGGGAATTCGAGCATTGCCGGTCTTCGTGTCGGCTGGTTCCGGGACTGGGGTGGGCATCCGGTCGACGCAGAGGTGATCGAAACGCTGGCGCCGGCACTACGCGACCTCGAACGGATGGGGGCCTCGGTCGACGAGGCCCACTTCCTCCGGGATCTCGACTGCGAAGAGCTGGAGGCGGCAATCGGGCGTGCAGTCGGGCTGATGCTCGCTGACCTGCTCGATACCGACATCCAGCCCGGCGGGCGGGTGCACCTCGAGCCAACCACCCGGCGACTCGCCGACTCGGTCCGTGAACTCTCCGCTGTTGCGGCTCGGCGCGACGATCGCCTGCGAACGGCGCTGTTTGATTGCGTGCAGGCAGCACTTGAGAGCTATGACGTTCTTGTCGGTCCGGCGGTTGGAGTCGCGGCGGTGGTCAATGTGGGCGCCGGTGAGACGATCGGCCCGACCGCGATTAGTGGCCGGCCGGTCGATCCACTACTTGGCTGGTCGCCTGCCTATCTCTTCAACTTCACCGGCCATCCCGCTGCGTGCCTGCCGGCTGGAACGACGGCGGATGGTCACCCGGTTGGGCTCCAAGTGGTTGCGGATCGTCACGCCGACGCCCGCCTGCTCTCGATCTGCGCAGCGATTGAGCGCGACCGACCGTGGGCGCATCGGTACGCGATGCTTTGAGCGGCCTTTGGGGCCTGGTTGGCTGCTTGCCGGATACGTCGCTACGGTCGGCCGCACAATGCCGCGAACGCAGCAACCCGCAGAGGCCGCTCCGCTTGAGGGGTTCATCCCGCTCTCAGAGGAGTGGGGGGATGCAAGGATCAGTCGGATCGATGCTCGCAGGATCCTTCGCTGCAGCGAGGAGGAGCTCGACCATCTCTGTGAGCGCGGTCTGCCCTCGTGCCACCGGGAAAGTGCCCAGACCTTCGGCGAATGCGACGTGATGAACGCTGCCCTCGCTCGCGGCAACGGTCGCTCGATCCCAGAGCTTGCACGGCTGCGGACGCTTCGTTTCGTCGGCGGAGAGCCCGCCGACTGGCTGGCAGAGAAGGCTTGGACCGTGATCGTTACCGCCGAGTGCTCCTGCGGCAGCGATGCGGGCGAGTGGCGGGCGGCAACTCCGCGGCCGGATATCGTCGGCGGGGCAGTCGAATCTGTAACGACCGCCCGTACGCCGGGCCGTCACGAGACAAAGATCGCGTTGCGTACCAAGGGGCGCCGCGGGCACGCGGCGGACCCTGCGATCGCTTCGACGGTACAGAACATCCTCGACGAGTTCGATTCAGGAACGCTTCGCTTCCACTATCTCCCAGCGGCGCTTCGAATCAATGCACCTGCCGCCAGCTCGGCAGGTGTCATTGATTGCGTTGCCCTGACCCTGCACCTGGCTGAACAGCTTGAGGTGAGCGGGATATCCGTCCAAACGCGGCGTGGCCACCTCCTGTCCGCGATCGGCGTCGAGCATGCGTGGCTGGAACTCGGAGAGGGTGCCGGCCGAGTCGCAGTCGACCCGATGCTCATCGCACTCTGCGGTTCGCTGCCCGGGGCGAATCCGGCCTTCGCTGATTTCTGTCTGGGCTCGATTTCAAATCGGGTTCTGCCGTGGGATCGCAGCGCCGACGAAGCTGTCTGCGGTCACGGATGCAGCGGAGGGGCGATTCGCCTCGCCGTTTCGGCCCGCACCGCCTGACCGTGGCTACTCCTTGCGCCCGAGAACTGTTGCGGCGGGTTGGCATCGAAACCGATCTCTGCGACCAACTGGCCGATGACGACGACTTGCTGACCGCCGGGGTTGGTTCGGCGGAGTTGATCGAGCTCGGGCTCCTGGTCGAGGCTGTTCTTGGCAAGGAGCTGACCGCAGAAGAGGTCGAGCGCCTCTCGACCCTGCGCGACATTGATGCCTGTCTAGCCAGTTGAGTCAGGGACGCAGAAGCGACCCGGTCCCCGGGCCTTTTTGACCGCTGCAGCCGACACGCCCAGAATCGGGGCCACGATGAGCGCCATTCAGACGGACAGCAAATGCCGGTAGCGACGCCGCCACGGTCGTCCCGGACTCCCTCTCGTAGGGCCTCCCTTTCGACGCCAACGTTGCGCCGCTCGACGCTGGTCGATGTGGTGGACGAGGCTGCCAGCCGGACTCCTGAGCTGCTGGTCCACCTCGACCGCCCGCTCTACGCCTTCCCGGAGATCGGGACCAGCCTCAGCTACGCCCAAGTCGCCCACAGCGGGAAGCGTCTTGCCGCAGCGCTTCACCACGCTGGGGTCCGTTCGGGAAGTCGGGTCGCGATTCTTAAGAGCAACCATCTGGACACCTACCTGCTTACTTACGCAGCGATGCGAATCGGGGCGGTTCCAGCTTTGATTTCGCCCGAGCTTTCGCCCGGTACCGCTGAGTCTCTGCTTGAGGCGCTGCGTCCAGACGCGCTAGTGACCGATGCCGCGGTGGTGAAGGAAAAGGCTTTGCGGGGCAGTTCACCGGGCGACTACGCGGAGCTTCTCATCTCGGTCGGCGACGGGGTTGCTGGGGCGGCACCACTCGACCTCGATGCCCCCGAGGCGCGGATGGAGGTAATTCGGGATCTCGATGCCCCAGTCCTTATCACTCACACCTCAGGTACCACCGGTACCCCCAAGTTCGCTGTCCAATCGAACCGCACGTTGGCGGCAAACTGGGCCGCGATCCCGGCCTGGGCGAAGATGCTGAGGCTGCGCGAGACCGTTGGTGCTCACCTTGCTTTCCCGCATATCCGGGTCGTAACTGGGTTTACCTCGTTGATGGCAATGCGGTGGTCGCTGGTCGTCGTCACCGACCCGACCCCATCCCACGTTGACGCTGTCTTCTCTGAATACCGGCCCGGTGTGATTGAGACTTTTCCCAACGTTTTCATTCTTTGGGAGTCCTTGCTCGAGAGCCCCACTCGACCGCTTTCTACTGCTCGGCTCTTCTTCAACACCTTCGATGCAATGCACCCACGCACCATGCGCGCGCTGCTTGATGGCTCATCTCGGAAAAACCCACTCTACATTCAGCAGTACGGCCAAACCGAGACGGGTCCGATCACTACCCGCTTTTACACTCGCAAACTGGTCCGCCACGCCGACGGCCGCTGCGTAGGTCATGCGGTTCCCGGGTTCTCTCGCTTCCGGATCCTCGCCGATGGACGTGGCGGCAGGCGTGAAGGTGCTGGCGAGATCGTGGTCCGCTCTAAATCGCTAGTGATCGATTATCTGGGGCGTTCGCAGCAGTACGCCGAGAACTTTCGCGACGGTTGGTGGCGAATGACCGACCTCGGCTGGCGCAGCCGCTGGGGCTGCTTGCACCTGCACGACCGTGAGATCGACGCTACGGACCGTGCAGAGAGTCTCTTGGCGCTCGAGGATCTGCTGATGCAACGTCTGCCCGGGATGCTCGAGGGCGTCTTCATCCCGCGTGCGGATGGCACCATTACGCCGGTTGTCTGCATGCGCGAGGACCAGCCCCTTGATCTTCGTTCATGGAGTGAGGCAACCCGCGACTTCCCGTTGCTCAGCCAGCCCCACCAGTGCAGTTGGGGGACAGTGCCACGGACGGCTACTTGGAAGGTTCAGCGGGTTAGGGCGCGGCAGCTGCTCGAGCGGGGCGAGCTGCCTTCGCTGGATTAGTCATGGAGTCAGCTCAAACTTGGCTGGTTGGTCGATTCGACCACATAATCGGCGGCACTGATCACGACTGCTAGGAGATGAGTATGGAGGCGACGCTATCGAGTGGGGCCGATGCCATTGAGGCGGCGCGCGAGCGCCTCAGCAAACACCCCCTGTATCAGGAGCTTACGGACGTGGAGCGGGTGCGGATATTCATGAAGCACCACGTTTTCGCCGTCTGGGACTTTTTCAGCCTGCTGAAGCGCCTACAGACCGAGGTCACGTGCGTGAGCGTCCCGTGGTTGCCTCGTGGCCTAGGTGATCATGCGCGCTTCATCACCGAGATCGTGCTTTCGGAGGAGTGCGACGAGGGCTTGGACGGCCATTACCTCAGCCACTTTGAGCTGTATCGCTCGGCGATGGCTGAGCTGGGGAGTGATGAGGGGCCGATCCAGGGACTTATCGAGCGAATCAAAGCCGGTGCTGACCCTCTTGAGGCGCTCGCGGCTCCCGAGATCCCCGACACCGCCCAGGAGTTCGCTTCGCACACGCTGCGGGTCGCGACCGAGGGCGCGCCCCATGAAGTGGCAGCGTCCTTCTGCCATGGGCGCGAGAACCTGTTGCCAGATGTGCTCACCAGCGCTCGTGATGGGATGGCGAGTGTGCTCACCGAGGCGCCAGTCTTCGCCCATTACCTCGAGCGCCACATCACGCTTGACCACGACGAGCATGGACCATTGGCACTGCGTCTGCTGGCGGCGACCTGCGAAGGAGACGAGGCTCGTGTGGAGCAGGCAAACCGGGTCGGACTCGAGGCGATCGAAGCGAGGAGCCGACTCTGGGACGGAGCGCTGGAGGAGATCCAGCAGAGCGTCGCCTAGGCCAGACGCTGCTCGGAGTTATGGCGATGCACGAGGAGACTGCTGAAGCGCCACTCAATGGGGCGTCCGCGTCGCGGGTCGCCAATCGGGTGCAAGCAGTGGTGATCGGTGCTGGGCCAGCTGGTCTAGCAGCAGCAGCGATGCTCGAGCGCGCCGGGGTGGCGGCACTTGTGCTGGAGAGCAGCGCAGTAATCGGCTCCAGCTGGCGTGGCCGCTACGACAGGCTCCGGCTCAATACGGTCAGCTGGATCTCCGGGCTGCCCGGCTTCCCAATGCCGCTTCGGCTCGGTCGCTGGGTCGCCCGCGACGACTACGTCGCCTATCTGGAGGAGTATGCACGCCGCCGGCGACTGCGGATCCAGTTCGGCACCGCCGTGGCGAGGATTGACCGCGACGGGCCTACCTGGTTGGTGGAGACGTCGGCAGGTGTTCTCGGCACCGAAGCGGTGATAGTCGCAACGGGGCACGACCGAGTCCCGTTTACCCCAGATTGGCCCGGTCGAGACGCCTTCGCTGGCGAGTTGATCCACGCGGCCAGCTACCGCAACCCCCATCCCTTCCTTGGGCGGGATGTCCTCGTCGTCGCCTGCGGCAACTCGGGCGCCGATATCGCCGCGGATCTGGCACGGGCTGACGTAGGGCAGATCTGGCTCGCAACGAGGACGCCTCCGAACGTGTTCCCGCGCGAGCTTGTTGGAATGCCGCTGACGCCGAGCACGCTGCTGATGGAGCGGCTGCCGGCTCGGGTCTTCGACACCATCGGCTACGCGCTGCAGCGTCTCATCTACGGCGACCTAAGCCGCTTCGGGCTACCTCGCGCGCCGATCGGGGTCCAGAGCGCGATGCTTGCTCGTGGCATTTCCCCGGTCACCGATGACGGCTTCATCGAAGCCGTGCGGAGCGGGGGGTTGGAGATCGTGCCGACGATCGAGCGTTTCGACGGCGATGTCGTCGTGCTTGACGACGGTCGTCGACTAAGTCCGGACGCGGTGCTCGTCGCGACTGGATATCGGCGCGGACTCGAGCCTCTAGTCGGGCACCTCGGCGTGCTAAATGCCGGTGGCTCCCCGACCGTTCACGGTGCCGAGCAGGATCCTCGTGCCAGGGGCCTGTACTTCATCGGCTTTCAGCCGAAGCTTAGTGGCCAGCTACATGACATAAAGGGCCAGGCCAGAGGGATCGCGCGTGCTGTTTTAAAAGCACGCAGCCTGGCGGAAGGAGGATGGACGCGATGAGGCTGAAGTTTCAGGGAGACGGCCTCCTGGAGAAGCTCGGTGTACTGCTCGGGATGGCGCCGCGACCAATGTACGACGGGTACGCTTCGCTTCTGATGGCGCGCGCGCTAATGGCGGCTGCGTCGATCGGCCTCTTCAAGGCCCTTGCCGAGCATCCTCGGACGGCACCGGAGCTGGCTTCCCATCTGGGCATCGAGCGCACTGGCGCCGACCTACTACTGAGCGCCCTTGAGTCACTCGGATACGTGCGTTTCCGTCACGGCCGCTACCGCCTCACCCGCGACGCCAAGCGGTTCCTCGCACCCGAAAGCGAGACTTCGGTTCATCCGTGGATCGGCGTCTTCAACTACGACCTCTGGGATCATCTCGGGAACTTTGAGGCGGTGCTCCGAGGCACGGTGCCAGCTGGCGCTCACACCCCGCCAGCATCGGACCCCTATTGGGATCGCTACATGGAGGCAATGCACTCGTTGGCACGGCTTACCGCGCCCGTACTGGCCCGCTCGATCGCGGTCAACGGATCACCTCGGAGGGCGCTCGACCTCGCTGGCGGTCATGGCAGGTTCTCGGTCGAGCTTTGCCGCCGGTACCCGGACCTGAGAGCGACGATCGTCGATCTCGAGGGCGCCGCCGTTCGGGGCGAACGGTTCATTGAAGCGGCGGGCATGCTGGGGAGGATCGAATACCGCCATGGCGATGTCTTCGAGGCCGACCTCGGCGAGGGGTACGACTTGGCGCTGGCCAACAATGTGATCCACATGCTCTCCCCGGAGCGCTCGGCGGAACTCTTGCGCCGTGCCCGAACGGCCCTGAGACCTGGAGGTACGATCTCCGTCCTCGAGGTTGAGCGACCTCCCGCGGGGCGCCCGGATAATCAGTTCGGTGCGCTTCTTGGACTTGTCTTCTATTCGCTTGACCGCACGCCGACTTACACCGCTAGTGAGCTGAGCAACTTGCTCGAGGACGCTGGCTTCAGTGACGTGCGGGTCAAGCGGCCGCCGAAACTTGGCGGCAACATGCTGGTCACGGGGGTGGCCAACGGCGCCGCCCCCTAGGTGTAGATGCCAGTCACGTTGTTCCGGTCAGCTCCCGCAGCCGAGCAATCGGCGGCCGAGGGCACCATGTCTTCGTTTGAAGTTGTAGCGCTCGACCCAGCCCGATAGGGCCGCGGCCCTATCGGGCGAGCTGCTGTAGACGGCGGCATAGGCCCACTCGCGAAGCATCGTGCGGATAAAGCGCTCTGCCTTGCCGTTGGTCTGGGGCCGGTGGGGCCGGGTGCGGATGTGCTTGATTCCCAGGCCCCGGCAGGCAAGGGCGTGCGCCGTGGAGATATAGGCCGATCCGTTGTCGGTCATCAGGCGCTCCACAGTGATCCCGTGGGAGCGGTAAAAGGCGATCGCTCGCTTGAGGAAGCCGATCGCGGTGATCGCCTTCTCGTCGGGGAGAACCTCGACGTAGGCGAGTCGGGTGGCGTCGTCGATGCAGACGTGAACGCGCTCCCAGCCGATCTGGCCGCGGGTGACTCCGGCCGCATCTTTGCCGACTTTGGAACGGAGCCCCTTGCGTCCGGTCACGCGATGGCCGGCTCCATGAGGGCCGATCCGGCCGAGCTTCTTGACGTCGATGTGGATCAGCTCGCCGGGGCGGGAGCGCTCATAGCGGCGGATCGGCTCGGGTGGCTCGAGGCGGCTGAGCTTGCCCAGGCCGATCCTCTTCACGACTGCGGAGACCGTCGAGGTCGCCATCTCGAACAACTCGGCGATCTCGGGACCGGTCAGCCGCAGGCGGCGAAGGGCTGCGATCGCCTCGACGCGGTCGGGCGGAGTGGTGTTGTGGACGGTGGCGGGGGCGGAGCTGCGGTCAAGCAGGCCCGCCTCCCTTTTCTGCGCGGTAGCGGCGCACTCACTTGCCTGCCGTCCTCACGCTCACTCCGGCGGCCTCGGCCGCCTCCGCGAGCGTGAGCCCGTCATCAACGACCCGTCGGGCCATCACCGCCCTGCCCTTCGGGCCGAGGGGCGCGTTAGCGTGCAGCTCATCCGGTGTCCCTCCTTGGATCTGGGTGGCTTCGACACCCCCAGCCTCCAAGGAGGTCCGGATGAACAACGTGCTTAGGAACTCCACCTAGGCGGCGCGGCGGACACAACCACGGTGGCAGCGATCAGCCCGTCGCCGGCACACCAGCGGCCGCACAGCGCCTCGCGGCCAATCTCAGCAGCGTCCCGTCGCTTGAGGTGCGCGCTGAACGACCTGGCAGTGAGGTCGATTGAGACCTCGACGTCGCTGAAGCCAAGCCATCGGGGACAGAGCTGGAACCACGCCTTGTAGACGGCCTCCTTGGCGCTGAAGAGGAGTCGGTCGAGGTGAACCGATCCGACTTCTCCTAGATCCGCTGGCTCGCGCGAGAGCTGCAGCTCCTCCCCGAACGCGATGCGCTGGAAAATGGGGTCGGAGAGCGGGGCATTGACCTCAGCGTCAATCCCGATCGAACTCGCAACGGTAGTCATGGCAACAGCCGAGGCGCGCATCCCAGTGCAGTGGGTGATACTCCCAACCAACCCGTCGGGCCAGAGTGGTTGCCCACGTTCTCCCCGCGGGATTGCTACTGGCGGCAAACCGAGGTTGGTCAGAGCCTGTCGGGCGCACGCACGGCCGGTTGCGAACTCCCGCCGCCGTCGGGCGCAGGCCCGAGAGACCACCTGCCTCTCCGCCGGGAATAGCTCCGACACCGAAACGTCTTTGCGCATCTCGGCCACGGCAATGCCGGGACCGACTAGCGCCTCGATCATGCGGCGCCTTCGGCGGCCAGCGATGGCGCCTCACGACGCGATCGCCCACGCTCGGCTCCCGCGGGCTGCCAGAGCTCGCCTCGGGCATGGCGCATCGACAAGCGCAGGATTGGGCTGGTCATTAGCGTCGCGACCAAGGCCATAACCACGAACTCGCTGAATAGCGTCTGGTTGAGCACCCCCTCCGTGAATCCGATGTTGAGGATGATCAACTCCACAAGCCCGCGCGTGTTAATGAGGACTCCCATGACACCCGCGTCGCGCCAGCTGAGGCCGCCGCAGCGCGCACCGGCCGCCGTCCCGATCAACTTTGCGCCACAGGACACACTGACGATCAAAAAGATCCCGCCGATGCCGCTGGCGCCGAGCGAGGCTAGATCAAAACTCAGACCTGGGCCAATGAAGTAAATCGGTAGAAGCAGCGACATCGTCACTGGCAGCAAAGCCTGCCGGAGCGCGGTCATCACTTGCGGCCGCAGGTCTCTTGGGAAGGTGAGGCCGACGATAAAGCCGCCGATCACTGCGTGCAGGCCTATTGCCTGCGTGATGCTGGCTCCGGCAGCGATGACGCAGAGGACGACGGCAAGCTGGGTGCCCCCGCTGCCTATGGGGTCATCGCCGCCAAGGGTGCGTCGCAACAATGGCCGAACCGCCCAAAGCAGGCTGGCGAGCAGCGCCAGAATCACCCCTACCTTCCAGAGTGCCGAGACGGGTGCCTCGCCAGCAGCTGCCGTTAGAGCTAGCGCGAGCAGGAGCCACCCGGTGAGGTCGTGAAATGCTGCCACCGACATGGCGATCACACCTAGCTTGGTACCGTCGAGGCCGTGATCCATGAGCATCCGAGCCAGCACTGGGAACGCGGTTACCGAGAGCGCGACGCAGACAAAGAGCACGAAGGCAGCCATCGGCACGTGCTCGCCAGCAACGGTTTCGTTCGACGGATATAGGTAGATCCCGAGTGCGACGCCACAAGCCAACGGCAACAGCAGTGATCCCAGCGTGATCCACGAGACTGTTCGGCGTTGCCGGCGCGCAGTTCCGTAGTCAAGCTCGAGGCCGACGAAGAACATGAAAAGGACTAGCCCAAGCGTGCCGATGGCCGAGAGCATCTGGGTCACTTCAGGCGCGAAGAGCTTCTCAGAAGCGTGCGGGGCGAGGGCTCCGAACAGAGATGGGCCCAGGGCGATCCCGGCGACGATCTCCGCCATCACGGGCGGCTGCCCAAAGCGGGAAAGCAGCGCGCCAAAGAGGCGTCCGAGAAGAAGCACCAAGGCGATGTCGAGGAGTAGATAGGCGAGGAGCGTGTCGCTGTTCATTGGGCCGATTGCTTTGAGAAACTCATCGAGTGAAGTTGCAGAGCAGTTCGCCCCCAAGCTTTGTCATCAATGAGATCGCTGTCAAAGTGCGCTCTCTTAGCCAGCACAGGAGAGCCAGTGTCATTCAGCGTTAGGATGCCAAGTCCGAAACTCGTACTTGCCGGAGTTCTTGGGCTCGCAGTGCTGACGGCCGTGGGGGTTCTTGCCTGGAGCAACTGGTTTCGAGACAAGAGTGAGCCAGTTAGCGTTCAGGAAGCGCTCCGAAGGTTTCGCGCCCGTTCCGCGGGGGCAGCGACCCAGCAGCCAAGATTGCCGGCGGCTGGAGTCTATGTTTACACCATCAATGGCAGCGAGACGCTTAACAGCGTCATAAGTAGTAGTACGCATCACTACGACGGTGGTTCGACTGTAACCATCGAACCGTCTCGGTGCGGCGCTCGGGAACGATGGCAGGTTCTCACTACCCGGTGGAGTGAATCTAGGCTCTGCGATGTCCATGGCAGACTGCAGGTCAAGTTAGTTAGTGAACACCACTCATTTCTCGGGACAGATTCGGATGCGGTCTATGCCTGCCATGGCCCCGACCAGCCGCCGACGTCGGACTACCGAGTCGGAATAAAATGGGTGATCGCATGCCATGGCGTGGATGGTTCTCTGCGGCTCGAATCCACGGTCGTTGCCGCTCGACAGCTCAATGCCGCTAGTCACCGGGTCGCCGCCGTCGAGATCAGCTCGCGCGCGGTATTCAACGGCGAAGTCTCGGGACTATCCCGGCAAAAAGACTGGAGGCGTCGATCGGACGGACTCCTGCTGCGACGACGCGTCAGCACTCAAGCGGAAGTAGATGTTCTCGGGGGGAGCGGATACAGCGAGCAATATTCGATGCAGTTGGGCGCTGACTCGCCGAGGCGATAGGGCGTTGTAGTCAGAAAGAGGTGACCGCAGTCAAACTCTCCTCCAGGGCGTCGACGACTCGTTTGACTCGCTGATCGCCTAGGTGGGGGTACAGGGGCAGAGAGAGTTGAGCGCCAGCTGCGTGCTCGCACCGTGGCAGTCTCGTTTGGCCCTTCCCGTAGGCCGCGAATTCGCTGATTGACGGATAGAGGACGCTGGTCTGAATGTGATGCTGGTCTAGGAGCCGCTGCCGCACCGGGTCCCGAATTGAGCCGTCGGACAGAATGATCGGCATCGTGTAGCAGGAGCTAACCTCGACCTGATCGTCACTGTAGGGCAGCGTGATCCCGTCGACTTCCCTGAGCAACGAGCGATATAGGTGCGTCAACCGCCGACGCGCGGTTATGTCGTCGGCGAGATGGGGAAGGCGGGACGAGAGCAATGCCGCGCGCGCCTCGTCGAGCCGGTAGTTAAAGCCGAGGTCGGTCACGTCATAGCTCAGATCGGCGTGGCGATGCCGATCCCAAGTCGTAGAGGTCAGCGCGTGTGAGCGAAGGCTGCGAGCGAGGTCCGCAACTCCGGCGTCGTTGGTAGCGAGTAGGCCGCCCTCACCGCAAGAAAGGACCTTATTGGAGAAGAAGCTAAAGGTCGCTGCAAAACCGAACGTACCGAGGTTGCGATTTGAGCTCGGCGGCGTTGCGTCAGGACTGTGAGCGGCGTCCTCGATCAAGGTCAGGCCATATCTCTCGCAAAGTTCCTGGAGCGAGCTGACCGGCGCTGCGTATCCACCATAGTGCACGGCGCAAATTGCCTTAGTGCGAGGGCCGATTCGAGTTGCGACATCATCGGGGTCGAGGCTGAGGTCGTTGTCGCCGATGATGTCGGCGAGTATCGGAGTACCACCGCAGTAGCGAACAGCCGCCGCCGTGGCGACAAAGGTAATCCCTGGGACGATGACCTCGTCGCCTGGGCCAATCCCGGCGGCGAGATAGGCGAGATGCAGCGCCGCCGTGCAGCTGTTCACCGCCACCGAGTGAGCTATGCCGAGATGCTCTGCGAACTCGGCCTCGAACGATTCGACCTTGGGACCCATCGACAACCAGCCGGAGCGCAGCACCTCCGCAACGCGCTCTACCTGGCTGTCGTCAAGGTGCAGATCGAACAGCGGGATGGGATCCGTGGTTTGCGCCTGAGACATATAGCGTGAGGATTCAACATGGAATCGACTAGGTAGGCTAAATGCGTCCGACGGGCCTTGCCTAGTGTGTCGAACATGCGTTCGCCTTAATCCAACCGGGAGGTTGCGCTGGGGACCGTCGGCCGTCGGGTTCCACGAAAGCCCCGCTGGCGCGATGCTGCGCTGATAGGTGGCGAACTGCTCTTGTCCGGGGCGATTGCCACGGAAGAACATCCCGCAGCTCGGTGCTTTGCAGATGCGAATCGGCGCCTGGCTGGCTTTCGCCAATCGCGCAATCGCCGCTCGAGCTCCTTGGCCGCCGCCGTGGGGCTGTCTTCTGGCTCGAGAGCATGAGCGCCATTGTGTCTACCACCCGCTGAGCATCGCCAATCGATCCCGCTGAGGTCGCACGCAGCCACGCTTGAGATCTCCCGATGACGAGAGAGGTCGACGGTCTCCTCTTCCTTCAGTGCTATCACCACAAGCGGTGGCCGGGCAGGGCGGCGGCGATGGGGATCAGGACCGGGCCATCACCACGACGCTGAGCAAATGTCGGTCGAGACGCCGAAGCCGAGCTGGCGGAGGGAATCCAGCGATCAAAAGCGGACATGGCGATTTCGAGGTGGCGCTCATGTCCGCTTAGCCGTGTTTGAGGCGAACTGCGAAGCGAATAGCGAGAGGCACGAAACCGACGTGACCGAGTCCCGCAGCGAATCCGATCTAGTCGAGGCGATCGCCCACCGCGTCGTCGAGCTGCTGCGTACTCACGAACTATGGGAACACCAGGCCCGGCTGGTCGACGCCGCGACCCTTGCTCGCGAGCTAGGGGTCGAGCGAGATTGGGTCTACGCCAATTCCGAGAGGCTGGGGGCGATTCGGCTGGGCGGCCCGAGAGGTCGGTTGCGCTTCGACCGAGAGGTCGTCGCGGAAAAGCTAGGCGACTCAAGCGCCCTGGGCCAAGCTGCGCGGCGGCGCATCTCGCAGCGCAGGCGACGGTCGATCCGGCAACGCGAATTGAGGTCGCAGGGAAACGGTGACCGCAGCGCGGAGGTAAAGTCTTCCCAGATACAGCGACGGGCCAGCGGTAGGACGCCGGCCCGGTCGCCTAAGCAACATCAAACGGGAGGTAGCCCGCATGACGAAGCCTGACCGGCACGATAGCCCCTCGTCCGAGAGGGGCATGTAATGCCGAGACCAGCAACCGGAACGATGGACCCTCGGACCCTCGCCGATGGCTCGCGCGCATTTCGCATCCGCGTTCGGATCAACGGCCAGCGTGAACCGATCGTCCTCCACGAGCGACCCGGCTGTACGTGTGGCTGTGGCGGAGGCTGGGATGAGCCCAGTGCCCGAACCGAGATGGGCAACATCTTGGCGCGGGTGCGCGCCGGGGTCTGGGAGCGTCCGAAACCACCGTCAACGGTCATCGCGAAGACAGCGACGGAAGATGCACCGACCTACGACGCGTATGCCGACTGGTTCCTGCGAGCAAAGGTTGACGGTGTGATCGGTGAGAAGCCGATCTCCCCGAACACCCGCAAGAAGGACAAATGGCGGCTCGGCTATTCGCGCCGGTTCTTTGCCGGGATTCCGGTGGATGAGATCGACGAGAACTTGGCGCTTGAATTCAAGGCCGACCTGCTCGCCGAGTCGCGCGAGCGGCAGGAAGCGATCGAGGCCGGCGCCGAGCTTCGCGATCAAAACGGCCGCAAGGTCGTTCCGCTCGGCCTCACGTCGATCAAGATGATCCTCGACTCGTTCGCTTCGGTCTTGGATGAGGCGATCGAAGACAAGCATCGCGAGGACAACCCGGCGCGCTCGAAGCGAATGCATATCTCCGCGCCGAAGCCGAAGCGCTCGTTCCTTGAGATGGATGAGCTGGCGGCACTTCTCGACGCTGCCAACGATCAGGACATCGGGCTACCCGACCTGACCGGGATCGCTGTCGCGACTGGCAGCAGCGCCGAGAAGGTCGCCCGGCTCGCGGCGGGAGGCAAGCGGCCGAAGCAGATCGCCGCCGAACTTTCACTGTCCAAGGGGGCGGTTGACTACCACCTCAAACGCCTCGGCATTGATCTTGGGCGCGGTTACGTCGGCCGTCGCGTCATCTGCGAGCTATTGGGGCGCGCGGGCCTGCGCGTCAGCGAGGTCTGTGACCTGAAGATCGGCAAGGTGCGGCTGCACGATCCCGAGGGCGCACGTCTGCGAGTCATGGACGCAAAGACGGAGGCGGGCGAACGAGTAGTCGAGATCACCCCCGAGCAGGCCGAGATCATCGTCGAGCACGTCGACCGCCTGCGGCGCGCAGGGATGCCGACGGGGGCTGAGGACTACCTGGTCCCCAACGCTCGCGGCAGGCGGGTATCTCGCCAGAGGATCGGCAAGATCGTGAGGGCGGCCGCGACACTCGCCAGCGAACGGCTCATCGCGAGGGGTCTCCCACCGCTGCCCAACACCACGCCCCACACGCTGCGGCGCACCTATATCTCTGGCGCCCTGCGCGCCAACGAATTCGACGTCAAGTGGGTCATGAGTCAGGTCGGCCACAAGGACTCAGCGATGACGATGGACGTCTATGCGCAGCTCCAACAGCGAGCCGAGCGCCACCACGGCGCCAACTTCGATCGACTGCTTGGGAAGGCGCGAAGGCAGCTCGCGGACCTCGCGGTAGCCGCCTGACGGCTCGTTTGGGCCACGTTTGGGCCACAAGGCCCGAAATCGCCGCTCACACGACTGCCGGTTCGGTGCTCGGTTGGTGAGAAACAAAAGGAGGGAAGCGGGACAAACCCGCTTCCCTCCTTGCCTTCCACATCGAGCCAGGGGACCAGGCTCGTCAAGCACAGGACGAAACTCGAACTCGGGAGCACTCCCTTACGAGTGAAGTGCTCTACCAGCTGAGCTACGTCGGCGAAAGAGCCCGGAAACCGCTTGGTGGTGCGGAATTCGGAGCTATTCTGTGGTCGATTCTATAGGAGGCGTCGAGAGCTGGTTATCGCTCGTCTTCTCTGCTTCGGCCCGGCCGCGGCCGAAGAGTGCGACCAGGGCTGGGACCAGCAGGGTCCGCGCGACCAGCGTGTCGAGGATCAGGCCGACGCAGAGGGCGAAGGCGATCTCGCGGAATCCCTGGATCGGGATCAGGGCCACGGCGGCGAAGGAGAGGGCGAGGATGAAGCCGGCAACGGTTATCGGCCGGCCGGCGCGGATGCCGGCGGTTCGAATCGCCGGTCGCAGCTCTCGCCCCTCGGCCTCTCGCCAGATGCGGCTGATCAGAAAGACGTTGTAGTCGGCGCCCAGGGCGAGGAGGAGGATCGCGCTGGCGACCGGCACGAAGAAGGCCAGCTCGCCGTAGCCGAGCAGGTCCTGGAAGACGTAGACGGTGAGGCCGAGCGCGGCGGCGACGACCAGCAGGCTGCTGGCGACCAGGTACAGCGGCGCGGCCCAGCTTCCGAGCAGCAGCCAGAGCAGGACCAGCAGGACCACCAGGGCGGCTGGGGCGACGCGCTCGAAGGCCGTGGTCGTGTCGTCGCTCAGTTCGGAGGCGATCGTCGTGTCGCCGGTGATCCCGATCCGGACACCGTTCAGGCCACCGCGCTCGAGCATTCCCGGCAACTCCGCTTCGAGCTCGGCGAGGGCATCGGCGGCGCTCGCCCCGTCGGGATCGCCATCGAACGCCAGCGCATAGCGGGCCGCGTTGCCGTTCGGCGCGAGCAACACGCCCGAGCGCAGGGGCAGCGGCTGGTCGGCGGGCCCGAGGACTCCGGCGACTCGGGGATCGCCTTCGAGGTCGGCCTGCAAGCTCGCCAGCTCGGCCTTGCGCTTGGCGACTCCCGGCCCTTCGAGGACGAGCATGGTCGGGCCAAGCACGCCCGGGCCGGTGCCGGCCGCGGCGGCGTCGTAGCCCTGCCGCGGTTCGCTTGCTTCCGGCAGCCCGCGCATCACTGGGTTTCCCAGCTCCAGGTGGCGCAGGCCGCTCGCTGCCGCCAGCAGGGCGAGGATGCAGAGGGGCGCGGTCAGCAGAGGCACCTTGACGGCGACGCCAAGCAAAAGGCCGCGGGCTCCGCCACCCTCGACGTCGTCCCTCGCACCGTCCTTCTCGCTCGCCTCCTCAGAGGTCCGCCCGCCCAGACCGCGCGGCCAGAGCAGCGCCCTGCCGAAGATCGCCAGGGCCGCCGGCACCAGCGTCATCGCGACCAGGGCCGAGACGACCACCGCGACCGCCATGCTCGGGCCGAAGGCGCTGAGGAAGCTGACGCCCGAGAGCAGCAGGGTCAGCGTCGCCCCGGCGATCATCAGCGCCGCCGTCAGGATCACCGGCAGCAGCGCCGCGGTCGTCTCGCTCACCGCCTCCGTCGTTCCCTCGCCCTGGCGCAGCCGCTGGCGGTAGCCGGCGACGAAGAAGACGAGGTAGTCGGTCAGCACGCCGAAGATCAGGGCGACGATCACCGGCTCGGCCTCGCGCGGGATCGAGAGCCCGTAGCGCTCGGCGATCCAGCCGAGGACGCGATCAGCGCAGAGGTAGGCGATCGCCACGGTCGAGAGACCGAGCAAAGGCACGCCGAGCGAGCGGAAGTAGAGCGCCAGGATCGCAACGACCAGCAGCGCGGTCGCCAGCTCGACCCAGTTCAGGTGGCTTTCGGCGATCTCGGTTTCGGATCGGGTCGCGGGCAGCGCCCCGGTCACCTTCACCACCGGCGCCGCGGTGGCGCGCCCGAGGCCGGCGGCGAAGCGCTCGGCGCTTGCTTGGGATTCGTCTTCGCTCAGCGCCGGGTCGATGTAGAGGTAGGCGACGAGCGTGGTTGGAGATCGCCTGGCTCCCCTTCCGGGCGCGTCGGTGAGCGGCACCGCCTTGACCGCTCCCGGCCGTTCGCTGCGGTCCGCCGCCGCGATGTAGCGAGCGGCGGCAGCGGCCTGTGAGGCGGAGAAGCCGCCGGGCTCGCGGGCGACGACGATGGTCCGGCTGAGCAGCGGCAGCCCGAAGGTCTTGATCGCCTTGCGTTCCACCTGCAGGGCGCTGGAGGACCCCGGCAGGAGGTTGTCCAGTTCGCCGGCCTCTGCTTCGAAGGCGGAGGGGAGGTGGGCGATGGCGAGGACGGTCGCGGCGACCCAGGCGGGCACGATCAGGAAACGCAGCCAGACGATTGCGCGCCCGCCGCGCCCCCACGTCAGTCCGCCCCCAGCAGGCCGATTCGCTCGCGCCACGGCCATCGCCTACCCGGCCGGCGCCCTGCGCAAGCGGCTGTTTCTGTTTTTGCCTTACCGGCCCGGGGTAGTCAACGGCAGCGGCTGCCAGCCCGGATCCCGGCGGCTTTCACCGGCGCTAGGCCCGGTTCCCGCTTGGGTGAGAAGACCAACCGCTCGCGAGCGGTGAGGCGTCCGGGCTGGGCGCCGCACCTTCGACCGACGCAAAGGAGGCTTCGATGTCAGACCAGCTGCAGGGCAAGAAAATCGCCATCCTCGTCGCCAATGAGGGGGTCGAGGAAGTCGAGCTGACCAGTCCGCGCGAGGCATTGCAGGAGGCCGGCGCCGAGACCGACCTGCTCGCTCCTGAAGCAGATGAGATCCAGGCCTTCAACCACCTCGACAAGGGCGACACCTTCACCCCGGACAACACCGTGGGCGCGGCCGACCCCGGCGACTACGACGGCTTGGTGCTGCCGGGCGGCGTCGCCAATCCCGACCAGCTGCGCACGGATACCGACGCGGTCCAGTTCGTCCGTGCCTTCTTCGAGGCGGGCAAGCCGGTCGGGGCTATCTGCCATGGGCCGTGGACCCTGATCAACGCCGACGTCGTCGACGGTCGCACGCTCACCTCGTGGCCCAGCCTGCAGACCGACCTGCGCAACGCCGGCGCCGAGTGGGTCGATGAGGAAGTGCACGTCGACCAGGGCCTGGTCAGCAGCCGCAAGCCCGACGACTTGGAGGCATTCAACGCCAAGCTCGTCGAGGAGTTCGCCGAGGGCGTACACGAGGGGCAGCGCGAAAGTGCTTCCACAAGCGCGTAGGCCCGAGCCTCCGGGGTCGCTC
>Ga0207702_10002255_pt1 | contig 18481 bp, 20 predicted proteins | sample KBSCornC62_FD_184302 | JGI IMG/M metagenome (GOLD analysis project Ga0207702, IMG submission 184302) | Corn rhizosphere microbial communities from Kellogg Biological Station, Michigan, USA - KBS Corn C6-2 (SPAdes) (version 2) | ecosystem: Host-associated > Plants > Roots > Rhizosphere > Soil ...
TCGTTGCTGGGCGGTCATGCTAACGTGATCATCGGTTATAACGATACCCAAAAAGCTTTTTGGGTTGAAAACTCATGGAGCACTACATGGGGCAACAAAGGTTACTACTGGCTGCCCTATTCGGTATTCCAGAGCAGTAAGATCGTTCCTGCCGGAAACGTTTATTACATGACAGTAAAGTAATTTAGGAAATTTGCCGGCAAACGCAGTTTCCATATTGTTTGCCCGCATGCAATATAAACTAACACGAAAAAGCCTCCGTTTGTCGGAGGCTTTTTTTTGTGTTATACACTTTCCTGTGTTAGGCAAAGCTTATTTTACTTTCTCAAAATCGAAGCCGGTTTTTATAAACTGGTTTAAAAACACGCCCTTTGAGCTTGCAATCTTCATTTTGTCATACACATGTTCCGGCACGTTCTTATAGTCGTAAACGTGTCCCGAAACATAAACTACTCTAAGCGTTTTCGTTTCCGGGAAATATTTCATTGAAGCTACAACAGATGATGGCATGCGACATTTGCATCAAGATGCATGCCGAAATTTAAACCGCAGGCTGATGAGTGGTACAGAGACAGTAAAGGGTACGATTTGACAGCGGGTGCAAAAGTATCTTAGCAACTGCCGAAAAAAATTCGTTTATTGGATCTTCTTTCCGTAGTGACTTACGTAAAAAAATACCGCGCCCACGAAAGTAGTGAGGATACCAATAAACAAAGGCCATTCCGAAGTCATCTCACCGCTGCGGTTAATGCTGACAGGGGCAGAGTCGACAGGGTTTGATTCAGGCCGGTAATAAATGATCAGGCCAATAGTTAAAGCTACGCCAACTAAAAAGACAAGTATGCTAAGTTTTTTCATTGTAAAACTGCTAACAACTCCGATGCTGTTATATTCGCGGTAAAGGTAGAAATTTTTACAGATTTTTAATTCAAATTTTATCCCTTAATTTGAAGCGGTTTCAGCGTTGACCGGGCATTTAAATTCCAAAATCACCTTTAATTGTACACCATGGAAAGAAGAGATTTTATTAAACAGGGTTCAGTTGCAGCAGCGGGCCTGACCATTATACCAGCAGGCCGCCTTTTCGGCAGCAGCAAAGATAAGGTAAGACTGGGCTACATTGGCGTTGGCCTGCGCGGGCGAAGCCATATAGGTGAAGGTTTGCTGCGCGACGACGTGGAAATTGTGGCCATCTGCGACACGCAGGAAAGCTCGCTGCAATATTGCCGCGAACAATTTGAAAAGGCCGGCAAGCCCAAGCCGAAGGAATATACCGGCGGGCTGGATGCATACAAGCGCCTTCTCGACCGGAATGACATTGACGCGGTGATCATCGCCACGCCATGGCAATTCCATCACCCGCAGGCAATCGATGCAATGAAAGCCGGTAAGTATGTTGGCTGCGAAGTAATTGCCGGTTTAAGCGTTGAGGACCATTGGGACCTGGTTAATACCTCTGAACATACCGGAAAACCTTATATGACGCTGGAGAACGTTTGCTACCGGCGCGATGTAATGGCCGTTTTAAATATGGTGCGGCAAGGCCTTTTTGGCGAAATGATACACTATGAAGGCGGATACCAGCACAACCTTCGTGACGTGCTTTTTAATGATGGTAAGCATTTTTATGGTCATGGAGTAGAATTTGGGCCCCACGCACTGAGCGAGGCGCAGTGGCGTACGCAATTTAACATCGACCGGAATGCAGACCTCTATCCGACACACGGCGTTGGCCCGCTGATGCATTACGCGGATATTAATTATGGCAACCGGTTTACTAACCTGGTATCGTTTAGTTCAAAGGCCAGGGGATTGGCGGCCTACGTGGAAGAGATGGCGCCGGGAAATAAAAACGCAAAAATTAACTATAAAAATGGTGATGTGATCACCACCATGATCAATTGCGCCAACGGCGAGACCGTATTACTATCGCATGATACCCATTTGCCGCGGCCGTATTCGCTGGGGTTCAGGGTGCAGGGCACCAAAGGGCTTTGGATGGATGTGGCAAATAGCCTTTATATCGAGCATCAATCCAAAAAGGACGATGAATGGGACCAGGTGGATGACTGGTTTAAAAAGTACGACCATCCCCTTTGGAAAAAATACGAGACCAATGCGGAGGGGGCTGGCCATGGCGGTATGGATTGGTTTGTATTCAACGCTTTTGTACAGGCAGTAAAGCAAGGCCGCCAAACACCGATCGATGTTTACGATTCGGTTACGATGAGCGTAATAACGCCGTTATCTGAAAAATCTATCGCTGAAGGAAACACACCGCAGGCTTTTCCGGATTTTACCAAAGGCAAGTGGAAAACCCGAAAAAATTCCTTTGCGCTGGACGACAGCGGGTTTTGATTTGTTATTGCCGAACCGGAAACTAAAATTAAGCGGGTTCGTATAAAGGCAGGTTGAAGCGCTTGCCTTTTATGCATCCGGAGATTGACGACATATTACATAATTTAGACCTGGAATACCTTGTTCCATCACCTGCCGTGTTAAATAATGCGGAGCGGATACTAAATTATATGGACGATATTTATGTAGAAAGGATGGGGAGGTTTGAACATACACCCGCTGAAAGCCTTTATATCATGTGGAGTGTGGAAGGGTTGGAGTTTCATATTGAATGCCTGAAAAATAGCCAAATCCTTTATACTTTCCGAAAGGGTAGCCTGGGCCGCCTTCATGGCTCGTGCTCCATTGATGAGTTTATTCCCTTGTTGCAGGGCTATTTATTGGCAGGTATTTATGCCAGGTAATTATTAGCCGCAATTTTTGTTATTTATACATTATCCGTTTAACTTCGTTATCCTTTAATCTGCAAACCATTTATTTAACTGTGGTGTTATGCTTTTTTCGCGAAGAGCGGCGCTTACTGCCGCTGCTGCATTTTTAAGTTATTATAGTTTCGCGCAGCAAGCAATGCAAAACGCCCCCGTTACGTTTGATACCCGCCTTCAATCGTCGCTGCAAACTTACTTCAAAAAATATCCGCAGGAAAAATTGTTCGCCCACCTTAACCAGGATGCGTACAGCAGCGGGGAAACGCTGTGGTACAAAATTTATGCGATGGCCTACGGGAAACCGTCGGCATTGAGCGGGGTAGTTTATGTTCAGCTAACCGACACGGCGGGCAACCTGATCAGCCAAAATAAGCTGCCCCTGGTTGATGGTAAGGCGCACGGAAATATAGATATCGACCCAAAACTAAAAACCGGCTGGTATAAATTAAGCGCGTTTACGTCATGGATGATGAATTTTGACCATGAATCGTATTTTAACCAGAAAATATATATTCATAATTCCTCGGCCGGGGGAGCTGTGACCGGCGAGAAAGAAGTAATAGAAAAAAGCTATCATATCGCGTTTTTTCCGGAAGGCGGCGACTTGATCAACGGAAGCATTGCCCGGGTTGCCTTTAAAGCTTTCAGCGATGATGGCTTGCCTGCAAAGATTGATGGTATTGTTAAAGACAAGGCTAATAACGTTATTGCCAAGCTGCTTACAGTTCACGATGGAATGGGCGAGTTTTCGATGGAGCCGGCTGCGGGTGTTTCTTATTCGGCTAACGTAAAATTTCCCGACGGGAGCAGCCAGGTTGTACAACTGCCCGCTACAAAAACCGAAGGCGCCTCAATCCGGGCGAGCCAGGTACAGGATGCGGTAAAGCTTAGTATCGCGCTGGCAGCCACAAAAAAACAAAACGAAAATTGTTTACTGGTGGCTGTCCAAAATAGTGGCGTAGTAAATACCTACCCGCTGCAGCTGTCAAATGGCTTTAATGAATTTAATCTGCCAAAAACATCTTTTTCGACAGGGGTTTTGCGGCTTACTTTGTTTAATGACGAGGGATTGCCTGTATCGGAAAGATTGGTATTCATCAATAAGCACGATCTCAAGTTCTCAGCGCTGGCTGCTGACACACTGTCATTTTCGCCAAATGGACATAATTCATTCTCCATCGCCATAAAAGACAAGGCAAATCAGCCGGTAAAAGGGAACTTTTCAATAGCCGTCACGGATGGAAATGCCTTTAGCGATGCCATTAGCCAAAATATTTACTCAGCCCTTTTGCTTAGTCCGGAATTAAAAGGAGAGGTTTACAATCCCGGCTATTACTTTAAAAATGAAAGCGATTCGCTGGCGCAACAGCTGGACTTTGTGATGCTGACGAACGGCTGGCGTCATTTTTCGTGGCAGCGGATATTGAATAATGAAAATGATGTTATCACGCATGCTGTCGAACATTCAACCTATATAGCGGGCAAGGTTTTGGATTATAGTACGCTGCAAAGCGATGACCGTTTGAAGGTTAAGCTGATGATCTTTAATCACGATTCGACCAAATTTGTTGGCTATGCCATGCCCGATACATCGGGCAGTTTTATATTGAAGGACTTTAACCACCAGGGAATTGCCGACCTGTACATCCAAACAGTAGATAAAAAAGGCCATAACCGGGGCCGGAAAGTGAAGTTATACAGCATGCCCGGTGATAGCTTAGCGCGTTTAAAGGCTGATGCTTTTACAGAACAGGGACTTCCGGAACTCACCGGGTATTTCATTGCACGCAGCGAAGCTGAAGCAAAAAACCGCGAATTTGGAAGTACGGTTACACTAAAAACCGTTAACGTGAGGGCTAAGAAAATTACACCGACCGAAAAGCGGATAACAGAGCATGTTTCACCCGAACACCGGGTCGACCACGAGTTTACGCTGGACCTGGTGAATAATCCGACGGTTAACATTGGCATTATTAATTATATTAAGGGAAAATTTCCGGGCTTGCTCGTCGTGGGGGACAGCAACCGGCCCCAATTTCTTTACCATGGAGGAAATAGCCTGGAAGGAGCCCCGGGCACGTTGAGCCCAAGCGCGGCGCAGCAGCAAAGCGACATGTCGCAGGATAACCATTTCCTGCCCTATTTCTATCTGAATGACGCACCGGTTGAGTACATGGCGGTAAAGGACTTTTCTTTGGATGATATAGCGCTGATTACATTTATTCCGCCTCCTGTGTGGTTTGCGCCGTACAATGGCGGAAACGCGGGGGCCCTGATGATCTATACCAAACGGCAATCAGACGAATTAAAGGAAGTGACCGGAATTTCGGCAACGTATGATCATTTTATTTTTAACGGCTACAGCATTACGCGTGAGTTTGCCCCGCCTGACTATGGTAAAATAAAACAATCGGGCCTGTTAGATGACCGGATAACTATTTATTGGAATCACGACATTGAAACGGACGCAAACGGAGTTGTAAAGTTTAAGTTCTACAATACCGATATCGCCAAAAAATTCAGGATCGTTATCCAGGGGATGGATAGTAATGGAGGATTGCTGTATATTCAAAAAGAATTTCAGCAGAAATAAGCCACTCCCAATGTAATACTTTCGACTAAAGACTTTGGACCTCAGACTTACTTCGTGTTCCACTTAAACCATTTGATGCCCAAAAAAGTAAATACAATGGTGTAACCAATAGTGACCAGGAGTGCAGCGGTAGTATCGGCGTTCCATTTTGCAGGCTCCATGCCTGCCGATAATATGGTTTTTACCGCTCCATAGGGCGAAAGTTTAACAACGTTGACCCATACTTCGCCGAGTTGTTTTAGATAAAGCTCACCAAGCATGCCAACCAGTATGAAAGCCAGGTAGACCAGCCGGGTGGTTGAATTAACCGTTTCAGGATTTTTAATATAGCCTACTATCATTTGCCCAAGGCTAAGAGAAACTGATCCGCCAAGAATAGCGGTAAAATAAGTAATGATATAGGCAGAGGGCGTTAAAGTAATGCCATCATAGTTGTACCCTATGATGAAAACCGCAGTGGTGATCAAAAAGATCATAGCCAGCTGCACCATAAGCCGGCTGATCATGATGGCCCATGATGGTACCGGCGCTACCCGAAGGCGTTGGAAAATGCCCTTATCCCGGTCGCGTGCAACGGTATTGGCGTAGCCCATTAAGCCTGAAGCAAAAAGACCGATAGTAATACTATTCGACAGTACAAATGGTCCGCCAAATGCGCCGATCATGCCTTTCCAGGTCATTAATATGATTACCGGGACAACCAGGGTGAGGATTACCGCCCTGCGGTTACGCCACTGAGTTGTAAAGTCAGCCTTTAAAAGCGATGAAAGTACAACTGATGTTTTGGGTATGATGGTTTCCATTTTAATTAGTGAATTAGTGAATTAGCGATTTAGTGAATTTATGATCCTGCTATGAACCATGAACTATGAACCATGAACTAAAAACTATTGCCGTATCTCTTTCCCCGTCAGCGCGATAAAAACATCTTCTAAAGTGATCTTGCCCCGGCGCGAAACAGCTATAACTTCGGGCTCGTTTTTGTGCCTGTCGATAATTGCCTGGGGGGTATCAATCTCTATTATTTTGCCGTGATCGATGATGGCGATCCGGTCGCAAACCGATTCAGCTTCCTCCATAGAGTGGGTGGTAAGCAAAATGGCATGGCCTCTATCGCGAATGGCTTCAATTCGTTCCCAAAGCTGCCGCCGCGATTGCGGGTCGAGGCCGGTCGTCGGCTCATCCAGTAACACCAGCCTGGGATTGTGAATAGTGGCAATAACCAGCGAAACCCGTTGCTGCTGCCCGCCGGAAAGCTCGCCGAATTTCTTTTGTGCCTGGTCTTCCAGGTTTATTTCCCTCAATATTGCCCGGATGTCGTTTTTGCTTAGCGAAAGCCCATACACGCCTGCATATAGCTGTAAAACCTCTATCACATATAATTCCGCCTGGAAACTGGTGGATTGCAACTGAACGCCCAGGGAAGCCCGTACGTGCAACGGCTTTTCCCGGGCATTATGCCCATCGACGATGACGGTCCCCGACTGCGGTTTTAACAAACCTTCTATAGCGCTTAGCGTGCTGGTTTTCCCGGCGCCGTTCGGGCCCAGCAGACCGAAGATCTCGCCCTTGCGGACGTCAAATGAAACATCCTTCACCGCCTGGAAATCACCATACCTCACATTAAGGTTTTCAACGGTTAAAATGTTGGTATTTGTCATTTAATTTGCTTTTTGTTTAGATTGAGGATAGCGTGGCAAGTTACACGATTACAATTATTATGAGCAATGGGGTCTCAAATTTTTATATTCACCGCAAAATGTGCGGCGAATAAGAGGTTAATCTCCGCATTTTCAACAATGTATAACCTCAAAACCTGATCACGTCAGTATCAGGCGGCGTATAACCCAATAGCCGGCACATGGTCATGATCTGCCCTTTGTGGTGAAATTCGTGCGTGGTAACGTGTGTGAAGAGTTGCAGCGGGGTAACGCTCACTTCGCCGGCACGGTTATGCACCCCCGAGACGGGGACATGCAGCTCAGCTTCGAAGTTTTGGAGGAACGTGGCAACGATATCATCTGCCCGTTTATACAGCTCACGGATCAGATCAATTGTTACGAAATCCTGGTTGTTTATTGATTTGCGTGGCAATTTTAGCGCAAAGTAAGCCAGCCAGTTTAAATAGCAATCGGCATTATGAACCAGGAAATAGCGGATGGTATTGCCGCCGAAGGCCGGCACAGGTGTGTTTAACCCTTCGCCGATCTCCCGTTCAATAAAATCCAAAACAACCCCGCGCGATCCGCGGATAAGTTCGTATTGTTTTTGTAGTAAAGCGACCATCCTATTGTATTGCTGATATTCTACAGTCTTACCCCCCTCAAAAATTCCTCTATCCCCATCTGCTTCTTGCCTTCCAACTGTACTTCGGTCAAGCTCACAAAACCATCGGCAGCGGCAAATTTTAAATAGGCTTTGCCATCGGTAGCAAATTTACCGGGTTCAATGCCAGGCTGCCCTTGCTCAAAGTCCGACCGGTATATCTTCAATATTTTGCCATTTAAGCTGGTAAACGCCGTAGGGATGGGGCTCATACCCCTGATCTTATTATAAATCGCCTCCGCGGGCTGATTCCAATTTATTTCGCAGTCTTCCTTAAAAATCTTTGGCGCATGCCGCAGCTCGACCCCTTCTGCCAGCTGCGATTGCGGATGCTCGTTATACCTGCCGCTTTCAACTCCCTTTACCGTTTTTACCAGCAGTCCCGCGCCTTTGTACATTAACCGGTCATGCAGTTCGCCGGCAGTTTCACGTCCGGTAAGGGTGACTTTTTCGGTGAATAAGATGTTGCCGGTATCAATTTCATGCCGGAGGAAAAAGGTGGTTACGCCGCTTTCCTTTTCGCCATTGATCAGTACCCAGTTGATCGGCGCCGCGCCCCGGTATTGCGGCAGCAGCGAGGCATGCAGGTTAATGGTACCCCTGGGCGGCATATTCCAAACCACTTCGGGCAACATCCTGAAAGCCACCACAACCTGTAAATCGGCTTTAAACGCGGCAAGCTGTTCCAAAAAATCAGGATCTTTTAGTTTTACGGGTTGCAATACCGGGATGCCATTGGCCACCGCGTACTGTTTTACCGCGGACTCGTGCATTTTCTGGCCTCTACCGGCAGGCTTATCCGGCGCCGTGACCACTGCGACGATGTTGCATCCGGCGGTAATCAATTCGTCCAGCGATGTAACGGCAAATTGGGGCGTCCCCATAAAGACAATTCTCATACCAACGTTTTTATTTTAAATTATACACGGCCATTTTTCCCCCATTTCCGCTGCATTCCCTCATTTTTAAAAATCCGAAATCGCATCCCGATAGCTATCGGGACCGAAATCCGAAATGGCGCTAAGGATATAACAAATACTTTTTTCGCATCTCTTTATAGTTTCCAAGCGCCGGTTCCCAGCTTTTTCGGATATCTTCTTCACTTACAACCTGCTCAATTTGTTTCCTTAATTTATCCGTCCCCGCCAGCTTTGTGAAATAAGCATTAAAAAAGTGAGGCTTGTCCGGAAAGGCTTTATACAACCCGATCAGCCAGCTCAGATTCAATTCGCGGCTTGAACGGATCAAACTCGTATTATAATCCCTCAGATCCATCCCATAGCAAACTTTGTTTTTTTGCGGGGGGTCTTCGCTCATTCCAGGGATACTTTTCGGCGTGAAAGAATAAGCGTATTTTCCTGCCAGTGCCGGATCACCAATTTCTAAAAACGGGGTCATCGTCCCCCTGCCCAAACTGAGGGTTGTTCCCTCAAACAGGCACACCGACGGGTACAGCAAAATGGATTTATCCGTGTTCAAATTTGGAGAAGGGTTCACCGGCAGCTTATACGAATCGCTGTGCCTGTAATTGGCAACTTTTATGATCTTTAAACTGCATTTTACATGGTTTTTAAGCCAGCCTTCACCGTTGACCATCTGTGCATACTCCGCTATCGTCAGCCCGTGAACTATCGGTATTGGATTCAATCCGACGAATGATCGCCAGGCAGTGTCCAGTACCGGGCCGTCAACATAAAAGCCATTCGGGTTGGGCCTGTCCAGTATCATCAGCTCGACGTTATTTTCGGCACATGCCTCCATTACGTATTGCAGGGTAGACAGATAGGTATAAAACCGGGCGCCAACATCCTGTATGTCAAATATCATCAAGTCCAGGCCCTTCAGATCCTCCGGCGAGGGCTTATAATGCTTATTGCCGTAAAGCGATACCACCGGCAAGCCCGTGGCGGCATCAACCGTGCTGTTTACTTCGGCGCCGTTGCTGGCGTTGCCCCTGAAGCCATGCTCGGGGCCGAAAATCTTTTTTATGGCAATACCCAGCCGCAGCAGGCTGTCAAGCGTCGGCTTTAGCTTGCTGCCTATAACGGAAGTTTGGTTAACCACCATACCGATATTTTTTCCCTTAAGATAATCAATATAAAGGGAAGTTTGGTCGGCGCCGGGGATTATTTTATCTCTTACGGGGGAAACTGATATTTTTTGCGGTTTCCTGACGGATTTTTGACCGATGACGGTATTAGCCGTCGCGTGACTGATAATGAGCAACATTAAAAACAGCTTCAGTATCTTCATAAATGCTCTGCCGATCAAATTAAAGTCGCCGTTTTTAACGGCAAAACCGCATATTTGCGAAGGTACAAAAAATCTGCTTCGCATTGAATTTCGCCTGGTTCGTCGCTAATCGCATAACATTTAAATCAAAACGCACTTTTTCAAAACTGATCGTGCGGATAGCCATCGTGGGCATTATGCTGGGCCTGGGTGTGATGATATTGAGCCTGGCCATTTTGCGGGGTTTTAAAACCGAGATCAGGAGTAAAGTGCGCGGATTTTCGGGCGATATCGTGGTGGTTAAAAACGATCTGAACGGCTCGTATGAAAACTCGCCAATCGCTTCAGACGAAGGCCTCGTAAAAAAGTTGGCGGCCAACCCCTTAATTACCCATGTGATGCCCTTCGCCACAAAGCCGGGGATTATCAAGGCGAAAACTGAAATTGAAGGTATCGTACTGAAAGGGGTGGATAAAACTTACGACTGGTCGGCCTTTAAAAAAAATATGGTTTCGGGAGATGTGATCGACTTCAGCGACACTGCCGCATCCAAAAAACAGCTGCTTATTTCGCAAACCATCGCCGACCGGCTAAACCTGAAAGTTGGCGATAAAGCTTTCATTTACTTTGTACAGCAACCGCTGCGCGTACGGTCTTTTGTTATAAAAGGGATATTTAGCTTTGACCTGGAAGAAGTGGATAAAACATACGTGGTGGGCGATATGTCCATCATATCCCGGATAAATGACTGGGCGCCGGGCCAGATTGGCGGGTACGAGGTACGGGTTGCCGATTTTGACCAATTGAAAACGGCCGAAGACCAAACCAACGATGTGTTGCCCTCCTCCAGGCTGAAATCCATCAGCCTGGAAGATAACTATCCGGCGATATTTGCCTGGCTGGACCTGCTTGATGGCAATACCAAAGTTGTTTTGGGGCTGATGATCCTGGTGGCCGTAATTAACATGGTATCGGCCTTGCTGATCATGATATTGGAGCGTACCAATATGATTGGCCTGTTAAAAGCGCTTGGCGCCGCTAACGGGCGGATAAGGCAAATATTTTTATATAATGCTTTTTACCTGATTTGCCTGGGGATGATATTAGGCAATGTATTTGGCCTGGGCCTGGGGTTTATTCAAAATAAAACACATCTTTTTCAACTCCCCCCGGCGTCGTATTATATGAATTTTGTGCCGATAGAATTTCACGGCAGCGACCTGGTTCTGCTAAATATCGGCACCTTATTGGTTTGCCTGCTGGTGATGATCATTCCGACGATGCTGGTAAGTAAGATCACCCCGGTTAAAGCGATACGGTTTAAATGAGTCTTGAGTCGAAAGTCTTTACTCCTGAGTCGGAAAAGCGCAAAATAGACTCGGGACTTATGACTAAAGACTGCCGACTTAGCACTAATTCAACCTTACAGCCAGCCCAAACCTGATCAGTTCGCTGCGGGTGTAATGCCCGGAGGGATCATCGTCCAGAATATACCCCGTGAAATTTTTTAAGCCGTGGGCATAGCTTGCGGTGAAAGCATATTTTTTGTACCAGGCGGCGGCGCCGAAGCGGAGCCTTATATCAGATGGAAGCGTACCGGCGTAATTGCTGGCCTGGTAGTGGTTACCAACGTTGTCTTTTGCATTAAAGGACTGATAAAGGCTTACGTTATAGGCCATATCCACGCCCGGCATCAGGTCGATCTTGAGGTTTTTTGTTTTTATGCGGTAGCCGATATACGGATTAATATTAATGTCCTGGCCGGTTAAACAGGCATGCCCCGTTGCGGGTATTCCGGCATAGTTGGCGATATAATCGGCGGTTGTTAAAACCAGGTCGCCGCGGTAAATATGATCTACATTTTCTTTGCTCCGCAACACATCATACGCTGTTTGCAAGCCCATAATAAAGCCTCCCTTTGACACATATTGAGCCTGGAAACCGGCGCCGTAACTAAAACCGTACAGGTTGCCAAAACGATTATTTGGGTAACCGCTTTTGGTGCCGGGGACTACATTGATCAGAAAGGTTGACGACACGGTATAGCTCCCGGTGTACCGGTAAAGCCCCGAATTTGCCAAAAACGACCATTCGATACCCTGACCGTACGATTGCATGAACAAGAAAACTGTAAATAAGGTTAAAGTGATTTTTTTCATTTACCGGGTTGGAAAATTTAGTTTAAGATTGATGCCGCCTGTGCCCAGGCGGATGTTTTGCGCGCCTACCCCACCAAGCGGTAATTTAACAAATGGCTCCAGGATAATATGATTTCTGCCGAGGGGATAGCCATAGCCAAAAGCCAGGTTGAGCATTTTGCCGAAATAAAAATTGTCGAAATTCCGTTGCGACGATAAGGAATGCGGCGCCTGCAGCGATGGCGAAGCCAGTGCCGGGTAATTATAATAATAAGTATAAGTTTCGCTTGCAAAAGTGCCCGAGCTTAAGCCGGCCATCAGGTAAAAGCTGGTTTTTTTCAGGTTGAAATCATATTTAAGGTTGATGGGAACATCGATGTTGAACATGCTTACGCCGTAATTTTGAAAAGCCGGCGCCGAGGCAAGGGTTACGGCAGCGTGGGCATTGTATGAAGCGGCTGAAAGGAACTGGTTCCCGATGCCCAATGCCGATGGGGTAAATAAATTGGATTGCACGGCATTTGTGGGCACGCCGCCATTATAATTTAAAGAGTTTTTAGCCAAAGTGAGCCCGGTTACCACTTTAAGGTTCCGTGCTATCCTTATTTCGGCCGAAAAACCCGCGCCTGCGTTTGTTTGGTTAGTACTGCCTTTGGCGTAGTTGACAAACGAGGCGGCATAAACGCCGAGGCGAACCCTGGGGCCCAGGTCGCTCACTTTTTTAACAGCTGCCCTGTTATCCGCCAGCATAGTTGCCGCAGGGTTTGGCTGGGCGGCGCTTTTAACGCCCGCCTGCTGCACAGGCTGGGTTTTTGGTTCAATAGCCGCCATCTGGTTTTGGGGAGGCTGTCCAATTGTATTTCCGGCACTATCCGTTTTTTTAATCGGCTGCGGATTAGCCGCAACCACATTTGTACCGGTTTTTGCAGTGGCGGCAAGTACAGGGCTTGACTTTTTGCCCGCTGTATCTTTAGTAGCCGCAACGGTGTTGATCGACGTTGGTGTGAAAGGTATAACCGGCAGCAGCCGCGCACGGTTTGCGGCCATCGAATTTTGTGCAGATGCGGCAGCGGTTTCGCGCCGTGCAGTGTTTTTCGTACCCTCGACGGTCGTCTGGTCAACCTTTACCGGCGCGGGTTTTATGGCTTGCAGATTCCCTTGCTTAACCGGCTTTATTTTGTTTATCCCGGCCACGTTTTGCGACTGTTCATTTGCGCTGTATTTCCATATGCCAAGGCCGAGCGCTAAAAGCACCAGTGCGGCGGCGCTCCACCAAAATAAGGGTACTATGCGGCGGCGGCCTTTTTCAGCGGGGAACTTTTTTCGCAGCTGAAGCCACCCTTCGTCTGCCGAAGGGTCTTTGTATTCGTCAAAAACTTTCTTGATGCGGTTTTTTAACTCCTCATCTAACTGATCTTCCATGTCTTATTTCTTCTGATCTGATTAAACTTCTTAATTTTTCCTTCGCCCTGCTCAGGTAAACCCGCGATGAGCTTACCGGCACCGACAACATTTCCGCAATCTCGTCATGACTGTAACCATCCACCTCGTAAAGGTTAAAAATGGCAGCCTGCAACGGCGGCAAATTCCTCATCAGCTTTAAAATGTCCTGCACATCCAGGGTTGATGCGGTGTTGCCCGCTGCCACGGGCATCGCCTGGTCAACCTCCACATTAAGCTGAAATTTCAGGTCCTTACGCCGGCGGTCAATGGCTGTATTTACAATAATTGTGCGTAACCAGGCTTTAAATGGTTTGTCGCTGTTAAAGTTGCCTATTGCGTTAAATACTTTTATAAACGCGTCATTTACAACCTCTAAAGCATCGTCCCTGTTCAAACTGTAGCGTAAGCTTACCCCCATGGCATAGCTATAGAAGCGTTTATACAACACCTCCTGGTATTTCAGGCTGCCTGTTTTGCATTGGCTGATAATTTCTTCTTCAGCAATGCTCCGGGGTTGATGCATTAAAAGTGTTTAATACTGTCTGATTTTTGTTTTCTTTTAACCCAATACGGGCTAAAAGCTTTCAACGCTACAATTTAGTTAAAATTGGCCGGAAACCGGGGGCAAAATTGCTGTCGGGCGACAAATACAGAGGCTGGCGCATCAAATATGAGTAAGCAAGCCAACTGCGAACTTAAAACTGTGTACTGAATATTTTGGGCGTTCCCCCGCTGAAAGAAGCGGGGTCGCGTGCTTTGCTCATACGCCTGCAGGCCTTGCACACATTGGCCGGTATCCGCGCCGCCCGCTAACGCAAAGCCGTAAACCTTATTTTTTTTATCAAATAACATAAAGTCCGACACCCGGCCAAGTTCGGTTCTTCTATCAAACATTCGTTATTGCAGACAAGCGACACGCTTGTCCGGGCGGGGGTGCCTGTAAGGTACAAAAACAAAGCGGATAGTTCCTAAATACCACCCGCTTTTCCTTGTTTTTTATCCTTATCCTAAAAATGCATACTGATTATCAAACATTTATAACTAACCAACAAAATTGGAACACTACCACACCCCTATGTAACTACTTCTTTTTTTACTGATAATAATTGGCTTATTAAATTGTAGTCATAGGCAAGGTTGTTTTCTGTCTTCAAGTAAAACAGGTGCCCTCCAAAAAAGCTCTTTTCATGCACAATATTGTCACTTAGTTTTAACCAGGTTTTTACATTTTTTGTATAAGTAACCCAGCCTAGTTCATTCATTGTGTCTAAGGCCTCTGATAACTCTTTTGAATTTAAAACTACTGTATCTGGATTCCAATTCCGTATCAGTAATTTTATTATTTCTTTTACTTTATCAAGTTGCAGTAATCGGTTTTTTGCAGCTCCTTCTGACGGTAGATTAATTAAACAAAGGTCTGTTAACCTTTTGGAACTACTACCGGCATTAAATGATATGGTACTTGCCTCGCCTTCTTTATGCCCTGTCCAAAGAGATAATCTATATCCTATTTTATTATATCCGTCTTGATCCAAGTCATTTTTTTTTACCCTCCCCCGATAAAGCCTTTCAATATATTCAGGCGTAAGAGAAATCCTGTGTTCCAATGCCTGTTGTCGGCTCATTCCCAATTCATATAAGTTTAAAAACTGCTTATCCACCTCACTTAATTCTCTTAGTGTTTGTAGTGTTGGATTAACAACCCTATTAAGCAATTCTTTCCTGTTTCTCCAATATGCTCCAATATAGAAGGTATCGATCATATTTATTTTACTGGTGTATATTTTAATGTAATTCCTGAAATATCATTTTGTTTAAATAGCGCTTTGGTAGCATCTAGGGATTTTTGACTTGAAAAATTCCATTCTATATGCGCACCCCCAGCCGCATCGAGCTGATTTCTAGCTTGCGTCACCATCGCATCTTGACCTTTAAACCAAGATTGAAATTTGCCATCTTTTCCAACAAAATTATCATAAGAACTTTTCTCCTAATTCAGGCGCGAGTCTGTCGGGCAATGGCCTGCAGCGCAAAGGCGACTCGTGCCCCGCTGGCACGTCCATGGGACTCCTAAGGAGTAATGAACTATATAAGTCACCCAACCATCGGCTCAACCAATATAATGTCAATTAACCCCGGCAAATCACAATAATTACGTGCGCTGCTATACAAATAATCTTCAGGATTCTCCACAATTCCTGCTGCAACCGGGTTATAATGAATATAATCCGGTTTTTGATGCAGTATCTTCAAATCAAACAATTCAATCAGATGGTTATCCTGCTGCAAGTGAAGTTTGTCCTGGTCGTGGAATTTATATTTGGTGCTCATTACAGTTTAAATCTACATACTAAACCGTAATAACCAAAACCGATAAGCATGGTTGGCTACCTGTCAGCGGGGGCACGAGTCGCCATTGCGCACTTGCAATTGCCCGACAGACTCGCGCCTGAATTGGGGGGTTTAAACTACGCACACCCAGGTTTTATTATATTTTCCATCATTCGATTAGCCGCAATTTTTACGCTTATTATCCTAATAATAAACATTACTGCAATAAAAATGATAAAAAAGAAAATATGATAATCTTGGATAATGCCAAAAATTGTGGCAATAGAACTTGCGATTATTTCAAAAATTGGGGACACATAAAAGGAGAAAACTATTAGAGTTTTACCCTCTAAGATAACCTCGAACATACCTCCGTCCACATTTCTAAATGCCTCACTACGTGAGCCGAATCCCCAAATGTTATATTTAAATTCTACATAGGTTTGATTTTGATTTGTAATACTATAACCTGGCTTGTCTAGTTCAGCAATAATGTTTTTAATCACAGTATAAGGGTCAAGGTTAGTTGAACGTGTTATTTTGTATCTAATTTTCATTTTTTTAAAATGGAATGATATTTTTAACTTATTATAGGATATAGCATTAATGGATTATGTGCCCAAGATCAGGATCAATCCCCTCGTTTTCATTAAAATAATAAGGTTTCCCAATCAAAGTAGTTGTACCAACCAAGTAAGCACCCGTACCCAATTTGGGTAAGGAATAGCCAAATCCAACTCCTAAGCCTCCAGTTCTATACGTGGTTGAATATGCGTAAGATGCTGAACCATACCCGTAAGTGCCCCCTAATTCAGGCGCGAGTCTGTCGGGCAATGGCCTGCAGCGCAAAGGCGACTCGTGCCGCGCTGACAGGTCCATGGGACTCCTAAGGAGTAATGAACTATTTAAGTCACCCACCCATCGGCTCAACCAATATAATGTCAATTAACCCCGGCAAATCACAATAATTACGTGCGCTGCTATACAAATAATCTTCAGGATTCTCCACAATTCCTGCTGCAACCGCGTTATAATGAATATAATCCGGTTTTTGATGCAGTATCTTCAAATCAAACAATTCAACCGGATTATCCTGCTGCAAGTAAAGTTTGTCCTGGTCGTGGAATGTATATTTGGTGCTCATTACAGTTTAAATCTACATTACTAAACTGCAATAAGCAAAACCAATAAGCATGGTTGGCTACCTGTCAGCGGGGCACGAGTCGCCATTGCGCACTTGCCATTGCCCGACAGACTCGCGCCTGAATTGAGGGCAACAATATCCGAATTGATGGAAGCCTCATAAGCATGCTTTTTGTAGGTAGATAACTGAATTTTTTTGCAGTTTTTACAGCGGTAACGCTGCTTATTACCGGTTTTACCAAACTTAATGGTTTCACTTTGGCAGTGCTGGCACTTTATATTAACAACTTCTTTGATACATAGCATAAGGTTTCAGGCAGTTAGGTTCCCTCTAAGCTACAAAAACAAAGCGGGTGGTACTGAAATACCTCCCGCTTTTATCCATTTTTTAACTTTGCTTTAAATATAGCTTTTGATTTGCAGTTAGTTATGCAATTAACAACTGCTTTGATACACTACCTCTTTGATACATAGCAGCCCAATGGAGGTACCTAAATACCACCCGCTTTTATCCTTTTTTTGAAACTTAAATCTAAATAGCTATTGATAACCAAATATTTAATTAAATATCAACAACTTTGATCCTTGATAATCAATTATTTAGCTAAATATCAACAACTTCGATACACTACCCAGTACCTACCATTCATAGTTGATCAATTGCTGTTATAACCTTCTTATCACAATTTTTCACTTTGAGATTTTCAATCAAATTCTTAAAAAAACCATTATTATATTTATAGAAAACCTCGTAAATTCTTCCTTGGGCGGTAATAGATGTAATATCATGGTTGTAAGCAGCACTATTATTTTTATTTTTTTCATTCGTGAAAAAGTGCGGATTATCGTCTATAAATTTTAACATCTGTAAGTACGTTCGTTTAGTAGTTATAAGGAAATATATATTCTGGTTTAGAAACATTTTTTCTAATGCCGGGGTAATTACACGCACTCCATATTCCGATTTAAGTTTTGTTATATCTTGCTTCGTTAACTCAACTTTTAATTTGCAGGTACTGATAATAAGCGGTCTATGGTAGACTTCTTCAATTGGTCCGTGGCTCTCCAGTTTAATATAATTAACAGATTTTATCAATTGCGCTTTACAGTTGAAAATTGCCGTTAAGACAAGTACCATAACTAAAGACATTTTCAAGCTTTTCATTTTTTTTGGGAGTTGTTGTAATTGAGCATTATTTGTAATTGAAAAAATGAACTGTAAGGAGAATATCTAAAAGGCACCATAATGGTAACATTGCCTAATATTAGATAACCCCAGGTAAATGACCCTAAGGGCGTAATTTGCCCATTATAATCCTTTCCAAATACAGTTGTTCCCTAATTCAGGCGCGAGTCTGTCGGGCAATGGCCTGCAGCGCAAAGGCGACTCGTGCCCCGCTGGCAGGTCCATGGGACTCCTAAGGAGTAATGAACTATATAAGTCACCCAACCATCGGCTCAACCAATATAATGTCAATTAACCCCGGCAG
>Ga0207702_10002260_pt1 | contig 18472 bp, 37 predicted proteins | sample KBSCornC62_FD_184302 | JGI IMG/M metagenome (GOLD analysis project Ga0207702, IMG submission 184302) | Corn rhizosphere microbial communities from Kellogg Biological Station, Michigan, USA - KBS Corn C6-2 (SPAdes) (version 2) | ecosystem: Host-associated > Plants > Roots > Rhizosphere > Soil ...
GGCGCTCCGCCGCCCCACGGAGAGCGCCCCGGGCGCTGCGCGCCCTCGGCCGGTCGGGCGCGCGGCTCAGCCGCGCTTGATCTTCTCCACCACGTAGTAGGTGGAGCTGCCCCGAGGGATCATCTTGCGGAGCGCGAGCCGCATCTGGCCTGCCACAACGGGATTGTCAAACACGCCCACCTGACGGCGGTCGTGGCCCTCCCGATACTCAATGAGCCGGTACTTGATCCGGCCGCTCGCCAGGACCAGCCGGCCGCCGGGAACGGTGGCCGCGTGGGTCGGGTGCGGTTGCTTGACGCGGCCGCGTGTCCGGCCGCGCCGGTTGGCTGCCCCGGCCACGGCTCAGCGCTCCACGCGCTTACGAGTGGCCGGGGCGGCGGTCCGCCCGGCCAGCTCCTCGGCGGCGGTCTGTACGCGGTCCTGCCCGAGCTGGCGGATCAGGGCCTCGGGCGTGCGGGGCGGGAACATCGGGAGCGCGGCGGCGGCCGGGCGCTCCTCGCGCGTGGCGTACTGGTAGATCACCACGGCGGCCAGGCCGGCGATGATGATGTCCCCCAACGTGATCGGGGCGTTGAGGAGGGACGGCGTTCGCATGTGCGCAGGGTAGCACGCCGGACGCCAGTCGGCGCGGCTCCTCCGGGGGCAGAGGGGCCGCGCCGACTGGAGCGTATCAACCGCTGACCGTGCCCGAGCCCACGATGGCCGCCGGGTCCGGCACGTTGTGCGTGACGGGCATGTCCGCGCCGGGCACGCCGGCCGGGGCGCCCTCATCCGCGTTGGCCGGGTCGTCCGGCGTGAGCGCGGCGCCGAGGAGGGTCACGCCGGCGCCGCCGGAGTCGCCCACGCCACCCGCGCCCGGCCCACGCGGCGCGGTCTCCTGCGGCCAGTACTGCGGCCCGGTCCCGGACGGCTCCAGCTCGGCCACGTCCACGCCCGCGATGGCGGCGGCGTGCGCGGGCGTGTAGCCCTCGTCCACGAGCGCGCGGGCGGCGGCCAGCGCACCCGGCGTGCTGTCGGGCTCCGCCGCCACGGCGAGCCCGGCACGGCGGTCCGCCGGATGGGGGTCGCTGGCCGGCTGTACGGGCGCCTGCGGCTCCGGCGCGGCCGGCGTGGTGTCCGGTGCACCCTCCGGGGCGAGCGTGCCCGTCAGGTCGTGGTGGATGGCGTCGGACACGGCGGCGGACGCCTGGCCGATCAGATGCTCGGCCACGTTCTCCAGGACGTCCACGAGCTGCTGAGCGAACCGGCGCACGGCCGGGTGCTCGTTCTCCCACTTGCTGAGGTCAAACATGGTGCTGTGCCTGCCTTTCGGTCATCCGCGCGGGTTCGCCTGACGCGGCCAGAGGGTGACTTTGAGCGCGACGTGGTAGACGGCGGCAGCGCCACCGGCTCCGATCGCGGTCAGGGTGATGTTGCCCGCCGCCTCCATGGTCACAAACCATGTGTGCTCCGCGCCCGAGTTGGCGGCGGTCGCCTGCTGGGACGGGACCACGTACGCCGGATCGCCGGGCACGTTGAGCGCCACGTTGTCCGAGTCGGTGGCGGACGAGGTGCCCGAGGTGTACGAGGTCACGTCCACCCGGTAGTAGCCGGCTCCGGCCACGACAGCCGTGGCCAGGGTCGCCCCGGCACCCGGGCCGGTCACGCTGGCGAACGCTTCGATGGTGTCGAAATCGCTGTTCACGGGATCACCAGCTCGTCTCCGGGGAAGATCAGATTGAAGTTGCCGGCCGGGTGACCGGCGTGCGGGTTCGCCTTCTCCAGCGCGGCGAGGGTGACGCCGGCCGCCGCCGCGATGGACGCCATGGTCTCACCCGACTTGACCACGTGAACGGCGGGCGGCTGCGGGCTCGGGCTCGGCGCGTCGATGACGCCCCGTTCCCACACGGACTGAGCCTGCGCCCACGTCCCCGGAGCCGTGTTGTGGCAAGGCTTGTATTGCACTGCCCACGGACGCACGCCCCCGTACGGTGCCCACGCTGGGCTGCCCACCGTCTCCGAGCCCGGCTGGTAGTCCGCGTTCACGATGTGAATCTTGCGGCTGGCCAGTGGTGAAAGGCTCGGGGAGCCCATCAACGCCCACATCGATCGAGGCAGGTAGCAGACCCACATGACCCCACCCAGACCACGGTAGGCATCGATCGCCGAGCAGAGCTGCGGCAGCGAGACCATCCCGGCAGGCGAGCCCGATTCGGCGGGCCAACGCTCGGCGTCGTACATAGCGGGCCGCGCGCCGATCAACATAAAGGCTCGCCTTGCCTGCGCCGCGATTTCGGGGGCCGTGCCCGTGTGCAGGGCGTAGTAGGCGTAGGCGTGATGTCCACCGGCCGCCGCCTGCGCGAGATGCGGCCGGTAGCTCGGATCGGTGAACAGCGCTCCCTCTCCGGCCTTGCACACCACGGCTTCCGAGGGAGCGCTGTTCACCGTGCCGTGGTAGATGTCGTTCCAGTGCGTTTGCTGCACCGGCTTTCCCCCTCTCGTGGATGACGACGGCGGCCAGCCCGAGCGCGAGCACGGCGAGCGCGTACGCGAGGGCGGCAGTGTTTGTGATCATGGATGCCTCACGATCTTACCGTGCCAGGTGGTACCGGGCGGGGCGGACATGCTGATCCTGGCGTTGCCGTCCGCGTCCACGCGGACGGCCGGCCGGCCGGGCAGCTCATACCGCCCGGTCGCCTCGTCGAACGTGCATTCTGTTGGCACGTAGGGATTCGGTCCCTCGTACTCCTCGCGTCTCATGGCCGTGCCCGCGTCCAGGCGGCGGACGAGCTGCCGTCCGGGGCGATGATGCCGACCAGGCCGCCGGGCAGCTCGTCCGCCCACGTGATCGGCTCGGGCCGGCGTCGGCGGCGGGACGGGCGGCAGGCCAGGACGACCACCTCTCGGCCCACGTACAGGGCAGCGAACCCGGACATGACCCAGCCGTAGGCGGTCATGTCCGGCGCCGAGCTGCGCGGCGGCGGGCCGCACGGTTGGCGAACGGCTGCGGCCGGTCGAGCTGGCCCGCCGCCTCCAGGTCGGCGAGCATGGCGCCCGTGAGCGGGTAGACCGGGTCACGGAGGAGCCTGTCCGGGGCGTTGCGCGCCCACGGCAGTCCGATGACGTTGCCGGCCGGGTCGGTCATGGTCACGGTCTCCAGCGTGTTGAACGGGGCGTCCGCCCACGGGTCCCACGGGTCGTCAGGCCCGGGGATCGGCGGCGGGGCGATCACGTCAATGCGCACGTCGAGGTAACGCAGGTAGCCGCCGGTCATGGCCGCCGCCCCTCGTGGCAGTCGTTGCACGCGCCCTGCTCGGCGTACTCCCGCGCGGACATGATCCGGCCGCATCCTGGGCACTCCGGTCTGTTGCGGTCGATGTCCCGGCGCGGCGTCTGCCGCTCCCACTCCTCGCGGATGTGGCCACGGAACGCCAGCCACGCCCAACAGAACTCGTCCAGGTCCGTTGGCGCCAAAGGGAAAGCGCCCATGAAGGTCGTTGAGATCTCGACGTTGCCACCGGCTCGGACCTTCTGGCCGTCGAATTCGAGCCGGCGTCCGAGCGCGGTCAGATGCCACACAGGCGAGTCGGAAGGCTGCCGGTACATCAGCGCTCCCACCCGTAGCCGCCGCGCGGCGCACGGCGCCCTGAGACGGCGGAGAGCTGGAACGCGCCGCAACCCTGGCACGATCCCAGGGCGCACGAGGCGAGCCCGTCATGGCCGCCGTGGACGCCCCGGACGTGGCCGCAGACGCACCGCTGTTCCTTCCACTCGTCCCGGTTGTGCGAGCCGTCCGGGGCGGTCATGACGAGCTGCCCGGGGTCGCGCGGGCGTCGGTCAGCGCGGCCAGGGCGTCCGAGCCGAGGTGGTCCCCCTTGTGCTCGCGGGCTCGGGCACACCACTCGTTCGGGCCGGCCAGGGCGGTGCACTGGGCGTACGGGAAGTGCACCCGGCACCGGGCGTTGACACAGTCCGAGTCGAGGTGCGGGATGGCCCACCACGGGGCCGGGATCGGGGAGAACAGGCGGTTCAACTCCCGACGCTGCCGGGCCACCGTGGTCCGCAGGGCGGCCATGGCCCGGCGGGTCAGGCGGATACGTACGAGCGCGGCCACGAGGACCAGGGCGCCGAGCACGTTGGCGATGACGCTCAGTGTCATTCGGGTTCCCCTTCCAGGGCGGAGGAGATCAGGTCAGCGACCCAATCCGAGAGGGACTTACCACGACGGGCGGCGGCCACCTCGGCACGCCGCTTGATTGCTGCCGTGACGTACACGGCGATACGGGGGCGGCTCACCAGGCCCACCAACGCGCGAACCGTTGGCACGTGCCGGGGATGACGCCGGCCATCCGGAGCGGCGAGGCCACGCAGGACGCGCAGGCGCGGCCGGTCAGGCAGTGAGAGCCACGCATGTGCCCGCAACGGCGGCAGAGCCGGCGGGGATCGGAACGAAACATCCGCCCACCGTACCCCGGGTGCACCCAGTGCACAACACGCTTACGAGTGGACGTGCAGAAACGTGGACACCACGGCCAGGATGGACGCGAGGAACGCGGGCGGCAGCAGCAGCCGCCACCGTTCATTGATGCGGATGCGTGTCTCGTGGTCGGCGAATCGGAGGTCTGTCCGCTTCTCGTGGTCGGCGAACCGGAGGTCTACCGCTTCCCGGTAGGACTTGAGTTCTCCGACCAGCGCGGACACCGTGCCCTCTAGACGCGCCAACTCGACCCGGGTCAGGGATTCGTCAGTGCGTGGCATACCAACCACTCTAGCCATCAGGTACGACATGATCACAGCGAAACCCCTGTGTAGAAGGCTGTATCCCCGATGTCGGTAACCCGGATGGCGCAGACGTTCGGGGCGCCCGTCCCACCGTCCCACGAGATGACCTGCGCGGCGGTGTTCTGGAATGTGATCGTCAATTTCGTATTCACATTCGCGCCCGAGGTATTCACGAATATGCCTTGAACGTATACCGGGATATCGGTACTGGCGGAGTCGATTTCGTTGAGTGCGGGGCTGACCAGAAGTGTCCCGCCGGTACCGGTGCCCTTGCGGACGCGGATGCGTGTGCGCACCGGGACCGCCCCGGCCGTGAAGATCTGCCCGATCACTTCCACCATGTAGGCGCGGCCGGTCGGGAAGTCCCATGCGAGTGTGCTCGTGAATATCTTTTGCTCGGTCGTGGCGGCGGTAGTGGACAGCGTGCCCGTGACCCGTTCCATGAATACGAGCCCGCGCGGCAGCGATATGTTGTTGAATATCAGGTCCGCGTATGAGTCGGTCGGATCACCGGTGCCGAGGATCATCTTGCCCTTGCCTAACACCCACTCCATTTCTTGTGTCAGGCCGTCCCCGGCAAATTCGGCAACCAATTGCGTACCGTCGAAATAGCTGAAGTACTCCTCTTTGAGTGCTCCCGCGATCACCCATCCGCGCCCGAATGCCGGCCCGAGGTCGGACGAGGTCAGCAACACCTGATAGTAGTAATTGTCATTGTCCACTTTCAAGAGGAACGCGAATGCGCCGACCGCGCCGAGGTAGTTCGTGAAATAGAAGTCGGATACTACGGTCGGCACCGTGGAGCCGATCAGCAGGTCAGGGCCGGCGTCGGGGCCGATCTGGAGTGCCCCGCGGAACGTGCCAGAATTGAATTCCGCATTCCCATTCCGAAAGATTGCCCAACCGTCCACGCCGGCAATGTAATTAACGGACTTCATTACCTGGCGGGTGATTACGCCAATGGCGTTAACAACGTCATTGGCGAATCCGCTCATCGCCAATCCTTCGTGCCCTGGACGCGGAGGGTGGCCGTGGCGCCCGGGTCGCCGCCGGTCCACACGGCGATGATGAACGGGTCCGCGTGGCGTCCGATCACGTAGCCGGCGAACCGGTCCGTGTTGTCCCCGGAGCTGCCCGACACGGTCCCGTCCACGAAATTGTCATCGGCCACCTTGGAGCCGGCGTACATGTCGCACCGGGCCTCGTCAGTCGGCAGGCCACCGGCCGGGTTCGGTGCCTTGACGGACACCGTCTGCGGGTACCAGTACTCGTTACTGCCGTCCGGGCGCAGCTTGATCGTGCCGTTGCCCGAGCCGTCCAGGACAACGGACTCCGTCTCGTTGAGCGCCCGGGGCATGGCTCATGCCCGGTACGACGCGCACACGGCGATGCGGGAGGTCGGGCCGGACAGTGCGAGGCAGGCCACGAAGACGCTGCCCTGATCGTTGATCGGCCAGGGCGCGAGGTTGGTCGCGGGGACCGTGGTCCCGGCACCGTTGCGGGCGTCGGACTCGTTGCCGGCGATCACGATGTCATCGTCCAGCGGTTGCACGTACGCGCTGACCCGCTTGTCCGACGCGGGAAGGATCTCTTGCGACGCAACGGTTTCCAGGTCCCCGAGGGTCAGGGTGACCGTCTGGTAGACGGCCCGCAGACGCGGCGGAGCGGCCGGGGCCGGCTGCTCGACGACGCGGACCGGGATCACGGACACATCGGTGTACTGGTCGGTCATAGGATGGCCGCTACCTCTCCGGCTCGGGCCGCGCCCTTGGCAACCTTGGTGGCGGCCGGGACGGCATTGGTCAGTTTAGCGATGCCCACGGCGATGAGGACCAGGCCCAGCGCCACCTCCGCCACGCGAATCCACGTGTTCGGGTCGGTCAGCCGAGACAGGAAGTCCGCCGTACTGGTGACGGCGCCCCCGACCGCGTGGCCGGCCTGGTGGAGCAGGTCCGCGTACGCTTTCGCGTCCGCCTGCGTGGGGAACCCGATCCACCCGACCTTGGTCAGCGCCTCCGCCGCGATCGGGTTGGACTGCCGTTGGATGGTGCCCGTGGGGAACACGAACCACGGCCCGCCGGGTGGGATGCCGAACGGGCCTGTGTTGCTGTTCGACGGGTCTCCGCCGGACGGCTGAGTCATGACTCAGTCACCCCACCTTCCAGCGGCGGATGGACAAGAGCTGCCCGCGTGGGCCGCCCGTATTGATGTGGGAGACGCCGGTCCCCTCGCGCTCGTTGCGGGCGGACACCATCTGCCCGCCGCCGATACAGATGCCGATGTGCGTTTGCCAGCAACAGAAATCGCCGACCTGCGCGGCATCGCCATCGTGCCCGACCGTGACGAGCTGCGTCCAGCCGAACCACGCGAGCGCGATCGGGCCATGGGTCTTGCCCGTGTAGACCCCCGCGTCGTACCCGGGGATCGGTAGGCCCGTGTCGATGCCCACAACCTTGTTCATGAACGAGGAGCAGTCCCAGTGCCCGATGCCATCGGCAGGCTTGCCGCCGAACTGGTAGCCGGCTCCGATGTAGCGCTGGGCGTCCTGCGCGGCGAACACGAGCGCGCCCGGCTGGGTGGCCTGGCCGGGGACGGGTTGGCCGCCGCCGCCGGTACCGCCCGACCTGGCGGGCGGCAGGCCGGCCGCCGGGGGGCCGCCGGGCGCCCCAGGGATGACGCTGTCTACCGCTGAAATCAACGCTGGGACGGTTCCGGCGATGGTGTGGCTGTTGGGTACCCCGGCCGGGTTCTGGCCCTGTATGGCCGCCTGCACGGTCGCCAGGACGCCCCGGCCGGTGACGCCGGAGTACACCAGGACGCCGCCGACCGCCACGGCGGCCACGGCGATCCCGTTGACTCCGGCGCCCTGCGGCATCAGCCGGCCGCCGCCGCGAGGGTGGAGCTGCCCGGCGTGCCCTTGGGCGCGTAGCTGCCGGGCGTGAGCACGATCTGACCCGTGCCCGGATGCGTGGCGAGGGCGTGCCGGTAGATGACCTCGTTCGCGATGACCGTGGCTCCGCCGAGGATGAAGATGTTCAGGTCCTTCGCGAGCAGCCCGAGGGCGCCCACGATGCCGAGGGACAGCCATCCGGCCTTGCGCGTGGCGGCGGTCAGATTGATGTCAAACGGCTCTGTCGCGTGGACATCCGCCGCCGGGCCTACGTTGGACTGGTAGACCGCCTCCACGATCGCGACCACGGCAAGGCTCGCGATGATGGAGTTTTCGCCGGACAGGCGTGGCGTGAAATCCATTGCCCTGCCTCACTTTCGCTTCACGTAGACGGTGTCACCCGCACGGATCAGGTTAGGGGCGCCACGCTTGGCGCGTAGCGTCGCGTTCTTGGGGTCGTTCCAGACGGTCTCCCAGTCCGAGCCGTACCCGTAGTGCCTCGCGATGCCGGACACGGTGCTGTTCCACGCCGGGTCCTTGGCGTTGTACTCCACCACGCCCACGGCGGCGTAGGAGCCGGAGGGCGGGGTGGTCGAGCCGCCGCCGGACGCGGCCCGGGTGGTGAACGTGATCGTGGAGTCCGGCCCGGTCCCGCCGGAGCTGTTGCCGTGGACCTTGACCGTGTACGAGGTCGCGGGCTTGAGCGCGGTCAGCGTGATCGACTGCTCGGACACGGTGCCGTGCCGGGTGGTCCCCGCGATGCTCCAGCCGTACGAGGACGCCCCGGAGACCGGGGTCCACTTCACTACCGCCGAGGTGTCGGTTACGGCGCCCATGGACAGGCTCAGCGGGCCGGGCGCCCCGCCTCCGGGGTGGTCCACCGACCCGGCGATGTTGATCGACGGGGGGAACCCGTTCGGGCCGGCGACCGGGACCGGGCCGGCCGCGCCGATCGCGGGCCGGATCGTGGTGTCCGCCTCCGCCGCCGTCACCTGCGCCCCGGTCAGGTACGCGCCGAGGTCGTGCGCCACCTGGCCCGGGTCAAGCCCGGCCACGCCCGTAAGCCATTGGGTCGCGTACTGGTCCCACGCGGCATTGTCCGTGAACGGTGGACCGTTGTTGACCTGGTCTCCGACTCCTCCGCCGCCGGACGAGCTGCCGCCGCCGGACGAGCCGCCGGAGCCGCCGCCGGACGCGGCGGCCAGGGCGTCAACGTCCTGCGGGCTGCCGTACACGAACCCCGTGGCCGGGTCGATCTGGCCCACGTTGCCGGCCGGGTCGGTCGCGGTCCCGGCCGAGCTGCCGGCCGTGCCGTTGTGGTTGCGGTACCACAGGACCGCCGAGACGCCCACCACGGCCAGGCCGGCGTAGACATAGATGCGCTTGACGCGCCCGACCTTCGGTATGTCGAACGTCTTCCCCGAGGAGCTGCCCGGGGCGGTGGGCTCGGTCATGAGAACCATCCGGCGGACACGGGCGCACCCTGGAGTGGCTGGGTGAGCGTGGCGGGCTCGGCGGGCGGCTGGTAGGAGCTGGGCGGCGTGGCGTTGACCGCCCGCGCGTCCCAGCCGGAGGCCCACTGGCCGGGACCCTGCGGCGCGTCGGATGGCGTGAAGTTGCCCGACCCCTGCGGCCAGATCTGCACCCGCTCGCCCGGGTCGAGGTAGTACATCGGCTGAGGCTGGCTGTCCACGATGCGCTGCCGGTGTCCGCCATCGAACCCGAACCGGTTGGACAGGCTGTAGCCCTGGTCCCGGTCGTAGCCGCCCATGGCCTGAATCTGCCCACGGAGCGGCTGGAGGTTGTTGTCCCCGATGTACTCGTACGGTCCCTCCACGGAGTACGCCGGCTCGACCGGGGCGCCGTGCACGGCGATACGCGGCCCGAGGGCGCCGAAGTCCGCGCCGTGGATCTCCGCCGAGTTGGCGTGCATCGCGTCCAGCTCGGCGGAGGGCGCGTACGAGCCGGCCCAGCCGGGGACCGGGCCGGCGTGCCCGGTCGGTGTGCGGTCCTCGTTGACGCCGCCGTGGAGCCCGAACGCGGACGGCAGTAGCGGGACCTGCGGCGGGGCGTCGGGTGCCTCGGGCGCGAACCCGAGTGTGGTGGTGTACCGGCCGACCGGCGTGGTGTTGACGCCGTGCGCCGGGTCGGTGGGGCCGCCCTGGGACTCCAGGGCGCCCTCGCCGGTCATGCCCTGCGCGACCCGGGACGGGAACCCGCGACCGGACACGCGCCCGTAGAGGCCGGCCATGGCTTACGCCTGACCGGTGATCGCGGTGCGCTCCGTGCCGGACACGAACTTTTGGAGCCCGACGGCGGCGGTTGCGATCCCCTTGCCCTGGGTGGCCACGAGGTACAGCGCGCCGAGCCCGATCAGGCCGGCGAGCCACTTCTGGAGGAGGTCCATGGAGTCACTTCCCTTGTCCGGCAACGACCGGCGTGGCGTAGCCGAGGATCTTGGTTGCGTTCTGCAGGGGGGTCGGGGCGTTGCCGAACGGGATCGCGATGGCGGTCACCAGGCCCAGCCACGCCAGGCCCACGGCGAACTCCGGCGCGATGCGCTCCAGGCCGGCCAGCGCGAGCGCCAGCCCGGCCGTGGCGGGCAGGATGCGCCAGTTCACGGACACCTTTTGCCCGGCCAGCGGCGCAAACACTGCCTCGTTCACGAGGGTGAGTGCGCCGATGGCCAGGACGACGCCCGTGGACTGCGCCACCGGCTCAGATGCTCGGCAGCTTGGACAGGCCGGGCAGCGCGCGGACGCGGTTGGCGAGGATGACGCCGCCAGCGAACCACAGTCCGTAGATGACCCACTTGTTCACGGCTGAACTCCTTACGCGACAACGATTTTCGGGGGGCGGGTTCCCGGGACCCACCCGGGCAGGTCCCGGGAACCCTTTCTATTAAAGGTGTAGAACGTGTCTCAGGTCGTCAGGCGACGATCTGAGAGAAGTCGTTGCCGCGCGGGACAACGTAGTTCGACGTGATGAAGAGGGTATCCGTGTTCCCGAACGAGCCGCGAACCTTGAACGTGTTGCCGGTCTTGGTCCGCATGTAGTGCCGCCGCGCCTCGTTGCCCGGCAGCGAGCCCACGTCGAGGGTGAACCACCACGGGAACACGCCGTTCTCCCGGCCCATGGCCGTGTCGGCGGTCGTGGACGTGAACATGAACGCCCGGCCCTGCTTGGTGATCCACGTCGACTTGTGCATGTTGCGGACGCGGGTCGTGCCCAGGGTGATCTCCAGCGGGTCCGGCCAGTCCGCGTCCCCGTTGGCCCGGGTCGAGCCCGACCGGACCAGCTTGAACAGGATGTTGCGGTACCCGTTGCCGATGCCGTTGGTGATCAGGCTCGACTGCGTACCGGAGGCGAGGGCGTCGTCTTCCTGCTTCCAGTACTGGAGGGTGCCCGGGACGGGCGGGGCGTCCGAGATGGGCCGGCCCGTGAGCGCCATCGCGGCCACCGGCTCCGTGTAGGAGTCCTGGGTGGTCTGGATGTGCAGGGTGCCCAGCGTGGTCGGGGCGACGCCGTAGACCGCCGTCGAGGCGGCCATGGTCAGCTCGACCCGGTAGACGCTGTTTTCCGAGCGGTTCTCCACGGTGCCCAGCGCGTCCGCGCGGCTGATCTCCAGCGGCAGGAACAGGCACCAGTGCGCCGAGCCGCCCGTGCCCACGGCGCCCGTGGTCACGGAGAAGTTGATGTCCCGGCGCGGGTCGCCTACGCCGTGGTAGCCGCCGAACTTGTTCGTGGTCATCCAGTCGTACCCGGAGAACGGGCCGAAGATCTGCTCTCCGCCCGTGTCGCGGAACAGGACCGTGTCGATCGCGGAGAACGGGCCGTCCTCGGCGAACGTGACGGCGGCGGCGTTCGCGGCGGTCACCAGGTCGAACTCGAACCAGATGCCACGGAGCCAGCCGTCCGGCTCCACCTTGACATCGGGGAACTTGACGGCGGCGGCGGTCATGGTCCGCGTTTCGCTGTAGTCGCTCAGGTTCTCCGGGCGGAACACACCGACCGGGAACGGCCACGGCGCCAGGACCGGGCCTTTCTGCTGGGTGCCCGGGGTTCCCTGACCCGGGGGGGCCTGCTGTGGCTGCATCTCACTCTCGCTTCCCGAGGGCCACGGGAAGTGACCCGCGCCCGGTCAGAGCCCGCAACTGGCGGGCCACGTCCTCAAGTCCGAGACGCGGTACGAGGACCAGGCCGCCGCCGTCGGTGCCACGCTGAGCCGGTGCGAGCTTGCGGGACATGGCCTGCATACGCAGGACCGACGCCGCCTCGCATACGGTCATGGACGGTGCGGTCAGTTCCACGTAGCAGTGATGCGCCTCGTTGTGATGCGAGTGGTCAACAGCCTCCGACCGTGTCGGGAAGACTGCCAGATCGTCCGCGCCCCCATCGGCGAACCGGACCGCGATCCACCCATGACGCTCGCCGCACAGCTTGTGAAGCGCGTACCGCTCCGCGAGCCGGTGCGCGGCGGCGGAATGGCCGCCGTTCGCCTCTCGGGCGTAGCGGCATCCCCGGTCATGGCTGATGATCGTCAGCTCGTCCACGCGCGGAGGGTAGCACAAATGATCGAGCCGGACGAGCAGAAACGCCCGTCCGGCTGATCAGTGACTCAGCATTGGCTGAGCGGTGACTCAGTCCAGGTCCGCCGCGAGCCGCTTCCACGCGCCCGGGACAACCGCGCCGAGCTGACTGTGCATGACCTGCACCGCTTCCCAGTGCTCCCCGATGAGATGGGCCAGGTAGAGCCCGATCCCCATCGTTTGGTGGCGCATGGGGACCGCGATCGACTCAGCGCATACCGGGCAGGTGAACTGAACGCGCAGGCTCATCGGGTGCCCGGGGTGGGGCGCAGCTCGTCCGGGTGGTCGCCCGGGTCGTCCCGCTCGTCCGGCATGGGCACGCGCCGATCCGGGTCGTCCTGGGTGAGCGTGCACTCGATGAACACGGCGCCCGATGGCTTGCCGTCCACGCTCGGCATCCACCAGCGGAACGGCTCGCCGGTCATCATGGCGCGTGCGCCCGTGATCGGCCATGAGGCCGTGGTCAGCTCGGCTTGCTCGACGTAGTACCGCGCCGAGCCGAGCCGGACGGGCTCGCCGAACGGGTCATGCACGACGGCCGTAACCTCCAGGACGTATCTCATGATCCACTTCCCGCGGTTGAGGCGAAACTGGTCACACGCTGGTATTTCTCGACCGTGGTGTGCCCGTCGTACGTGCCCTCGTACGCCGGCAGGTGCCACGACACCTGACCGGTCGGCAGCTCGATATACGCGATCACCCATGCGTCCGACTCCCAATCCGGCACGATGCCGGCCGGCATGTCGCACACGAGCGCGAGCGCGACCGCCTGGAGCACGAACACGTTGCGCTGCGGGTAGAACTCCGTACCCGGCCCGCCCTCGCGGGACGGGTCGAGCTTGTGCACGGCCCGCAACAGCCCGCGCAGGTCCGCCAGCGCGGCGGCGCGGCCCGGGTCGGGCGCGTCGACCAGGCCCTCACGGATGAGCTGCTCGGCGTCGCGCATGGCCTCAGATGGTGGGTTCATGGGGCGGCTGTCTCCTTACTTGGCTTTGATGATGGAGAGGTACGGCCCGCCTTGACCGTCCCCCTTGTTGATCCACAGGAACTCATGGCGCCGCAGGCTTAGGACGATGGCCTCTACGAAACCAGCGTCTACGGCGCCGATCTCCCCGTACCGTTGCCGGCTGCGCTTGTCCGGGTCCCGGCTGAAAAACAGATGTTGGGCGTTGCTGTACATGAACCCGGGGATGCCCTTGCCCTGCGTGCCGGACGGGCGTTGCGTGGCCGCCCACATCCCGGCGCCCATGCCCGAGCCGCGCGACCACAACGCGATCAGCTCGGGCGTCAGGTCAAGCTCTGCCACCATGCCGTAGACCTCGTCCGCGACGATGATGATGTCCCCGCGCGAGTACGCCCACTGGAGGGCGTACCGGAACTCGCGTTCGATGGTGTCGTTATCCACGGCCACCACGAACGTATGCGGCGGCCAGAGCACCCAGCCGGACGGCTCCGGTTGGTTCCAGCGGCGCGGCGGCGGGCCGTTCTGCCACGTGGCCACCTCCTCGTAACCGAGGTGGGCGGACCAGGCGGCCGGCGTCGCGTCGCGCGGCTTCATCACGAACACGAGCGCGGGCAGCTCGGGCCGCGCGGTGTACATGAGGAGTTGGAACATGAGGGTGGTCTTGCCGTCCTGGGACGGGGCCACGAACGCGCATTGCTGGCCTGCCTGGTAATGCCAGTAGTCCTCCAGGAACGTGCGGCGCGGTAGGACGAGGACCTTCCGGCCGGCCACCATGCGGTAGCGCTTGGCCGGGGGCGCGAGCGTGGCCATGGGTCACGCTGCCAGTGGGGCCGGGGCGGCGTGGCCGTTCTGCTGGGCGGCGGCAGCCTGTGCGGCGGCGGCGTCCATCTGTGCTTTGGCCATCGCCCGGAACTGGTCGGTGGTCTCTTGCGCGAGCGGCGCCAGCTCGGCGAGCGGGCGGCGGGCAATCTCGGCCATGGCGGTCGCGAACGGGATCAGGGTCATCATGACCGGGAACACCCACGCCGCGCCGTCCTCGCGGGACATGGCCTCCACGCCCCGGGCGATGAGCGGCACGTGGTCCGCGATGGCTCCGCCCGCGTACGCCAGCTCGGCGCGGTGATGCATCATCACGGCGACGCCGGCCCGTGCCCGGATCGACAGGGCGCCCATGTCCATGCCGAGGACCTTGGTCCCGGGCGCGGCGGGCGGCATCGCGGCCACGGCCGTCCATGTGAACTGGAGGAGCCCGTCCACCTGGCGGGCATGGTCGGCGGCGGCCACCGGGCCGGCCGGCAGCGCGGCGGGCGGCGGCGGGGCGGTGCGTGGCTTGTTCGCCGCGCGGTTGCGGGGCGGCTCGGGCGGCGGCTTCCGGGCGCGCTTGCCCTTGGGCGCCACGAGCTGCCGCCCGGCTGTCTTGCGCGGGCGGACCTCGCCTGTCTTGGGGTCGGTCATCCACCCGTACGGGGCATCGGGCGTGACCGGCATGTCCCGGGCCGGGTCGGCGCGGCGGGCCGCGCGGTCGCCCATGGTCGGCTCTATGAACAGCGCCCGGCCTTCCGTCTCCTCCGGCTCCGGAGCCGTTGGCGTGTCAGGGATCGGCGGGGCGTCAAGCTGCGTTGTCATGGCTGGTCCTCACTGCGATCACGAGCGCGGCGGCGGAGACGATGAGAGCGACCACGGCCACGAGGGCAATGGCCACGCCGAGGCCCGACACTGCCTCGGTCGCGTCCTTGATTGTCTCGCGCAACTCAGCGCGCCTATCCTGTCCGAACATGCGTACGTTATAGCACGGAGAGGCAGGTAAACCATGTCGGAACCGATGGCGCCCCCGGCGGCGGTCCCGGGCGCACATGAGCACCCGCACGACCATCCGCACGGCCACCCGGAGATCGACGGACGGTTGTCCGCGATGGAGTCGCGTCACGAGGCGGACCTCCAGGTGATGAGGACCGAACACGAGGCGGCCATGGACCGCCTGCGTACGGAGGTGGCCGCGTCTCAGGCCGTGGACGCGGCGGCGGCGGACGCGGCGGCGGCGGCAGAGGCGGCCATGGCCGCCGTGGAAGCGGCGTCGGTCGGCGAGGAGGACCTGGACGACGCGGAGGAGGACGACCTGGAGGAGCTGGAGGAGGGCGGCGAGGGCACTGATCCGCCCGTGGCGCCCATCCGCAACACGCCGCCGCCGCCGCCCGAGGAGCGCAAGCGGAGCGGCTGGCAGGTCGGGCACGATGGCGGGTTCAAGCGGTGAGGACCAGCCGGGCGGCGTGCGGTCCTGAGCCCGCGATGAGCGATGACGAGCTGCGCGAGTGGCTGTCGATCCGGCTCGCGAACGTGGACGAGCTGGAGGAGATGGTGGACAAGTTCCGGGGCCTGACGCGCGGCCAGATGGAGCAGGAATACGAGGACTTGCACCCTGCCCCGCACTACGATTGACAGAGTTTCAAACCGGCGTACTCTTGTCCTTGCCCGGCCGGGTGGCCCACTTCCCCGAGACACCCGGCCGGGGACATGGATCGTCCCACAAGAGAACAGGAGCCGCCCCAATGGCATCCGCCAAGCGCACCAAAGGACCGCGCGCGGTCATCGCCGCCGAGCTGCGCGACCTGGCCCGCATCGTCAAGATCACGGCCGGCCCGTGGACCGGGCACGTGGCCACCCAAATCTCCGACCCTGAGCTGAGCAAGTGGCGCAAGCGGCGCCCGGACGAGCTGCCGGAGAACAGCGTCCAGAGCTGGACGATCCTCGCTCAGAACATGGACGAGTTGGCGCGGCGCGCGGGCCTGATCGCCGAGGCCGCGTACAACCAGGCGGACGAGCTGCGCCGCATGGAGGGCAACTGACATGGCCCGGTCAAAGAACCCGGGCCGCCTCCAGGTGGCGGCGGAGATCTCCGATGGCCTGGCCGCCGTCCTGGACGCCCGGGTCAAGCGCGATGGCCTCAACCGATCGATCATCATCCGCCGCGCGCTCATGCATGAGTTGGGCGTGGACGCGGACGGTCAACCGGTCACCAACGGGGACCAGCCATGAGCTGCACAACGTGCGAGCAGTCCGGCCCATGGTGCGCCCCGGGCCGGCAATGGCCGGGCACACTGCCCTGTGAGGCTTGCGGGCGGCGGACGAGCTGGTCCGCCGCCTGCGGGCACATGCACTGCCCGGACTGCGGCGCCGAGGACCAGGCCGACGCGCAGCCCGTGCCGGCCGTGGCCTCCGGCCGGGGCGTGGTGTGCACGTACCCGCCGGGCGTCCAGATGACGGCCGGCGACCGGGCGGCGGTCGCCCAATTCGGAGCCGCGCTGGCCGCCGAGCGGGCCGGGTGCCCGAACCACGGGCCGGATGACCTCTGCCCGGACTGCGCCCACGGCGGCCGGCATTCGACATGGCCCGCGCCGAGCTGGCCGCGTCGGCGGCCGGGCGCGGCCAGCCGGGGCAACACGCCCCAGCCGGCGCTCGCGGGGTATCTCGCGACCACGCTGGAGCTGCCGGCCGACCAGGTGACCCGGGCGGTTGCCTTGTGGAACACGCACATGCGCGCAATCCCGTTCACGAACCCGCACCGCACGGCCGTGGGCATCCTCAACGGCACGTTGAAGTGGTCCAACATCCCCGAGCTTCCGCCGCTCTCAGAGGGCGCCCTGGCGCCGCTGCGGGCGGAGGGTGCCGATGTATGGCGCAAGCGCTCGTGGCTCGTCACGGACGAGCTGGAGCCGTCCGGCGGGCCGCTGGAGCTGACCGGCTGGGATGTCAATGGGATGTACCTGTCGGCGGCCGGGTCGCTGGAGCTGGGCACGGGCGAGCCCGAGCTGGTCGAGTGGCCCGGCGAGGATGTCCTGGACCTGCCCGGCTGGGTGCAGGTGTCCAGCCTGGAGCGTGCGCCGTGGTCGATCGGGGACCACGTGAGCGAGTGCCAGTGGATGCCGACGCCGCTGGCCAAGTACCTCGCGGACGCGGGGGCGGCGTTCCTGACGCCGGCCGCGCTCGTGTGGCGCAAGCATCGCCGCTGGCTCCGCCCGCACGTCGATCTGTTCCGGGCAGCTCGTGAGGCCCTGGCGGCGGACGGGACGCCGGCCGGCGATGCGGTCCTGGACATCGTCAAGGACCTGTACACGCGCATGTTCGGTGGGCTGCTGGCCTCGGCAAAGTACAACGAGGGGCCGACGCTGCGGCGGGACTGGCTGGCTCAGATCACGTCCACGGCGCAGGCTCGGATGCTGCGCAACCTCGACCGGATCGCGTCGACTCAGGTCCGGTGCGTGGGCCTGTTCGTGGACTGCGCGTGGCTGGTCATGCCGGCCGGGTTCGCCGAGCCGCCCGGCCTGACCGTCGACCCGGTCAAGCTCGGGGCGTTCAAGCCGGCCGGCCGCGTGCCGTGGACGCCCGAGCTGGTAGCCGCGTGGAAGGATGGGCGCGGCGAGCCGCTGTGGGCCGCGCTCGACGGCGGAGAGGAGGCGCCCGATGGCTCGGGGGATCTCCGGGGTTGACTGGCTCCGCGCGCTGGAGGGCGGCTCCGCCGGGCACCGCACCGTGGAGTGGCTGGACGTCCTGGTCTACGCGGAGGAGGAGCACGGCTCCGGCGCGTCGCGGTGGCTCGCCGATGAGATGGGCGTGTCCCTGCGGTCGGCGGAGCGGTACCTCGCGATCACCAAGCCGGGCGTCGGGCAGTCTCAGCAACCGTCACGGCACGCTCAGGTTGAGGCGGCGCAACGGCTCCAGGCGCGCATTCAGCGCGAGTGGGACCGGGCCGACGCCGCCGACCAGCGGCGGCAGGTGGCGGACCTCCTGCGGGCCATCCGGCGCGTGGCGCCGGGCACCGTGCGGGTCCGGTCGGTGTCCCGGGGCAAGAACCGGTCAGGGTCGCCCCGCGCGACGCTGGAGTCTAGCCGCTCCATCCCGGGCGAGATAGCCGTCGATCTCTCGGACGCTGCCGACCTTTGGGAGCAAGGACTCGACGGCGAGGCAGCCGCAGCACTTTCCGACGCAATTATTGACGGGTACGGCAATCGGGGGGACATTGACGAGCTGTCGCGGTCGATCCGCATCGTCGAGTACCCGCCGGACATGGACTACCGCTAGCGGGCGGCGTACGCTGCTCGATCAACTACACAGACGCGAAACGCCCCGGCCGGGGTGGGAGCCCATTGGCCGGGGCGGGACGCGCATCCTGCGTGGAAGTGGGGACGATGCTACAGACACCATCCCGAGCGGGCAAGCCGACAGCCATGCCCGCACATGCGCGGCCAACGGGTCGCTACCCAAACGGCGAGG
>Ga0207702_10002263_pt1 | contig 18460 bp, 18 predicted proteins | sample KBSCornC62_FD_184302 | JGI IMG/M metagenome (GOLD analysis project Ga0207702, IMG submission 184302) | Corn rhizosphere microbial communities from Kellogg Biological Station, Michigan, USA - KBS Corn C6-2 (SPAdes) (version 2) | ecosystem: Host-associated > Plants > Roots > Rhizosphere > Soil ...
ATCGCAGTGATTCTCAGTCAGGACCCCCTCTGCGCCCCCTCCACCGAGTGTAGGTGAAAAACTACAGTAGGTGTAGTGGTCCGAAGCTCTCCGGGGTGGTCGCCGCGGTCACCGGCGAGCGGGTGGGCATGAACGAATTGGGGGGGCGATCCACGCAGGCATCTCGGGCCTCGCCAGCTTCATCCATGACGACGAGCGGAGTTGCTTCGATGACGTGCGGTACCTGATTTCCCTTCTTCCTTCGAACAGCCGAGAGCCCGTACCGACGTTCGCGTGCAGCGACCCGATCGACCGCCCGACAGGTGAGTTGTTTAGCGGCGTCCCTGCCGATCCGCGCAAGCCGTACGACGTTCGACGCGTCATCGCCGCGATAGCCAACGATTGCGAGTTCATGGAGATCCACGAGTGCTGGGCAGGCAACATCGTGTGCGCGGTCTCCGCGTATCAACGGCAGCACCGTCGACGTCGTTGCCAACCAACCCTTCTTCCTGGCCGGCGCGCTGGACATCAGCGCGTCGGAGAAGGCAGCGCGATTCGTCGGGATGTGCGACGCCTTCGGCATCCCGCTGCTGACGCTGGTCGACGTCCCGGGTTTCCTGCCCGGAGTGGCGCAAGGGCATCGCGGCATCATCCGTCACGGCGCCAAGCTGCTCTACGCGTACTGCAGCGCATCGGTGCCGCGCGTCCAACTGATCCTGCGAAAGGCCTACGGCGGCGCCTACATCGTGATGGACGCTCGCTCGATCGGCGCGGACCTCTCGTTCGCCTGGCCGATTAACGAGATCGCCGTCATGGGTCCCGAGGGCGCGGCGAACGTGGTGTTCGGGCGCGAGATCGCCACCGTTCACGACCCTGAGGCGACCCGAGCCGTACGCATCGAGCTACGCCCGGCGCCTGGCGCAATGCGTGCGGCTCGTGCTCTCGTGCCTTACGGCAGCGCGCGGGTTGGCGCCAGACGCGGCGGCGGCCGTGGCTTCCCCGCCCTCAGCAACCCGAGCAGCATGCAGAAGCACGCCGGCGAGGTGCCGCATGCCCTCGGCGCCGCCGTGAATAGTGATTCGCCAGTCGCCGTCACCGACGTCGACCGCTATCGAGTCACCGAACGTGGCCAGCCGAGCGTCGGTGTGCGTGCCAAGGTGCAGCGCTGCGACCAAGCGGTTGGAGGGTTGCTGCCCCATTGGTCCCCCGGCTCGGTGTCGAGGCCAGCTGTTACGAAGTGATGAAGGAGGAAGACAGGGTCGCGATACCCAGGCCCGCAGAGCAAGGGCCTCCAGGCCCAGGGTGAGGATGTGCGAGTCGGGCGCCGAACTGTCCACGCCGCTGGAATCTTTCATGCGATGACCAAGCGGGGTCTCCGCTCCTCCTAGGCTGCCCGGCGGATGCTCGCAGTGCTCACGTCCCAGTGACGAACCCGGCCCCTGAGGGCGAAGACTACGACGGACGGCAGGTCATGGGTCGATCTGCATCCCGATCGCACGGTGATGGTGCGGACCACGGAGCAGGGTGAGCGGCTGGAGGCAGTGCGGTTCACCAACGATCGGGGGGTCCTCACTGTCGCCGATCGCGAAAGGTCGGCGAGAGCCCTCGTGTCGTCGTCGAAGCGACCCGATGGCTGGTACTGGGCCGTCGAGCGCAGCTGGCTGTCGGCGCCGAGGCGCAATCTAGCCCACCCGCTCGGGGTGAACTCATCCCATTCTGCCCCGACGCCAGAGATGATCTTCGACGATCAGCGGGCGTTCGGCCGGGCGCCGGGGACGCTCCGGAGCGTGCGCCAACTTCCGCTTCGAGGGTCGGCGCTGCTTCGCCAGCCAGCCGTCGGGCGTGCTCGAGTTCGCGGCAGCCTGTCAGCGTCAACGGCGCGCAGTGCGAGATGGCTCCTGGTCTCGCCGGGGTCTCGGCGATACTCATCTGATGCCGCCGCGCAGCCTGCGAAACGACGTGCGCGAGGCGGCGCTTCGTGCTGCGACCTCGGCCTACCTCGCCGGCGAACCGATCGACATGAAGGTGCTGGCCGCCCAGTGCGGTGTCGGGCGGGCGACTCTCTACCGGCACGTCGGATCCCGCGACCAGCTGCTCGCCGTTGTGCTCGAGCAGGCCACCATCCGGACGTTCAACGCCTTGCAGGTCCCCCGCCGGCTGCACGGGACGCAGAAGGTGATCCGGCAACTCGAGCAGTTCATGGTCACGGTGGTGCGGGCCGAGCCGATCCGCGCGCTCATCGACCGGGAGCCGGTGGTCTTCATGCGGCTCGTCCTGGGGCCAGGGTTGGTGGAGGAAGCGGCGACGCGGCTGGTCCAAGCCACGATCGAGGCCGAACTCGGCGGCGATCTGCAGATCGATGCCGCCCTGCTCGCCCAGGCGATCGTGCGGGTGTGTGACTCGTTGATGTACGCGCATCTGCTCAACAACACCGAGCCGGCACTGGCCGCGACGATCGAGATCCTCGAGGTTCTGCTTCGCGCCGCCGTCGGCACGGCGCCGCCGGCGAACCGCGCATCCTCACCGGTTCGCCGTTAAGGGCCAGCGCCGTTGCCCACGGCGGAATGCCGTGACGATTCGTCGCTTCGCTCTAAGGAGCGGTGACGGCTCGGGTAGTCGGGGCGTATCGGGTCGCCGAAGGGTGCGCAAGTTACCTGTTCCCACGGAACTTTCTCGCAGAGCTGGGCTGGCCTTGCCCGAATTACGACGGAGGGGCTGCCGTATGCCCCTTCTTCGCGATCAGCCCTTGCGTGGCCCCGTGCCGCGTGAAACAAACGCTCATCCTTTCTCAGACAGATCTTGAATTTGTCTCAGAGCCCGCGTCTTTCCGAGGTGCCATCGTGACGAGGAGCGACAGCCTCACCAGCGTGACCGGAGCTGTCCGGAGTCTCGCCGGCTGCCGTGTGAAACGGCCGGCCGCGGCGCATGGAGGCACCCGGTGAGCGCCGCGCCGCGCATCGTCGCGGTGGCCCGAACCGGAAACCCGTTCAGCGATTCAACCCTCGACGGCCGACGTCCGGGAAGTCACGGATACGCCTCCGGAACTTTGATCGACCTCATCCAGTCTCGCGCCGCGGCTGATCCGAGCGCGACGGCAATCGTCGAGATCGGCGGAGATCGCATCACCTACGGCGCGCTGCTGGAGCGGTCCAGCCGAATCGCCGGCGGCCTGCGCGAGCGTCACCACGTGCAGCCGGGAGACCGCGTGGCGATTCGCCACCGCGCCGGCGCAGAGTGGGCGCTCGCCTTCTGGGCGACGATTCTGGCCGGCGCCATCCCCGTCGCCGTCAATACCCGCTTCGCGCCACCGGAGATCGAGCACGTCCTCGCCGACTCCGGGGCGGTACTCGACCTACGCGACGGCTCCCCGTTGCCCGAGGGCGCCCCGTACCTGTCGGCGGAGCGCACCGCCGACGACATCGCCGCGCTGTTCTACACGTCGGGCACGACGGGGCGCCCCAAAGGAGTGCCGACGACCCACGCCGCCTTCCTCGCCAACGCCGAGAACCTCACCCGCTGCCTCCGGATTCCCCGAACCGCCGGCCGGGATTTCCGGACGCTCATCTCCGTCCCGCTGTTCCACGTCACCGGGTGCAACTCACAGTTCCTCGCGGCCGCGTACGTCGGGGGCACGTCGGTGATCATGCCCGCCTTCGACCTCGCCGGTCTCGCGCACGCCATCCCGGCGGAGCGGATCACCTTCCTTGTGACCGTCCCCGCGGTGTACAACCTGCTTCTCCGCTCCGGGCACCTCGCCGGCACGGACACCTCGGCGGTGAGGTGGGTCGCCTACGGCGGCGCTCCCATCCCGACCGGCCTGGTCAAGGAGATCATCGCGGCGTTCCCCGCCGCGCGCGTGATCAATGGCTACGGGATGACGGAGACTGCCTCCCTCCTCACCGTGCTGCCGCACGACGACGCGGCCGACCACTCCGACTCCGTCGGGTACGCCGTGCCCTCCGTCGAGCTCGCCATCGACGAGACGAGCCCTGGCGTCGGCGAACTGCTGGCGAGAGGCACCAACGTGATGAAGGGCTACTGGGGAACGGCCGAACCCGGCACCGCCTTCGTCGAGGGGTGGCTGCGCACCGGCGACGTCGTTCGCGTGGACCAAGCCGGCCGGATCCACATCGTCGATCGGGCGAAGGACCTAATCAACCGGGGCGGGGAGAAGATCTCGAGCGTCGAGGTCGAGGACGTTCTCAGCAGCGCGCCAGGCGTCGTCGAGGCCGCCGTCATCGCTGTCCCCGACGACGTGATGGGGGAGAAGGTCGGCGCGGTCGTCGTCACGGACGGCCCCCTCGACCTGTCCGCTGTGCTCGGCCACTGCCAGGCCCAGCTCGCCGACTTCAAGATTCCGCAGTACTTCGCCCTCCGCGACACCGCCCTGCCCCGCAACGCCGCCGGAAAGCTGCTCAAGGCCGAGCTGCGGGCCGGCGCGGTGTGGAGCGATTCCGCACCGTAAGCCCGCCCGTCACCGCGCCCGCTCCACCCCGAACACCACACCTTCGACCACCAGAGGCTTCCACCATGACCAACTCGCACGCGATTCGAGCCGCGCTCGCCTCGTCCGTCATCGCGACCTTGCTCGTCGCCGGCTGCAGCTCCGCCGCCAAGAACAAGAAGGAGTCACGGCGACCATCCGGTGACACCCGACGGCTCGCCGCGCAGCTGAAGGCCTACTACGCGGGGACCGACCGGGCGTTGCCGGCCAGCGGCCCCAAAGCCCAGTCGAAGAAGAAGGTGTGGGTCCTGTCGTGCAGCTCGGCGGCCCCTGGATGCGCGATCCCGGCCAACGCCGCGATGCGGGCCGGCAAGGCCATCGGCTGGAACATGACCGTCGTCGATGGCAAGTTCGACCCCAACGTCCAGAGCAGCCAGGTGCGCGCCGCGATCGCCGCCCACGCCGACGCGCTCATCACCGTGGCGGTCGACTGCCCGGCCATCGCCGGGCCGCTGCAGGAGGCCGTCAACGCGCACATGAAGGTCATGAGCGTCTACGGCTACGACTGCAACAACAGCTACAACAACGGCAAGTCCCTGTACAGCGCCGAACTCTCCTTCGGTAAGGACAAGAACTACGAGGCGTTGATCAAGGACGTCGTCAGCCGTGCGATCGCCGGCTACATCGCGCGGTCCGGCGACAAGCCGGAGATCATCGAATTCCGCGAGAACGACCTGCTCGTGGCGCGGAGCATCGCCGACGGGTTCGACGACCGCATCAAGGCCTGCGCGAACTGCACGGTGCGCACCGTCACCTTCACCGGCCAGGACGTCGTCAGTGCCAGCGCGCTGCAGCAGAAGGCCTCCGCGGCGCTGACGCGGTATCCCAACGCGACCGTCGTCATGGCGCCCTACGACGCCACCATCCTGCTGGGCATCGGCGGGGCCGTCGAGCAGGCCCGCGCCACCGGCCGGCACATCGTCCTCACCGGCGGTGAGGGCCTCGCCCCGAACCTCGAGCTGATCAAGAAGGGGACGCAGCAGTTCGCCGTCGGCCTGCCGGCGGAGTGGGCCGGCTGGGCGGTGGTCGACGGCGTCAACCGGCTCTTCGCCGGCGCCCCCCAGGTCGACGAGGGCATCGGCGTGAAGATCGTCGACGCCACGCACCCCGCCGGGTGCCGCCCCTTCGTCGCCGGCAAGTGCGTGGACTACCAGGCTCACTACCGCGCACTGTGGGGCGTGAACTAGCGGTGGGCGCACCCAACTCTTGGCCGAGGCGACCGGCGTCGTGACGCACCGGCGTGATCCGCAGCGAGTCGCCCTCCGGGTCTTGGCGCTCTCCAAGACCTACCCGGGGACGCGGGCGCTGGACTCGGTGGAGCTGCAGGTGCAGGCGGGCACCGTGCACGCACTCGTGGGCGGAAACGGATCCGGGAAGTCGACGCTGATCAAGATCCTCGCCGGCGTCGTCCCCGCCGATCCCGGAGGGACGATCGCCGTCGGCGCCGATTCTCGGCCGGCCGAGCAGCTGACTCCGGCCTGGGCGTACGGGCAGCGGATGCGCTTCGTCCATCAGGATCTCGGGCTCCTCGGGGATCTCACCGTCGCGGAGAACCTCTTCCTCGGCCGCAGGTATCCCACGACGGCCGGTGGCATCTCCTGGCGGCGCGTGCACGCCCGGGCCCGGCGCATCCTGGATCAGCAGGGGCTCGACCTGCCCACCACCGCTCGCGTGCACACCCTGCGCCCGGCCGAGCAGACGATCCTCGCCATCGCACGCGCCATAGACGACGTCGACGCCCCTGACGGTTCGCGCGCCCTCGAGCCCAGCCTGCTGGTGCTCGACGAGCCGACAGCACGCCTGCCCGCCACCGAGGCCGCCCGGCTCATCGCGGCGATGCGGCGCCTGGCCGGCGAGGGGCACGGGGTCGTCTTCGTCTCCCATCACCTCGATGAGATCCTCGACTGCGCCGACGTCCTGACGGTGCTGCGCGACGGGCGGCACCTCCTCACGCGGCCGACCGCGGGAGTCAGCGCCGCAGAGCTGACGGCGTTGGTCGCCGGGCGGCCCACGGTCACCGAGCGGCCGCAGCCGCAGCCGCAGCCGGCGAGCCGCCCCCCCGTTGCGGAGCTGCGGGGGCTCACCGCCCTCGGGCTCGCCCCGATGAGCCTTGACATCGCCGCTGGGGAGATCGTCGGCCTCGCCGGCCTGACCGGTTCGGGGCGCACCGGCCTGCTCGAACTCGTCTGCGGCGCGCGCCGACGCACGGGCGGGTCGGTGCATATCGACGGACGAGCGGTGCGACCCAACCGAGTTCGCGCCGCCATGCGCAGCGGCATCGCCTACCTGCCGGCCGACCGCGCCTCGGCGAGCGGGTTCCTTGAGCTGCCGCTCATCGAGAACCTCTCCGCAGCGACGCTGCGTGAGCACCGTGGTCCCTTCGGCCTGCGACTAAAGCACGAGCGCGCCGCGGGGGTGGCGCTGCTCGAGCGCCTCGACGTCAGGGCACCGTCCTCGGGCGCTGTGCTCCGGCAGCTCTCGGGCGGCAACCAGCAGAAGGTCATCCTCGCCCGATGGATCGCGACGCGACCCCGCCTGCTGCTCCTGGACGAACCCACGCAGGGCGTGGACGTCGGCGCCCGCGACGACATCCATCACCTCATCGCGACCATGGCCGGCGAGGGCGCAGCCGTGGTCATCGTCAGCAGCGACACCGACGAACTGCTCCGCCTCTCCGACCGCATCCTCGTCCTCGACCGAGGCCACGTCACCGACGAGCGGCCGCGGTCCGCGGCCTCGCGCAGCTGGTTGGACGAGCACTTCTACCGAGCCAACAAGCCCAGGAAGGGCGCGTCATGAGCGACACTTCCACCGGCGCTGAGAGCGTCGCGGCCACCGCCCGCGGCGCCACCGCCGAGCGCCACCGGCGGACCGCCCGCGCCCTGTCGCGGGGTGAACTCGGCGAGCGCTACGGGCTGGTGGCATTGCTGGTCGCGGTGACGCTGGTCTTCGCCGTCAGCCCCGAGACGTCGGCCAACTTCCTCTCCGCGAGCAATATCCGCACCCTCCTGGGTAACCAGGCGGTGACGGCGATCCTCGCCCTCGCCGCGATCGTCCCGCTCGTCGCCGGGGAGTTCGACGTCAGCATCGGTGCGACGCTCGGCCTCTCCTCGATGGTGGCGGCGAAGCTGATGACCGAGCAGGGGCTGCCGCCCGTCGCCGCCGCAGCCGCGGCCACCGCAGTCGGCGCGACGGTCGGCGCGGTGGTCGGGATCATCGTCGGGTATCTCCGCGTGAGCAGCTTCGTGATCTCCCTGGGCATGGCGACCCTCCTGGGCGGCGTCGTGACCTGGTACGCCAAAGGCCTCACGGTCGTCGGCATCCCGCAACCCGTTCTGGACTTCGGCAACAGGAACACCCTCGGTGTCCCGCGTCCGGTGTGGCTGCTGGTCCTGACTGTCCTGCTGCTGGCCTACCTGTTGCGCTACACCATCTTCGGCCGCACCCTGCTCGCCATCGGCGTCAGCCGTCGCGCGGCCGAACTCGTCGGTATCAACAGCAACATCCGTATCGCCCTGGCCTTCCTCGTCAGCGGCACCCTCGCCGGGGCCGCCGGCGTCGTCCAGCTCGCCCGGACGGGCTCGGCATCGGCGCAGGTCGGTCCGGGGTTCACGCTCGCCGCGCTCGCCGCGGCCTTCCTCGGTGCCACCGCGATCACCCCCGGACGGTTCAACGTGCTCGGCACGCTCGTCGGGGTCGTCTTCGTCGGGGTCACCGTTAACGGCCTCACGTTGATGGGCGCCGCCGACTGGGTGGAACCGGTCTTCAACGGCACAGCCGTCATCGCGGCCGTGTCGCTCTCCGCGATCGTCGCCCGCCGCAAGGCCCGACTCGCCGCATGACCCCAACAACCAAGCCGTGCGGCGGGGTGCGGCCCGTCGCGCGCTGTCAACGGAGGACGCCGGCAATGAGCTCGATGACGACCGACAACGGGCACGAGATCCACTTCCAGGACCACGGCGGTGACGGCCCGGCCCTCGTGTTACTCCACAGCTTCTTGATGGACGGCACGATGTTCGCCCCGCAGCTACAACGCTTCGGTGCCGAATACCGGTGCATCACCGTCGACGAGCGCGGGCACGGCGGCACGCCGGCCCGCCCCGGCTTCACCTACTGGGACGTCGCAGCCGACGTGCTCGCGGTCCTCGACCACCTCGGCGTGGACGAGGCCACCATCGCCGGGACCAGCCAGGGTGGGTTCGTCGCCCTCCGCGTCGCCCTCCTGGCACCGGAGCGCGTGCGCGGCCTCGTGGTGATGGGCTCCTCCGCCGACGCCGAGGATCCACAGGCCGCCGATTCCTACCGGCAGCTCGCCGCCGGGTGGCACGAGAACGGCCCGGTCGAGCCGCTCCTGGACACCGTGGCCTCCATCTGCCTCGGCGCCTTCGACGCCGCGGCGTGGAAGGCCAAGTGGCGCAGCGTCGACGGCGCGCGTTTCAGCACGATCCTCACCGCGCTGGTCGAGCGTGACGGCGTGATCGATCGGTTGCCCGAGATCGACAAGCCCGCCCTGGTGCTCCACGGCGATGCTGACGCCGCCTACCCGGTCGCCGCGGCGGCCAGGATGGCCGAGCGGCTGAGCCGGTCGCGGTTCGTCGTGGTGCCGGGCGGGGCGCACTTTCTGAGCCTCACCGACGCCGGCCCGGTGAACGACGAGCTCGCGGCGTTCCTGGCCGCGAGCTAGTGCCGGGGCGGGCCCGCCCCGGCACGCGCGCCGCCCGCCGGTCGGCCGGCGGACCTCGCCGCGCCCAATCTTGTCCGAGTGGGCCCTAGGGCCCTTTGATCGTCGCCGTCGCAGGGCACAGCATGAAGCCGCTGCTGAGCGGGGCGGTTCGTGGAGGTGCTCAGCCTTCATGCACGGAGATCCGTCGAACGGCCGCGCGGTTCGCATGAGCCGCTGGCGCCTGCACCCTAACCGATAGGGACGTGGGCCGTGTCGGAGCCGGATGCCCATATGGATCTTTTCGGCGTCAGCCAAGCCGTTGAGGTTCGATCCGAAGGGCTTGGTGCGGTATTCCCTTGAACGCTTTCTCCTGCGGCGCCTGCTGCCGCGTTGGCCGGATCTATGCGATCGACCGCCATGGGTAATGCCTCTGGAGTCAACCCCGGCATCTGACGACTTGGGCCGGTAAGGTTCAGCGGCCTGCTGGCGGGTGCGGCGGCGACGAGAAGGAGCCTCGGTGCTTTGCGCCGCCCGGGGTGTCAGTTGGTGCGGTGCTGGTCGGAGGACAGGCGGCGGATCACTATGGCCTGGCCGACGTCCAGCCGCGCTATCGCGCCCCGGGGCTCGGAGATGCCGAGGCCTTCGAGCATGGCGACTGCTGCGTTGGGCACGAACTGTTGTCGCAGCACGACAAGCACGTCGGTCACCCACTCGACCGGAAGGCGTCCGCGATACACCTCTTCGCCGTAGCGTTCGGTCACTGTCGAGTAGCCGCTCCCTGCATACCCGGTGACCGTGAGCGCGACCCGGGGCCACCTGTCCAGCTCCTGGAACAGTGCGGTGCCGGAGAGCACGGCTCGGTCGATAGGCTCCCGGCCGTTGATCATGTTCATGTCAGTCAGCGTCGGAACGGATTCCCCGCCATGGATGCACGACCACTTGAGTCGGACCTTGTCTCCGCCTCGGCCTTGACGCTCGCGCTTGCCCATCTAACCGTCGATGTGGCCTTGACCGAGGAGTTGGAGAACCTCTCGGCCGCGCTGCGGCCCGGGCTCGCTGAGGAGGGCCGCTTCGGCGTGGCCACCCGGGAGTGGGCGACGATGTTGCGGAGCCGGTTCGTGCCACGGGCGGACGGCCCGACGACCTGAGCCGGGTCGTTGCCACACCGCGTCAGGTCTGCGTGCTCGGGGCTCGAGTTGATGAACGACCAGCTCGAGGCGGCTGTCCATCGGTAGGCCGTTGTTGGCAGTCTGGGCACGGCGGAACTCGCGCTATAGGCGTCAGGTGGGGGCGGCGGGCGTGTGCGATAAGGACGCTGTTGCCAAGCACGGTGGACGCGGCCTCGCGGACGATGGCGAGGCAGTCGTTGGACAGATTCCGCCGGAACCTGACGCGGAGCATGATGATGATCAGGCTCTCGCCGGAGGAGGCGACGTGAACTGCCTTCCGCCCGGCAAGGTGTCCGAGCTCGGTGGTGACGCGATTGGAAAACTCGGCGATCTGTACCGGTGCCGGCGGCGCGGCAGGATACGGTGCGACCCTGGCCCAGTATTCGATCTTCCGACCGCGCCGGCGAGCGATAAGACAGCGAGCATGTCGGCAGTGTCGGCACGAAGACCTCGCTCCGTCGTCAGTCTTCCGGGTGGCGACGATCTCCCGCGCGATGTCGTATTGAACGGCGTGCTTGATGGCTGAAACGGTCGCGTTCCGCTGCCGCTCCGCGCGGACAGCTCGGAGCGCGCAGGCCCTGGCGCACGCGCGGGCGAGATCTCCTCGGGGAGAACAGCAGACACGCGGCGGCCGGAACGGCAACTGGCGCCCGTGAGAGGGCGGTGCAGCGCGGCGACCGGCGATACGCGAAGGCCCCAAGTCACAACTCGGGGCCTTCGCTGCGGTTGATCAGCAGTGTGGAACGACCGCTGAGTTGGAGCCGGTGTAGACGAGAGCGTCGGGCACCCACGCCGAGCTGGTGAAGTAGGTCGGGGTGATCAGGTCCCAGATGTTCTCAGATCCGTACGGTCCGCTCACTGTCGTGCCGGTGCCGTAGCAGCGGATCTCGAGCTGCTGACCGGGGTTGATCGGCCCGACATAGCTGTAGTTCGAGCCCGGCCCGTTATAGATCGGGATTTGGTTGCTGCCGATAGTGCTCCCGTAAGCCAACGAGCACTGCGGCACGACCGGCGAGTTCGAGCCGGTGTAGATGTCCGCATCCGGCACGAAGGTGCCAGTCTGGGCACCGGAGCCGCCGGAGACTAGGTCCCACACCGTCTCTGCACCGTAGGGACCGGAGATCGAGTCGCCGCTCAGGTAGCAAGAAATGGTGATCGTCACGTTGTTGTGCAGGTGCCCCGAGACTGCCGACGCGTACGGTGCCCATGCCTCCGGGGTTCCCTCGACGAGGGTGCGAACAGTCGGATCGGCGTTCGCCTCCTGCGCCTGCATGGTGACGCCGGCGAGTGTGGCTAGGAGCAACGTCCCGGCCACAGCCAGCGCCCTCCGGCGAGGTGATCGTCGCTGGCCCTCTAACGCTCGGCCGGGGCGCGCGAGTCGATGCAGCTTGACCTTCATGTGCGGGTTGCCTCCTCGTTGGCGGACCGTGGGAACGGCCCTGGGAGTGCAGACCTTGTCACCGGGTCAACTGTTGCGTCCCCTGTTGCGCTGTTGCCGAATGTTGCGCGCGACCAGGTGGCCCTAGTCGTGGGCTATTAGGAGAATTCGAGCATGCCGGAACGCAACACAGAAAACAGCCCGCAACAGGCACAAGCGCTGGCGGCCGAACTCAAACGGGTCCGTGAGGCGGCCAAGCTCAGCCAAGCGCAGATGGCGGCGCGGCTGGGGCTCGACTACGCACCCGAGGGCAGGAAGGTGTCGACTGGGCGAGCTACCGTGTCGGCGTGGGAAAGAGGTCGCCGGGCACCGGGTGAGCGGTTCCTCAAGCTCTACATCGAACTTGGCGGAGACAGCTCCATCCTTACTCAATCCGTGTCGTCGCAGGCGAGGCGCACCGCCGCCGATGAGCGACCGGTAGACGGAGACTCCGATGGAGGTATCTCGGCGGCCGGCGGCGCACCGCCGGCGGCCCAGCCTGGATCGAACGGGGGCAGCTCGCCACTCGACCGCGACCCTTCGCACAGCGCACACGAAGGTCCGTCGGCCCCATCAAGTCAAGGTCCTGCACCCGTCGCCAATCGACGCTTGCTCATTATTGCCGGTGCGGTTGTCGCCGTTGTAGCGATCACGATCGTGATCGTGATCGTTTCGATCAAGTCACCGTCCGATACGGTGGGCGCGAAGATCAGCAGCCACGCCGCGACGGGGTCCCCGAGCGTCTCGTCGGGCGCGCTGCGGTCGACGTGGACCGAAACCACCGGCACGCCCGCCCACACCTTCTCCGACGCCACGCAACTGACCGGCGCGGGTCTGCCGTTGGGGCCGCGGCAATCGGTGCAGATCTCTTGTCGCACGCGCGGATACGTCGTCGAGGACGGCGACCCGTGGTGGTACCGAATCGAGTCGGCACCTTGGAATGGCCGCTTCTACGCCACCTCTGACGCGTTCTACAACAACGGTGCGGTGACCGGACCCGTCGACACGGGCGTCGTCGTCGACGAGCAGGTGCCGATCTGCAAGTAGCGATTCCACCAAAGAATGGCGAAGCCGTGACGTTGGAACGGCGCTCTTATCGCTGACCTGCGGCGTGGCCACCGTCGCGCTCGATGAGCACGGGCGGCTGACGCGCTACCACCCCCATTGTCGCCATGATGAGGCACGGCGATCGGCGCCGAGGCCCTAACGTTGCCCGCGAGGTCACCGGAATCTGTCCCTCCCTACCACCGCGGACCTCCAAGCACCTTTGCGCAACGGACAGCACTTGACGACGATCTGGGCGCCCTCCTCGCGGAGCGCCCCTCCGCGTCTCCTGAATATTCACGGCTACGCGGACCGGGCCCCGGGAGCAGTCCCGAATCACCCCGCCACACTGCGGGCATCGGGTCGCCGCATTGGGGTCGGGGTCGTGCACTGCGGGCACCGAGACAAGTTCGCTGACCAGGACCCGCGGGGCAGTACCCACTCAAGATCTCTGCGATGCCAGCGTTCGATCAGGCAAACGAGTCGGGCCGCGAAGTGCGTGGTTGCCCTGCTTCGGCGTGCCGCCTCGATGACTGCTAGTCGTCTCCGTAGTCCGCGCTCGGGCCGTATTGGCCCGGTGACGGATCCTCGTCGGCGTCGACGAGATCGATCCGCGTGACCTCGACCGGGTCCACGGCCTGATCAGGCGCCGCTGAGCCGAAGGCGGATAGCTCGACCGCCGGGGCGTTGACCTGCTGCCCCTCCTCGATAGCTGCGCGGATCTCCCTGTACAGCGCCTCCGCCTGATCGGCGTCGTGGCTCTGGAGGGCGACCCTGATCGGATCGCCGTCTCCGCGGCGGATGACCACCTCGTAGTTCGTCACCCGTGCATAGTGCCCGAACCGACCTCCACCGCCCATCGGGACCTCTGGCGCTTGATCGGCCATTCGCGAAAGATCTACGGTGCGGTGGATCATGGGGAGGGCGGAATGGGACTAATCCGCAAGACGCTGGCTGTGGGAACTGTCGGCGTCGTCAGACCGCACAGCAAGAAGCAGCGGTACCAGCGCGAACTGATCAAGCAATCGAAGATTTCCAACGACCTCGCTGCCGCGCAGATTCATGCGCAGCTCGTGGCTCAAGCCGAGGCGCAGCGCGCGATCGCCTACGCACAGGCACAGGCCGCGTACCTGAACGCTCAAGCCGGCGCTGCGGCGTATCAGCAGGCGCGCCCGGAGCCACTACCCCCGCAGCCGTCAGTACGGCCAGGCTGGTATCCGGACCCCTTCGGGAGCCAGACCGACGTTCGCTGGCATGACGGCGCACGGTGGACCGACCACATGGCGCCGACGCGCCCGCAGCTCCCGTAGGCCAGCCACCTATGGGATTCCTGTCCCGCATGTTCGTTCCGCGCGCAGTACGCCGGGCGATGCATCCCGTCCGCAGTGCTAACTGGGCGTGTCCCTATTCGCCATCGAGGTTCCGGTCGGTACTCGGAAGTGGCGCGCTACCGAGCCCGATGGTCTTGCAAGCTCGCGGGAGCGCGGCGTCCTCCGCTCCCGGAGGCTTGGTGCGCGGCCGGTGCGCGGCGGCGCGTGCCGGCGCGTCAGGGAACGTCGATGAGATCGATGTCGGCGTCCGGGACGTCGTCGGAGACGACTTGCAGGCCCGCCTCGGCGGCGACGTCGCGCGCGTCGCGGGTCTGTCGAGGCCTGGTCGTGCGGGTGCCGGCTTTGCCGAACAGCGCGTAGGACAGTGACGTCAGCGCCGTGGTGTGCCTGGCTGAGTACTGGACACCGCCGCAGTGCTGGTTGTCGAACCAGGCCGCCCATGCTCGGGTGAGCTCGTAGTCGACCACGGTGCAGATCTCGCGGGTCAGACCCGGCACCTTGACTGCGTCGGCCGCCGTGGTGTCGGCGAGATCTCGCCCGCGCGGAACGGCCAGGCGCGACACGGCCACCTTGTCGACGTCGGCTGCCTCGATCGAGTTCACGCCGGCGAGCGTGGGTCCGAGGCGCTCGCGCAGGGCGGTGATCGCGTCGCCGGCGAGGTAGCAGGTGCCCTTGGGGGCCTCGAGGTCGAACCGGCCGTCCGGGGTGCTCGCGAACCACCACGCACCGGCCGAGGGGCCCGGGCGGCGTGCGTGGGCGCGCCACGCTTGAACGGGGCGGGCGATGGTCGGGATCGGGGCGGGACCGGTGGGCGGGTAGGTCAGTGCGAGGCGTTGGCGGCCCGTCACTCGGCCCACCGGGCGGCATCGGCGCGCGCGGCGGTGAGTACGGGTTGCACGTCGCCGCCGCTGCGTAGCCAGGCCGCGGCCGAGACGTTGCCGGGCAGGTAGGGCGCGGGGGCGGCGAGCCACCGCGCGGCGCGCCAGCGACGCTCGTCGCCGGGCGTGATCAGCACGTCGAGGATTTCGCGAAGGTGTGCCAGCGTCTTCCCGCGCTCGTCGAACTGCATCGCCGGGTAGCGCCAGGAGCCGGACTCGGTCCGGCACGCCAACAGAGTGTGCGCCTTGTTCCGCTTCTCGATGGCCTGCTTGCTGATACCGAGCCAGCGCGACAGCCCGGGGGTGTCATAGCAGGGACCGACCAGCACCGCGGTCGGGTGCCGGCCGGTCGGAATGGCCGCGCCGACACGGGCGGCCAGCTCCTCGGCTCGGCCCAGATCCTCCGGGTCCAGCCCGTTCTCGGCGGCGTGCGCGAGTTGCGTATCGATCGTGGCCACCAGCTGCTCGCGCAGGCTGACGAACCCGGTGCTGAACCCCGCGTACGTCACAGCCGCTCCCTCTCGGTCAACCACGTCAACTCCCACTGTACTGAGTCAGTCAACCAGGTCAACCAGTCGTAGGACCCAACACGTCATCCCCGCAGCCGGCCTGAAGGTCCGGCGTCACCCGAATAGGGACACACCCAGTAAGAGTGCGATCACGCCACGGCCGATCAAGCAGCTCCGCCGGGCGACGCATCCCATCGACAGCGTGCAGTATTCGATCGAGCGGTCCCTGAACACCAAGCCGCGGCCTCGAGGCGCCGAAGGCTCCGGTCCACCGACATGGGGCCTACACGGTGAACCACCGCACACCTGAGGCCGCGGCCCGGTGCCGACGAACCTGGTAGCCGAAAGCGCCACCACCAAGTTCGGCAAGCCGCTCATCTCGTGGATGAGGGCATCCATCCCGGCCACCGTGCTACGGACGATTCGAGGCGCGCCGAGGCGTTGGACGCCGATGGTCGACGTCGCGGACGGATGGGCCGGGAAATCATTCGCGAGACACTAGTTGGCTAGCCCTCTAGCCAGACCCCGCGATCGTGGCCGCAGAAGCGCAGTGAGCGTTGACGGGAGATCGTGGGCAAGTACACCTTGGCGGTGTTCGCTCAACGGCGCAGCCGCTGTCGCTGCAGCCTGATGCATGACGGTCGCTAGGCTCCAGGCGATGCCGACGGCACGCGGACGCGCAAGCGAAGCTTGTCGCCTGGAGCCTAGCGACCGTGTCAACTCGGTTGGTCGCGCGCGCAGACTCGACCTGCTTGGTCGAAGCCGTAAGACCCTCCCACGCCTCTCTGGGTCGCCTTGACGCACGAGCCGCCTGTCATGGTCTAAAGTTCACAGAAATGGACTCTAAGGCAGTTAGGGTCCATGTAATTGGACTGTAAGTTGGTGCGAGGGGAGGCTTGAGATGGCTCGGAAGCCGCTGCCTGCCCCGATTGCGCGCGCGATGGCCGAACTCGGCGAGGACCTTGCGACGTGGCGACGTTTGCGAAATTTGACGATCAACGAGGTCGCCGAGCGCGCTGACGTAGCTCGCGGTGTCGTCATCAAGCTCGAGGCGGGCGATGGCGCGACGGTGGAGTCGCTGCTGCGAGTGACGCGGGCGTTGGGCGTGTTGGGCGCGCTGGCCTCGGCGCTCGATCCGTACGCCAGCGACGTCGGCCGGCTCCGGGCGGGGGAGACGCTGCCGCAACGGGTCCGGCATCGTGCGCCGCGTGAGGAAGAACAGCGGTGACGCGGACGCGAGCGGCCGGTGTCCGGTCCGGTCAGCGAACGTCCCGGTTCGGCGCGAGCGCGGAGCGAACTGCCGCCGCCCAGGTGTGGGTGGATGTCGACGGCGACACGATCCTCGCCGGGCAGCTGTTCGGGCATCGGCGGCGCGCTGTGGAATCAGCGAGTTTCACCTACGAGTCCAGCTATCTGGCCGACCGCCGCGCCTACCCGCTGGACCCGGCGCTGCCGCTGGTGTCAGGCACTCTGCAGACGCCGACCAGCCACCGGATCTTCGGCGCGTTCTCCGACAGCTGCCCTGACCGTTGGGGGCAGCGACTGATCGAGCGTGCCGAGGCGCGGCGCGCTCGTGGTGACGGTTCGGCTGCGCGCAGCTTCGGTCAGTTCGACCTGCTGCTGCGCGTGCGCGACGACTTACGCCAAGGTGCGATCAGGTATGCCGTCGATGGGGCGTTCGTCGCCGACGACGCAACCGGAGTTCCGGCGATGACCGACCTGCCGACGCTGCTGTCGGCCGCCGATGACATCGCCGCTGATGATGTCGGCGACGACAGTCAGTCGCTGGCGCTGCTGCTACGCGCAGGAAGCTCACTGGGCGGCGCTCGCCCCAAGGCGCACGTCCGCGACGTCAACGGCCGCATCGCGATCGCGAAATTCCCGAGCCCGGCCGATGACTGGAACGTCATGGCGTGGGAGGTGACCGCGCTCGACCTTGCCGCGTCCGCGGGCATCGACGTACCGCCGCATCACCTCGCGAGCGTCGCCGGCCGCGGCGTGCTCATCGTGGACCGGTTCGATCGAACCCAGACCGGCGCCCGCCGCGGATACATGTCGGCAATGACCGCCCTGGAAGCCCGAGACGGGGACACCGGCAGCTACGTCGCCATCGCCGAAGCGCTCGAGGAGCTCGCGAGCACGGTCACCGACGATCTCGCCCAACTGTGGCGCCGGGTGGCGTTCTCGATCCTTATCAGCAACACCGACGACCACCTGCGCAACCACGCGCTGCTTCACCTGCGCGGGCACAGCTGGACGCTGTCTCCGGCGTTCGACTTGAACCCGAACCCGACGCCCGGACCGAAACACCTCTCAACCGCCATCGACGGGGACACGCTCGCCGAGCTGCGCGACCTGCTTGAGGTCGCGCCCCTGTTCCGGCTCGATCGGACCACCGCCTTGGCAATCCTCGCCCAGGTGCGCGACGCCGTCCGCCGCTGGCCGCAAGTCGCAGCCAGACACGGCTTGGGCAAGGCCGAGCGAGCCGCGATGGCTCCCGCGTTCGAGCACGAGCAGGCGGCCATCGCGCAGCAGTTGCTGAGCAGCTAGAACCGCAGCCGTGCTTCGCCGGCTTCGCACCCCTAGTGGCCTGCACCAGCGGTGTGCCGTTTCGCTGGCTAGTACCCTAGCCAGCGACGTTGGGACGCGTGTCGAGCAGAACTGGTGGCGGTGTCAGTGGCGCGGCGCGGTCCCGGGCTGGTCGTTCCCGCGACCCGGGCCGTCGCCTGATCTGCGGTGCTGTCGCACGATCGAGTCGGCTTGGTCGAGCCATTTCACTGGGTCGATCGCTACTAGTTTCCCGATGCGGCCCATCTTCAGCAGGGCAACATCGGTGGTGACGAGGACGTCAGCATCGAAAACTCGCGACGCGCTTGCCCGCAGTGGGCCAAGGGGTGAGTTCAAGTCGTCCTCGGTGACGGCGCCATCCGGGTCGAGTATCGAATCGAGGTAGGGCCGCAACTGGC
>Ga0207702_10002267_pt1 | contig 18444 bp, 19 predicted proteins | sample KBSCornC62_FD_184302 | JGI IMG/M metagenome (GOLD analysis project Ga0207702, IMG submission 184302) | Corn rhizosphere microbial communities from Kellogg Biological Station, Michigan, USA - KBS Corn C6-2 (SPAdes) (version 2) | ecosystem: Host-associated > Plants > Roots > Rhizosphere > Soil ...
AGTCCGCACCACGCGCGAGCTGGTCCGCTCGGTGATCCGCTTGATCACCCCGCCCTTGCCGGCGGTGTCCCGGCCCTCGAAGAGGACCGCGACCCGCAGCCCGGCGTGGACGATCCACTCCTGCAGCTGCACCAGCTCCTCCTGCAGGCGAGCCAGCTCCTTCTCGTATTGCTTCCTGCTCAGAACCTGGGGCGAGTCGCCACTTTGCGCCACGTCCCAAGCCTAAAGCGGCGCCCACGGCGGGGTGGTCGAGCGACCGGCGCCGCTAGTCGAGCAAGATCAGCACCACGGTGAAGAGGCCGAGCAGCACGCCCCCGACCGCCAGGGCCGTGTGAGCGAGGCGCGGCGAGGAGGGAAAGCGGCCTTGGGCAAGAGCCGTCTCCACGCTGCGGCGACGAGCGCTGCCGTAGGCGATCACGGCGATGCCGTAGAGCGCGAAACCGACGCCGGCGATCACGTACGGCCAGCGCTGGGAGCTGCCGTCGAGGCCGGGGACGATCCGTCCGACCGCCAGCGCCACCGCCAAACCGGTCAGCCCGGTACGCCACCAGGCGAGCTCGGTGCGTTCGCTGGCCAGCAGCGTGCGCCGGGTGGCGTCGACAGCCTCCACCGACTCTGCATTCGCCCGAGCTGGCCTCTCGCGGCTCTCCATCGCCCGCAAACGCTAGACCAACCCGATCCCGACCCACGTCGCGACGGCCGGGCCCGCAAACAGCAAGGATGCGCGGATGCCCAACCCACACCGCGCCAAAAAACGCCGTGAACCCGAAGACCACGGCTGGATGATCTCCTTCGGCTGCAAAACCGCCGGCAAGCTGATGCGGCTCAAGGTCGACACCGACCCGGCGAGCGACACCAGTCCGATCGAGGTCCCCTGCCCATGCGGCGAGACCCACCGCGTGATCGTCTCGCCCTACCGTCGACGGCGCTCCGCCGACGAACCCTTCGACCTCGAGGTCACCTCGCTCGACGAGCTGCGCTGAGCCAGGCGGAGCCGCGCTCAGCCGAGGCCGAGCACCGCCATCGTCTGCGCCCCCATCTCCGACTCGCCGAGCGCGTTGGGATGCACGATCACCGGGTTGGTCCCCTGCAGGACGGGCTCAATCCAGCGGACGCCAAGCGGCTTGCAGGCATCGTGGCCATTGGAAACCGTGCTGAAGTCGACGTAGGTCGAGCCGGTCGCCGCGGCGGCGCGGCTGATGGCGTCGTTCAGCGTCGCCTGGATGCCCCGCACGTAGGGAACGTCGCCTTCGGCGACCGGCATCTTGTCGAAGCAGCCGCCGCTCGCCGGCATGATCCAGGGGTAGCCGAGGATCGCCACCCGCGCCGCCGGCGACTTTGCCCTCACCGCGTTCAGGGCGTTCACCAGCGAGGGATAGGTCACGGTATTGATCGTTTCTTCGAAGGTGGAGCCGTAGCGGTCCTTGCAGGGGCTGCCCTGGCCCAGGGTCGAGAGACCGGCACTGCCGCAGGCGACGATCGTGTCGATGAAGACGCCGCTGTCGTTGCCGCCGATCGTCATCGTGACCAGCTGTGTGTCTTCGCTCAGCGCGTCCAGCTGGGGCGCCACGCCCGGGTACTGCGATTCGAAGAAGTCACTGGTTTCGGCCGCTCCGCAGGTGACGTCCTTCAGCTGTGCGCCGGTGTCGGCGGCGATAACGTGGGGGTAATTGCGGACCGAGCGCAGGCACTCGGGTGGCGCGAAGAGGTCGAGTGGCAGGACCCCCGAGGCGGCGCTGTAGGAGTCACCGAGCGCCACGTAGCGAAGCGGCGAGCTGACAGCCTGCGCCACCGGCGCGGCAAACGCGACCAGAAGCGCGCCAATGACGGAGAGCAGCAGACGGCGGATGTGAGCTGGACTGGGTCGCACCTTCGTTCTCCTCTTCCTCGAAGACCTTTGAGGAAAAGCTTGCCCAGATCGAACGAGATCGAAACATGCACCCCTGCACCGGGGTGCGCACCGGCTCAGCCCTTGCGTTTGGCCATTCGCTCGAGCTGCTTGCCGAAGGCCCTCTCGACTTCGTCGGACATCGTCATCCGGTAGACGGCAACGAGCGCCTGCATCGAGAGCGGGCGCAGCTGATCCAGTGCGGCGCGGACCTCCGGCCAGCGCTCCTCCGGGTAGCCCTCTTCTTCGAAGGGCCTCCAGATGTCCTGCAGGAAGAGCTTGACGAACTCGTGCGAGACCGACTTGCAGCGGCTCTGCACCTTGGCGATGACGACGAGCGCGTGATCGAGCGGCACCCCCGTCGCGACGACGCCCTCCGCTGCGTCCAGCAGCGATGGGAAGGGCGCCTCGAAGCGGTCGTCGTCGATGGCCACCAGGGCGCCGGCATCGATCGCCCGCTTCAGCGCATCGTCGATCTCGGTGCCGAAGCGATCGGCAAGGTCTTTGCGCGTAAACGTCTCCGGCTCCTCGCCGTCGAAATCGTCCAGCGCCCGCTTGAAGGAGAGGAACTGCTCGGCCGGCCCGAGGTTCTGGCTGAGCAGCCGCTCGATGCCCTTGAGGTTGAAGCCGTCGGTCTGCAGCTCCTGGATCATCCGCAGCCGATCGAGGTGCACGGGCCCGTAGTAGCCGACGCGGTCGCGCACCTCGGGGGCCGGCAGCAGACCCCGCGCCCGGTGCGAGCGGATGTTGCGGACGGTCATCCCCGTCTCCGCGGCGAGCTGTTCGATCGTCAGGTTGTTCTCGGGGTCGGCGGCCGCCATCTGTGTGAAACCTATCACTGAAAGACGGCGCGCCGGTTGACGTGACGGCATTTGGTGTTACGTTGTCTCTCGTCACGGGTACTGCTGTCAACGCACAGCACGGAGGAGGAAAATGAGCCCCCCAGCCACAACCAGCGCGCCATCTCGCCCTCGGGGGATTCGCGCTCAACGCCTGCTCGACGCGATCGCCGGGCCGCACGGGCTCGATCGCTACCTCGAGCAGATCAGCCCGACCCTCGTCATCGGCGAGTGCCGAGCCGAGATCGTCGCGGTCGAGCGCGGCAGCGAGGACAGCGTCACCCTGAGCCTGCGCGCCAATCGCGCCTGGAGGGGGCTCCGGGCCGGTCAGTTCGTTCAGGTCGCGGTCGAGATCGACGGGGTTCGCCACACTCGTTGTTACTCGCCGGCTTCACCCGAGGGCAGCGGTCGCGAGCTGGAGATCACGGTCAAGCGCCATCCCGATGGACTCGTCTCGAACTTCCTCGTCGACCACGCGCGGCGGGGCATGGTGCTCGGCCTCTCCCAGGCCGATGGCGACTTCCACCTTCCCGAGAAGCGCCCTGACTCGATCCTTCTGATCGGCGGCGGCAGCGGGATCACACCGCTGATGGCGATCCTCCGCACCCTCTGCGCGGAGGGGCACGCCGGGCCGGTTGCGCTGATCCAGTACGCCCCCGACCCCGAGCGCACGATCTACCGCGAGGAGCTCGACCGCCTGGCGGCGGCGAACCCCAACTTCACGCTGACCCGCTCCTACACGCGCGCCCCCGGCGCTGGCGAGCTCGATGGGCACTTCAGCCCGACCCACCTTCCCCAGACGGACCCCGACTTCACCGCCGCGGAGACCTTTGCCTGCGGTCCACCCGCCCTGCTCGACGCGGTGCGCGGCACCTGGGCCAACGGCCTCGAGCAGCGGCTGCACGTCGAGAGCTTCCTACCCCCCACCCTGCTCCCCGCTGATGAGCCCGGGACGGGCTCGATCCGCTTCGCCGGCTCAGACCTCGAGATCGAGAACAGCGGCGCCTCGATCCTGGAGCAGGCCGAGCAGGCCGGCGTCCCCGCGGAGTCGGGCTGCCGCATGGGCATCTGCCACACCTGCACCTGCCGCAAGCTGAGCGGCAGCGTCAAGAACCTGCTCACCGGCGAGGTCTCCGCCACGCCCGACGAGGAGATCCAGCTCTGCGTCTCAGCTCCGCTCAGCGACCTCGTCATCGACCTCTGAACCAACTTCCACGCTTGAGCCACTTCCACGAAAGGCCACCAAGATGAGCACCACGACTGAAAGCCAAATCCCCCTCACCCCGGAGCAGATCGAGAGCTTCGGCGAGGAGCTCGACGCGATCCGCCAGCGCGTGCTCGCCGATCGCGGCGAGAGCGACGCCAACTACATTCGCAAGGTGATCCGCGCCCAGCGGGGGCTCGAGGTGGCCGGCCGCGGCCTGCTCTGGGCGGGCGTCTTCCCGCCGGCCTGGGTCGCCGGCACTGCCGCCCTCTCGCTCTCCAAGATCCTCGACAACATGGAGATCGGCCACAACGTGATGCACGGCCAGTACGACTGGATGAACGACCCGGCGCTCTCCGGCAAGAAGTTCGAGTGGGACAACGCCTGCCCCGCCGACCAGTGGCGCCACTCGCACAACTACATGCACCACACCCACACCAACATCGTCGGCAAGGACCGGGACATCGGCTACGGCGTGCTGCGCATGTCCGAGGACCAGAAGTGGAAGCCCTATTACCTCGGCAATCCCGCCTACGCGACCCTGCTCGCGCTGCTCTTCCAGTACGGGGTGGCCCTGCATGACCTCGAAGCCGAGCGCCTGGCGAGCGGTGAGGTGAAGCTCGCCGACAAGCGCAAGCTGCTCGCCGGCATCTGGAAGAAGGTCCGCCGCCAGACCCTGAAGGACTACGTGATCTTCCCGGCGCTCTCCGGACCGTTCTTCCTCTTTCCCCTGGCCGGCAACGCCACGGCCAACCTGGTCCGCAACGTCTGGTCGTTCACGATCATCTTCTGCGGGCACTTCCCGGAAGGCACCCACGAGTTCACCGAGGAGGAGACCGAGAACGAGAGCCGCGGCGAGTGGTACTACCGCCAGCTGCTCGGCTCGGCCAACCTCAGCGGCAGCCGGCTCTTCCACATCCTCTCCGGCAACCTGAGCTTCCAGATCGAGCACCACCTGTTCCCGGACCTGCCCGCCAACCGCTACGCCGAAATCTCAGCCGAGGTGCGCGAGATCTGCGAGCGCTACGGCATCCCTTACAACGTCGGCCCGCTGGGCAAGCAGTTCGGCAGTGTGGTCAAGAAGATCTGCCGCCTCGCGCTTCCCGACCGGAAGAGCCGGGCGGGCGATCCAGTGCCTGTCGCCGAGCACAGCGGCGAGAAGGAGCGACTGCCGGTCGCGGTCTGAGCCGATCGCTCAGCGGTGCTCGGGGTTGGGGAAGTCGTAGCGGCAGCCGGCGTCCCAGCCGGGGCGCTGGTTGCCGTGGGCGGGGATGCCGCCGGCGTCCTTCAACATCCGTGCCAGGTGCAGCATGTTCCAGGCGGCGAAGGTGGTGTTGCGGTTGGTGAAGTCGTTCTCGGGACCGCCCGAGCCCTCGTCGAGGTAAGACGGGCCGGGCCCGGCCTCGCCGATCCAGCCCGAGTCCGCCTGCGGCGGGATCGTGTAGCCGAGGTGCTGCAGTGAGTAGAGGACGTTCATCGCGCAGTGCTTGACCCCGTCCTCGTTGCCGGTCACCAGGCAGCCGCCGACGCGGCCGTAATAGGCGTACTGGCCGGCGTCGTTGAGCAGGTGCGAGTTGCCGTAGAGCCGCTCGACGATCTGGGTCGCGATCGAGGACTTCTCCCCCAGCCAGATCGACATGCCGAGGACGAGGATGTCGGCGGCCATCACCCGTTCGAAGATCTCGGGCCACTCGTCGCGCTCCCAGCCGTGCTCGGTCATGTCGGGCCAGACGCCGGTGGCGATCTCGTGGTCGACGGCGCGGATGCACTCGACCTCCACCCCGTTGCGGCGCATGATCTCCATCGAGATGTCCATCAATCCCTGCGTGTTCGACACCTCCGGACTGCGCTTCAGCGTGCAGTTGATGAAGAACGCCTTCAGGTCCGAGTAGTCGGTCTCGCTGCTCTCGCACAGCTCTGCCTGCTTGTCGGTCAGCTCGGTCACTTCTTCTCTCCTCGCTCGGTTGATTGGACGCTACGTGCATCGGTCGCTGCTCGATTGGTGGGAGCGCCGTGGTGCATCGGTCCTACGCGGACCGCAGCGTGAAATGGACCCTGGTTCCCGGCGCGCCGTCCTCGAACCAGATCCTGCCGCCATGGGCCTCGACGATCGCCCGCGAGATCGCCAGGCCGAGGCCGGCGCCCTCCTCGCGGCGGGCGGCGTCGCCGCGATAGAAGGCATCGAAGACCCGCTCGCCGTCGCTGGCAAGGATCCCCTCGCCGTCGTCGGCGACCTCGACCTCGACCCCACCGGCGGCGGGGCGTGCCCGCACGGTGACGCTGCCGTCGGCCGGGGTGTGGCGGATCGCGTTCTGGATCAGGTTGAAGAGGACGCGCTGGACCTTCTCGGCGTTGGCGTTGGCGAGCAGATCGCCGGCCGGCAGCTCGGCGGCGAGGCTGACGCCGCGCTCGGCGGCCGGGGCGCGCATCGCCGCCACGGTGTCGCCGATCAGCTCGCGCACTTTGACCTGGCGCATCGTCCAGGAGATGTCGCCGGCCTCGATCCGGGAGAGCTCGAAGAGGTCGTCGATCAGGTCGCTGAGGACGGCGACGTGGGTGCGGATCTCCTTCAGGTAGCGGTCGCGGGTCTCGCCCGTGGCGACGCCGTCGTCGATCGACTCGACCAGCAGCCGCAGCGAGGCCAACGGCGTGCGCAAGTCGTGCGAGGCGGCGGCGACCAGCTGGCGGCGCGCCTCCTCGATCTCGCGCCGGGAGCGCTCCTCCATCGCCAGGCGCACCGCAAGCGCCGCCGCCAGGGCCGCGCCGGCGGCAGCCAGCAGGACCAGCAGGATCTGGTCGGCCCCCATATGGCCGGGGACCGCGACCGCGGCGGCGCCGGCGAGGAAGGCGGCGACGGCGATGACGACGGCGCGCTTCACGGTCGCAACCGGTAGCCGATTCCCCAGACCGTCTCGATGAAGCGCGGCTCGGCCGGGTCGTCGCCGAGCTTGGCGCGCAGGCGGCGGACGTGGACGGTGACGGTGCTGGTGTCCTCGAAGAAGGGCTCGCCCCAGACCGCTTCCATCAGCTGGTCGCGCGAGTAGACCCGGCCGGGGTGCGCGGCCAGGTGGGCGAGCAGGTCGAACTCGCGCATCGTCAGCGAGAGCTCCTCGCCGTCGAGGAAGGCGCTGCGGGTCGCCGGCTCGATGCGCAGCGGGCCGTGCTCGATCGGCGGCGCCTCCTCGTCGGGGGGCGAGACGCGGCGCAGCACCGCGTCGACGCGGGCGACCAGCTCGGCCGGGGAAAAGGGCTTGACGACGTAGTCGTCGGCCCCCTGGCGCAGGCCGACGAGGCGGTCGGACTCCTCGCCGCGAGCGGTCAGCATGATCACCGCAATCCGCGGTCCGGGCTCCTCGTGCAGCTGGCGCATCACCTCAATCCCGTCGATCCCCGGGAGCATCAGGTCGAGCACCACCAGGTCGGGACGGTGCTGGGCGGCGAGGCGCAACGCCTCGGGGCCGTCGATGGCGCGGTGGGTCTCATAGCCGGCCCGCTCCATGTAGCGGCCGACGACGTCGAGGATCGTCGGCTCGTCGTCGACGACCAGCACGGTGCCCTTGGCGGAGTCGGCCATCGGCGCGATTGTCGCGCCTGACCGGGCGGCCTCGCGGCTAGCCGAAGGTGAAGGCATAGCCCATCACCCCCGCTTCCGGCTCCAGGGTTAGGACATGGTGGCCGACCCGGGGCAGGTCGACGAGGTTGTAGAGGCGCTGGCCGCTCACGGTCACGACCCCGCCATGGACGTCGGTGCCCGCCTCGGCGCTGGAGATCGGCCGCCCGTCGAGCAGCACCCGGACCCTGCGGTCGCGGCCGGGCGAGCCGAGCACGAGATAGACGCGGCGGGCGCCGAAGTTGAGGTCCAGCGAGGCCCCGCCCCCGGCGGTCGCCGACTCGAGGCTGATGCGCCACCTGCCGCGGTAGGCGAATTCGTTCGGCGGCAGGGCCCTCGGCGCGGTGAAGTCGTGCAATCCCGGCGAGAGCATCGCGTTGGTGAAGCGTTCGGCGCGGGCGGCCCCAAGGTAGGTCTCCGGGGTGGTAACGGTCGCCGACGGGGCGACTGCATGGACCCGCGTCTCCCCTCCCTTGACCGGCTTGCCCGCTTCGGCCAGGAGCTCGCGGATCACCTTCTCTTTCTCGCCATATTCGCCCTCGCCGAAGTGCACGTAGCGGACTCTGCCCTGGGCGTCGATGAAGTACTCGGCAGGCCAATACTGGTTGCCGTAGGCGTTCCAGGTCGCCTGTTCGTTGTCCTGGACGACGGGATAGTGGATCCCGTTTTCCTCGATCGCCGTTTCGACGTTGCTCGCTTCGCGCTCGAACGGGAACTCGGGAGTGTGCACGCCGACGATCGTCAGGCCGTCCCTGCGGTACTTCGCGTCCCAGGCCTTCAGGTAGGGCAGGGTCCGGATGCAGTTGATGCAGCTGTAGGTCCAGAAGTCGACGAGGACGACGTGGCCGCGTAGCCCGCGCAGGGTGAGCGGCTTGTCGCCAGGCGTGTTGAACCACTGCTGAGTGCCGACGAATTCCGGCGCCACACCGAGCACCGGCAGTTTCTTCAGCTTGCCGTCAGCGCCGGTTTCGGGAGCGGCTCCACTGGCTTCGCTGCCGACCCCGTGGCCGCCGTCGCCGCGGATTTCGGCCAGGGCCGTCTTGGCCGAGGCGGTGTCCTCCAGGTTCTTGGTCGGGTTGACGAGGAAGCTCGGCAGGCTGCTGGCGATGTGGTTCTGGAAGCGGATGTCGTAGTTGCCCAGCATCGCCAGGGCGACTACCACCATCACCGCACCCATCGCTATCTGGAGGCCGGCGCCGCGCCGGGCCAACGGTCGCACCACCTTGCGCCCGCCGAGCATGAGGAAGTAGAGGACGACGGCGGAGCCGATCCCGTAGCTGAGCGCCACCGCCAGCCGCCCCGTGCTGAAGGACTGCGAGGCGGAGACGGTGATCACACCGGCCAGGATTGGCCCCGCGCAGGGCGCGTAGACGAGACCGAGGCTGAGGCCCACGGCGGTCCCCGACCAGAAGCCGTCGCCCCTGCCCTTGGCGACGCCCGCCCGGCTCGCGAACTGACTCGTCCAGGCCTCCAGCCGCGCCGCCAGCGGCGGGATCATCAGCACGATCCCGAAGCCGAGCAGGACGGCGATCGCCAGCTTGCGCAGGAAATCGTTCGGCAGGCCTAGGGCGGAGATGACGTAGACCAGCGCCACCGTGGCGAAGGTGAAGGAGACCGCCAGCCCGGCGACGATCCCGAGCGGCCGTCGCCGCCCGCCGGTCGCCCCGGCCGAAAGCGCAATCGGCAGCACCGGCAACACGCAGGGCGAGAGCGCCGTCGCGGCGCCGGCGATGAATCCGAAGAGAATCAGCAGTGCCATCTCAAGAGCCTTTCCTCTGCCCTACGGAGCAGCGGCGTCCCCCGCTCAGCCTTCCATGTGGTCGCTCGAGGACCCTTCGTGGTGCATCGCATTTCCCTGGTGCTTCATCGAGTCGCCTTCGTGCTTCATCGCTTCGCCTTCCTGATGCTGCATCGCCGCGTGGTGCATCGAGTTCGTCGTCGATTCCCCGCTCGCCGCATTGGAGTCGCTGCCGCAACCCCCAAACGCCACTGCCCCGCTCAGCGCGATCGCCGCCACAGCCGGAATCGCCCCAACCTGCCTCAAACGCATTCGTCGCTCCTTTTTCGAATTGCCAGGAGCAGAAAACCTAGGAAGGAAATGTGACGTGGAGAGAAACTCGGCTAGGAGCCGCGTTGGCATAGACACGAGGAGTCGCGTTGGCATACGTTTCTCCTGTGGCCGCCGAGCTCGAACGCCACCCGACCCGCCGGTCTCAGAGCGCCAACACGCGGCGATATGACCGCATTGCCCACCTCTACAGCACGCTCGAGCCGCTGTACCTGATCTTTCCGCCGGCCCGCCGCAGGGCGGTGGCCGCGCTCGGGCTGAAGCCCGGCGACACTGCTCTGGAGATCGGCGCTGGCACCGGGCGGAACTTCCCTTACCTGGTCGAGGCGGTTGGCCCAAGCGGGACCGTCATCGGCGTCGATGCCTCCCCGGGGATGCTCGCCGAGGCGAACAAGCTGATCGAGCGGCACGGCTGGTCGAACGTGCGGCTGCTCCAGCAGGACGCGAGCCGTCTCGAGATCGACGCCGACCTCGACGGGGTGTTGTTCAGCCTCAGCTATTCGGTACTGCCCGAACCGCGACCTGCCTTGGCGCGAGCGTGGGAGCGCCTGCGCCCTTCTTCCCGCGTCGTCGTCATGGACGCGGGACTAACCGAGGGTGGGCTCTGGCGGCTGCTGGCTCCAATCGCCCGTCTCCTCGTTAAGTTCGCCCCGGGAGATGCCTATTCCGACCCGTGGAGCGACTTGGCGAGATACGGGCCAGTGGAGACCAAGCGCTTCCTATTGGGCTTCTTCTACGTCAGCGCCGTGGCTAAGCCCGTCGATTCCCAGGAAGCGAACACCTAGCCGAACCAATGAGCGGGGGAGCCGGGATTCGAACCCGGATTCACGGTTTTGGAGACCGTGCGCATAGCCGTTAACTCACTCCCCCGGCGGGGGAAGTCTACGACTCTGCCGTCCGAAGGCGCTGCGAACATACGTTCGTGTCGTATGAACGGAGTGACGCCGACATCCATGCGGTCTCGAGACTTCTCGGCACCGGCCTGAGCGATCGTGAGATCGGGCGTCGGACCGGGGTTAGCCGCGGTTCGGTCCAGCGCTGGCGCACACGCGGGACACCCAGAAGCAATCACTGTCATCCGGAGCCATGGACGCCTTTCGATCCGGGGAGCTACAGCTACCTGTTTGGCATCTATCTGGGTGATGGCTACCTTGCCCGCCCCTCTCCTCGATCGGTAGTCCTAGAAATCTCGCTCGACCCCAAGTACCCGGGAATCGTGGACGAGTGCGCAACCGCCATCTGGCGAATTTCCGGCACTACGGCCAGGAGATCCGTGCGTCGCACGCCAAAAGGGCTTGGCATCCGGCTAGCCGCCACGAGCACCAGGTGGCCGCAGATCTTCCCTCAGCATGGGCCGGGAAAGAAGCACCAGCGAAAAATTCAGCTCACCGACTGGCAAGAAGGCATCGTGGCTTGCTTTCCAGAACAGTTCCTCCGCGGCCTCTTGCACTCTGACGGCTCCCGCGTTCTCAATCGGTTCAAAGTCAGACTGTGTTCGCGTCAACGCGAATATGCCTATCCCCGGTACTTCTTCACGAATCTCTCAGATGACATCCGTGGCTTGTTTTGCGCCAGCTGCGAGCAGCTCGGGATTCGCTGGACGCAATCGAGCTACAAGAACATCTCCGTTGCGGACCGCAGGAGCGTTGCGCTCCTCGACGACTTCGTAGGCCAGAAGAAGTGAGTGCGGGCGGAGGGACTTGAACCCCCACGGGCCGAAGCCCACCAGGACCTAAACCTGGCGCGTATGCCAATTCCGCCACGCCCGCGTGGCAGCCCGGTGCACCGGGCTTAACGCACGACCAATGCTGCGTCGCTCCTAGATTCTATGATCGTTCGCGTGGCGGTAGGAGAGGTCAGGCCGGGCTATGAACTGTGGCGGCCAAATCGGGAAAAAGCCGGGTCGGTCACGACCAAGTTCGTGCTGGTCCTTTTGCTTGCCGCGACGGCCGCGCTCGCGGCCCTGATTGCGATCACCGGCTTCTCGCTGATGACCGGCGGCAGTGGCATGAGCGTCATCTGCCTGATCTACGCCGCCCTCTACGCCTTCTTCGCCTTTCTCGTCTTCCGCTGGAGCCGCGGCATCCTCCCGGTCGCCGCCGCCCTCTCGATGATCCTGGCGATCCTCTGCGCGGTCGGCGCCAACAGCTGGTTCGCCCGCGACAAGGCCGGCTTCGACGAAGGGCTGCTCCCATCGCCCGTGATCGGCACGCTGGTCGTGATCCTCGCCCTGCTGCAGCTGGTCCTGATCGCCGTTGCCCTCTACGGCTTCAACCAGAACTGGCACGTAGAGGAGGAGCGCCCGATCGGCTACGGCGAAGACTATGGCGCCGGGGCGTCGCCCGACGACGGCGCCCCGTTGCCGGCGTAACCCGAGAACCCTGATGCCGGAGGCGGGAGTCGAACCCGCACGCCCTTTCGGACAATTGATTTTGAATCAATCATGTCTACCGTTCCATCACTCCGGCGTAGCCCCAACGATAGACAGAATGGGCGCTAACTTCCGGAGCGCCGTCAACCTTCTGCACCACGGATAGACTGACGCGCCGGGATGAGGATTCACCACCTCAACTGCGGGACGCTCTGCCCCAACGGGGCGCGGATGATCAACGGCGAGGGGGGGCTGCTGGAGCAGGGCCGGATCGTCTGCCACTGCCTGTTGATCGAGGGCGACGATGGCCTCACTCTGCTCGACACGGGCTTCGGCACCGAGGACACGCGCAACCCGCGCCAGCTCGGCCCGGTCTTCGCGATGATGAGGCCGCGAGCCGAGCTGGGCGAGACGGCGCTGAAGCAGGTCGAAGGTCTCGGCTTCTCGGCAGCCGACGTGAAGCAGATCGTCACCACCCACCTCGACCCCGACCACTCCGGTGGGCTGCCCGACTTCCCCGAGGCCGAGGTGCACGTCTTCGGGCGCGAGCTCGACGCCGCGATGGAACCGCGCCTGCGCGACCGGCCGCGCTACCTGCCCGTGCACTGGAAGCACAACCCGCGGTGGGTCCGCCACGACGGCGAAGGCGACGAGTGGCTCGGCTTCGGCGGCGTGCGCATCCTTCCCGACCTCGGCAGCGAGGTTCTGTTGATTCCGCTGGCCGGGCACTCGCTGGGCCACAGCGGCGTCGCGATCAAGGCCGGCGACGGCTGGCTGCTGCACTGCGGCGACGCCTACTTCCACCACGACGAGATCGCCACTCCCCCCTCCTGCCCGCCGGGGCTGCGCCTCTTCCAGAGCCTCAACAACGCCGATCGCCGCAAGCGCCTTGAAAACCAGGAGCGCCTGCGTGAGCTCGTCGCCCGTCACGGCGAAGAGGTCCAGCTGCTCTGCTCGCACGACCCGCACGAGCTGGACTTGGCGCAAGCCGCCAGCAGCGTCGCCGCGGCGTGAGCGGCCCGGCCCCCGAGAAGCTCTGGGAGCCGCCCGCCGAGCTGGTCGAGCGCTCGCGGCTGCGCGAGTTCATGCTCTGGCTGGCGGCCGAGCAAGAGCTCGACTTCACCACCTACGACGAGCTCTGGGAATGGTCGGTCGGCGATCTCGAGGCCTTCTGGTCGGCGATCTGGGACTTCTTCGAAGTGCAGGCCGACGGGGAGGCCGAGCGGGCGCTGGGCAGCCGCGAGATGCCGGGCGCCGAGTGGTTCGCCGGCACCAGCCTTAACTACGCCGAGCACGTCTTCGCCGGCAAGGACGACGCCGAGATCGCAGTCCTGCACGCCTCGGAGCTGCGCCAGCTCGAGGAGCTTTCCTGGGGTGAGCTGCGCGCCCAGGTTGCCGCCACCGCCGCCGGCCTGCGCGCGCTCGGGGTCGAGCGCGGCGACCGCGTCGTCGCCTACATGCCGAACATCCCCGAGGCGATAGTCGCCTTCCTCGCCACGGCGAGCATCGGCGCGATCTGGTCGAGCTGCTCCCCCGACTTCGGCCCGGCCAGCGTGATCGACCGCTTTGCCCAGATCGAGCCCAAGGTCCTCGTCGCGGTCGACGGCTACCGCTACGGCGGCAAGGACTTCGACCGCCGTGACACCCTCACTCAGCTGCAGGCAGAGATGCCGAGCCTCGCGCGCACCGTCGTCCTGCCCTACCTCGACCCCGAGCCCGACCTCCCGCCCCTTCGCAACGCGATGCGCTGGGACGAGCTGCTTGCCTCCGGCGAGAGCGACGAGCTGAGCTTCGAGCGCGTGCCCTTCGACCACCCGCTATGGGTCCTCTACTCATCCGGCACCACCGGGCTGCCGAAGGCGATCGTGCAGTCGCAGGGGGGCATCCTGCTCGAGCACCTGAAGAAGCTCCACCTCCACGTCGATGCCCACCCCGGCGACCGCCTCTTCTGGTTCACCACGACGGGTTGGATGATGTGGAACTTCCTCGTCTCGGGTCTGCTGACCCGGGCAGCGATCGTGCTCTACGACGGCAACCCCGGCCATCCCGACATGGGGGTGCTCTGGGACCTCGCCGAGCGGGCCGGAATCACGATGTTCGGCACCAGCGCCTCCTACATCGCCGCCTGCATGAAGGCCGGGGTCGAGCCCAGTAAGGGACGTGACCTCAGCCGCCTGGGGGCGGTCGGCTCGACCGGCTCGCCGCTCGCCCCCGAGGGCTTTGACTGGATCTACGAGCAGCTGGGCGCCGATACCTGGCTCTTCTCGACCAGCGGCGGCACCGACCTCTGCACAGCCTTCGTCGGCGGCTCCGCCCTGCTGCCGGTCTACCGCGGCGAGCTGCAGGCGCGGGCGCTGGGGGCCGCGGTCGAGGCCTGGAACGAAGACGGGGTGCCGGTGATTGACGCCGTCGGCGAGCTGGTCGTCACCGAGCCGATGCCTTCGATGCCGGTCTGCTTCTGGGATGACCCCGACGGCAGCCGCTACCGGGCCAGCTACTTCGAGCTCTTCCCCGGCGTCTGGCGCCACGGCGACTGGATCGAAATCACCTCACGCGGCACGGCGGTGATCTACGGGCGCTCGGATTCGACGATCAATCGCTCGGGCATCCGCATGGGCACCAGCGAGATCTACCGAGCCGTGCTCAGCCTCGACGAGATCGTCGACGCGCTCGTCGTCGACGTGCCGCGCCCCGGCACCGAGGGCTGGATGCCCCTTTTCGTGGTCCTGCGCGATGGCGCCGCGCTCGATGACGCGCTGCGCAAGGAGATCGCCCGGCGCGTGCGGGCCGAGTGCTCGCCCCGCCACGTCCCCGACGAGGTCTTCGCGATCGCGGAGGTCCCCCGCACGCTGAGCGGCAAGGTGCTCGAGGTGCCGGTGAAGCGGATCCTGATGGGCACCCCTGCAGAGAAAGCGGCAAGTCGCGACTCGCTCGCCAACCCTGCGGCGCTCGACTACTTCACCGAGATGGCGGCGCGGCTGCCCAGCTGATCAGGGCTCCAGCTCGGCCTGGCCTGCGTCGCCCCCAGAACCGCCAGAGTGGCAAAGCCCCATCCCGCCGCGACGAGGACTCCGCCCAGCACGTCGCTCGGGTAGTGCCAGCTGAGCGCCATCACCGAGCAGCCGACCGCGATGACCAGGCCGGCGCCGATCAGCGCCACCGCCGCCCGCCACTCGCGCGGGACGACGAAGGCGAAGGCGATCGCGATCGAGGCGACCGCGGTCGTGTGGCCGCTGGGAAACGAGTTCGCGCCGATCTGTTCTGCGCCAAGTACCGCCTGAAAGCGGGGATGGCCGAGCAGAGCCTTGAGGAGCTGCGTGGTCAGGTTGGCGCCGGCGACGACTGCGAGCGCCGCGGCCGCCTCCCGGGGTCGACGGCGCGCCAGCGCGATCCCGCAGGCGATCGCCAGCAGCGGAAGAAGGGCACCGAGATCGCCGAGCAGCACGATGCCGGCCGCAACCGAGTCGGCTCGCCATCCCCGTTCGGCGAAATGGCGAAGCACCACGGCGTCGAGGTGCTGGACCGAGTCGGCCTTGTGGACCAAGACGGCGAGGACGACAAAGCCCATCGTGCAGGCGAGGCAGCCAGCCAGCGGGGCTCTGACGTTCCGCGCCACGCCCGGAACGGTAGCGGGGCGGCCTTCTGAGACCCTCGATGGTGGGCTGGACTGACGGTGGCGGCTCAGGCGGGCGTGACCGGATTTCGCCGCCTGGCGAAGGAGCGGTCCTTGCCGGTGGCCATCGCGAAGCGCTTGATCAGGTCACTGCGCAGCTCGGTTGGGTCGATCACGGCGTCGACGACCAGCTCGGAGGCGAGGTGGAGGATGTCGATGTCCTCCGCGTACTCCTCGCGCTTCTGAGCCACGAACGCCTCGCGCTCGCCCTCGTCGTCGATCGCCTGGATCTGGTTGTAGAAGACGGCGTTGATCGCCGCCTGCGGACCCATCACAGCTATCGAGGCGCTGGGCAAGGCGATGCAGCAGTCCGGCTCGAAGGCCGGTCCGGCCATCGCGTAGAGGCCGGCGCCATAGGCCTTGCGCACGATGACCGAGATCTTCGGCACGGTCGCTTCGGAGACGGCGCTGATCATCTTCGCCCCGTGGCGGATGATCCCCTGGCGCTCGACCGCGGCGCCGATCATGAAGCCCGGCACGTCGGCTAGGAAGAGCAGCGGCACGTTGAAGGCGTTGCAGGTCTGGATGAAGCGGGCCGCCTTGTCGGCCGAGTCGACGAAGAGCACGCCGCCGGTGTAGCGGGGCTGATTGGCGACGACCCCGACGACGCGGCCGTCGAGCCGCCCGTAGCCGACGATCAGCTCCTTGGCCCAGCGCTTGTGGACCGGCAGAAAGCTCTCCGCGTCAAGCAGCGAGTCGAGCAGCAGGTTCATGTCGAAGGGCCGGTTCTCGTCTGCCGGCACGATCTCCGCGATCGGCGCCTGCGAAGCGGGCTCGGCCGGCGGCGCCAGCGGCGGCTGCTCACGCCAGTTGCCCGGCATAAAGGAGAGGTAGCGCTTGGCGAGGTCGATCGCCTCCTCGTCGCTCTTGACCAGGAAGTGCCCGCAACCGGAGACGCCCGTGTGCATCTTGGCTCCGCCCATCTCCTCTAGGGTCACCGTTTCGCCGATCACCATCTCGGCCATCCGCGGCGACCCGAGGTACATCGATGCGTTGCCGTCGCGCATGATCACGACGTCGCAGAAAGCGGGGATGTAGGCGCCGCCGGCGGCGCTCGGCCCGAAGAGCAGGCAGACCTGCGGCACCTGGCCGGAGAGCCGTACCTCGTTGTGGAAGATCCGCCCGGCGCCGCGGCGGCCGGGGAACATCTGCACCTGGTCCGTGATCCGCGCCCCGGCCGAGTCGACCAGGTAGACCAGCGGCACCTGCAGGCTCAACGCTCGCTCCTGGATGCGGAGGATCTTCTCGACCGTCTTCGGCCCCCAGGAACCGGCCTTCACCGTTGGGTCGTTGGCCATCAAGGCGACTCGACGGCCGTCGATCGCGGCCAGGCCGGTGACGACGCCGTCGGCGCCAAGACCCTCCACGTCCCAGTTCGCCAGCGCCGCCTCCTCGGCGAAGGAGCCGGCGTCGACCAGTCGCTCGACCCGCTCGCGCACCGGCAGCTTGCCCTGCTCCGCGGTCTTCTCGTGATGGCGCCGCGGCCCCCCGGCAAGGGCGGCCTCCAGCGCCTGCGTAAAGTCGGACATCGGTGCGGAGCCTAACCGCGGTGCCAGTCCACGGGACCGGCCGTGAGGAGGTGCGAGCCAAGTGGGCGGCCCAGGACCCCCTGCGCTGCCTGCGAAGCCGCGACCAGAGAGGGCAGGTCGATCCCGGTCTCGACTCCCATCTCGTGCAGCATCGAGACGAGATCCTCGGTTGCGATGTTGCCGGTCGCGCCCGGCGGCACCGGACAACCGCCCAGCTCGCCGAAGCTCGACTCGAAGGATTCGACCCCCTGCTCCAGGGCAGCGAGCACGTTGGCAAGTCCCTGCCCGCGGGTGTTGTGGAAGTGGGCGGTGAGCTCGACGCCGTCGAGGCGCTCGCCCGCGATGGCGAAGAACTCGCCAACCTGGCGCGGGTTGGCCATGCCGGTGGTGTCGCCGAAGCCGATCTCGCTGCAGCCGGCGGCGGCGAGCCGTTCGGCGATCGCGAAGACGCGCTCGGGCGCCACCTCACCCTCGTAGGGGCAGCCAAAGGAGGTCGAAATCACTCCCTCGCAGCGCAATCCCGCTCCACGAGCGGTTGCCAGCGTCCGATCCAGCCCCTCCAGCGACTCGGCGATCGAGCGGTTGACGTTCTTGCGGTTGTGGGTCTCCGAGGCGGAGACGAAGACGTTGATCTCGTCGAAGCGCTCGCGCACCCCGAGCGCCCGCTCCAGGCCGCGCTCGTTGGGGATCAGCACCGAGAAGGCGACGCCCTCGCGCCGCTGCACGCCGGCCAGCACCTCCTCGGCGTCGGCGAGCTGGGGAATCACCTCGGGACGCACGAAGGACGTCACCTCGAGCCGCTTCAGACCGGTCGCGGAAAGCAGGTCGACAAGGCGGATCTTCTCGGTTGTCGGGATCGTCTCCGGCTCGTTCTGGAAGCCGTCGCGGGGACCGACCTCGCGGATGCGGACGGTGCTTGGGAGCACGCTCATCGCGACCTGAGACTACGCGGTCGGCGGGCCGGCCTGGCCGACCACGCGCCGCTCGTGGGTCCCAACTCCGATCGTGCGCTCGCCTTCGGTCACCTCGACCTCGAAGCGCAGCTTGCGCCCTTCGACCACCTCGCGCAGAGTCGCGCGCGTACGGCAGGTCGCCCCCTCCGCAGCCGCCGCGACGTGCTTGACGCAAACTTCGAAGCCGACCGTCGCCTTGCCCTCGGGCAGGTGCTCGTAGGCAAGCACCTGGGCGCTTGCCTCCATCACCCCGATCATGCCCGGCGTCGAAAGCACCCCCGCGCCGATCGTCCCGCCGACATCGGTGAC
>Ga0207702_10002271_pt1 | contig 18422 bp, 23 predicted proteins | sample KBSCornC62_FD_184302 | JGI IMG/M metagenome (GOLD analysis project Ga0207702, IMG submission 184302) | Corn rhizosphere microbial communities from Kellogg Biological Station, Michigan, USA - KBS Corn C6-2 (SPAdes) (version 2) | ecosystem: Host-associated > Plants > Roots > Rhizosphere > Soil ...
CGAGCAGTGGTGCAGTCACTGCTGTCACGAGAACTCCAAGTTTGGCGTCCGCCAGCTGCGAGCCGCTGAACGCGCGTGATGCAATCAGCAGCGAGACGGTGAACCCAACCCCGGCGACGCTCGCGGTACCGAACAGCTCACGCCAGGGGACCGGCAGCTTGCCGCGCCGCGGCGCTCCCTTGGCGGTCACCCAAGCGGCGGCGAGGATGCCGAGGGGCTTGCCGACCGCGAAGGCGGCGAGGATCCCCCACGTGATCGGCGATGACACCGCATGGGAGATGACCGCCCCGTTGATGTGCAGTCCCGCGTTTGCGAGCGCGAACAGCGGGACGATCACCCGGGTGGTCAGTGGCTCAAGCCGGTACTGCAGTCGCTCGTTCGGGGAGATCGAGGTCGACAGCGAGACGCTCGCGGCATGCGCGCTCTCGGGGTTGGGGTCCAGACGGAATGAGCGCGTCAACTCACTGCCGCGCTCCAGGTCCGTTCGTCGCGGCGCGTACGCGCTGGTCAGCAGACCGATCACAAGGCCGGTGATGACCGGGTCGACACCGGCTTGGAAGAGTGCGAGCCATAGCCCGAAGCCCATGAGCACTGACAGGGCGAAGAGTGCGGCGCCGCTGCCTTCGTCGTCGCGGTGCCGGCGCCCGTATTCGCGGAGGACCATGAGGATCGCGAACAGCACCGCCGCAGTTATGAGCGCGGCGATGTGAATCTTGGTGGGGTAGACGATCGTGATGACGGCCAGCGATACGAGGTCGTCGATCACCAGCATTGTCAGCAGGAACACCCGCAGCCGGGCCCCTCGACCCTTTGTGACCAACGACAGTGATCCGAGCGCCAGCGCGGTGTCGGTGGACACAGCCACGCCCCAGGCGCCGGCGCCACCGTTGGAGCTGCCGCCGGTGAACGCGAGATACACGATCACCGAGGCGGCAATACCGGCGAACCCGGCGATCACCGGGACCGTGAGGCGGCTGCGGTCGCGCAGCTCACCGAGGTCGAGCTCGCGTTTGCCTTCGAGGCCGACGACGAGGAAGAAGAGGGTCATAAGGCCGTCGTTGATGACGCCACGGAAGTCGGTGGCGACGATGTGCCCGGCGAGGTTGACCGAGACTGGGTTTGACCAGAACGTCTCGTAGCTGCTGTGCCACGGCAGGTTGGTCCACAGCAGCGCGACGGCGATCGCCGCGAGCAGCAGCGCCGCGCCCCCGGTCTCGGCGCTCGCGAATGCCTGGAACGGGGCGACCATCCCGTGCCGCCAGTCCGTGTGATGCGTCCACCGGTCCGCCGGCGGCGGGGTGTGCGGATCGTGGGAGTGCCGGCTTTCCTCAACTTCGAGGATCAGGGTCGGCTCCCCCGACCCGGTCGCGGCCGCGGCGAAGTTCTCCGGCAGGCTGCGCAGCTTCGCCGCGCAGTAACGCAGCACGCGTTCGATCAGGTCATCGTCGGGTGCTTCAGGCACAGAACCTCACCCGCTCAGTTCTCGGACGTCTCGTCGCCGCGCATCGCCGCGAGCACCCAGGCGATGAACACCAGCTGCGCCGGGAGGCGTGCCCATAAACCGCGAGCCCCACCCGGGAACTTGTAGTTGTCGGGGTTCAGGGCCATGTGCACGTTGGCCGGGAAAACGGCGATCAGGGTCGCGATCAGCCACCAACCAGCCAGCCTGCGGGTCGGAGTATTCGTGAGGCCAATGCCGCCGGCGATCTCCGCGACGCCGCTTGCAGCGACCAGTGTCGCTGGGGCGGGAAGGGACGGGGGCACCATCTTCCTGTAGGAGGTGGGGATGATGAAGTGAAGCGCTCCGGAGACCACGAAGAACGGGCCACACATGCGACGGATCACTCGCATGAGCGCCACATCCTTCGTCGGCGTCGGGCCTTGCTGCTTGTTTCCGGGCTGGTCACGGTTATCGCCGGGCCATGATCTCGTCGGGGGTGAGGTTCCGGTCGGCACCGTGCGAGATGACGTTCTGGCCCGGCTCGAGCTGGAGTTGCTTGCCCTCCAGTTCGATGTGCAGCTTGTCGGCCTCGAACGAGACCATGTTGCGGATCCGCTTGACCTCTTCCCAGGCCTCCGGGTAGTACCAGGCGGCCTGGTGCGCGTCACCGACGTCGTAGTAGCTGCACAGCCCCTTGTACGGGCAGAACGTCTGCCCGTCGATCGGTGTCAGTGCGGCCTCGTTGACGTGCTCGCGCGGGACGTACCAGCGGGGCGCGAACCCGGATTCGAGCAGCACCAGCGGCCCGTTGCTGTCGGCGATGACCTGGTCACCGTGGCGCACAACGAGGTGACGACTCGTTTGACGGATGTCGATGCGGTGGTAGGGGTCGGCGGCGTGCCCGACGATCCGCTCGTCCTCCTCGTAGTACTCGTCGATCGCCCGCCACGCGAATGCCACCCGGCCTTCCATGATTTGCGCGTATGGAGGGAGGTCTGTGTGCTGCCACGCCGCGCGCTCCGTGCTGCGATCTCCCACCGTCACCGTGTACCAGGTTGTCGTGCCGAGCTCGCGGTGGTTGGTGGTGTGCGAGAGCGGCTCGAGCGTGCCCTCTGCGATGTCCTCGGCACGGAAGTACGCAACGGGGTAGCGGCCCGGCTCGTGCAGCAGGATGACGTCCGCGCTGTCGGCTACCCACTGGTCGGCGTATTTGACGCGCATGCGTCGCCGCAGCGGCTCGGCGTAGAGGAGGCGTTCGGGTAATGGTTCGGGTGTTAGGAACTGGCCGATCGCTCCTGGGGCGAGCGGCCCTTGCTGCCAGGCTAAGCCCATGTTGGGGTCCTTTCAGAGTTGTGTTGGCCGCGAGCGGCCGGTGGGGAATGTGTTGGCGGGCGCGTTAGGGCTGCGCGTTCGCGTCCGGGGCCTGGAAGCCGATCTCCTGCAGACTCCAGGTGTTTCCGTCCGGATCGGCGAATGACGCGAAGCTGGCGTAGCTGCGCCGTTCGCTGTCGATGCCTTCGGTCAGGTCGCCCTGCCAGTTGTCGATTGACGTCTTGTGCCGGATCGCGTCGACGGTGACACCGCGATCGCTCAGCTCGCGACGTGCCGCCTCGATGTCGCTGACAACGAGGCAGAGGTTGCGGGCGCTGCCCGGTTCGGCGTCGGTGATCCCGACCCCGATCTGCACCGAACACCCGGAGCCGGGTGGAGTGAGCTGCACGACCCGGAAGCTGTCGTTGGGCTGGTAGTCGACGTCGAGGCTGAACCCGCACTGGCCCGTGTAGAACGCGCGCGAGCGATCGACGTCCCGCACCGGGACCATGACGACCTGAAGCTTGTACTCCATCACTCTCCCGTCAGCCTGCGGTAGGTGCCAGCGTCCATCAGGTGCGCGAGTTGGTCATCAAGCGTCCCCGGATCGACCTTCACCTTGAGGATCCAGCCCTCCCCGTAGGGGTCGGAGTTGACGAGGTCGGGAGCATCAAGCAGCGCGTCGTTGCGGCCCTCGACGGTGCCGGTGACCGGGGCGATCAGGTCGCTGACGCTCTTGGTTGACTCGATCTCACCACACGGGTCACCCGCAGTAATGGCCGCGCCGACGTCAGGCGGACGGACGTCGATCGCGTCGCCGAGGCTTTGCTGCGCATAGTCGGTGACCCCAACCTCGACGACCGCGTCCTGGGCCGGGCCAATCCAAAGATGGTCCTCGCTGAAACGCAGCCTCTCAGGTACTTCTGGCATGTGCGGCCTTTCCCTCGTAGGTGGCGCTGCCTGGCTTATCGCCTGAAGTTTGCGACGGGACGAGCGTCATTAGTTCAGCGCCCGGTCAAGGAACGAACGGATGTGTCCGGTCGCCTGGATGAGGTGGCTTTCGAGGAGGAAGTGGCCTCCGTCGAGCAGGTGGATCTCGGCGTCAGGGGAGTCAGCCCTGAATGCCTCAGCGCCCGCCGGCCCGAAGATCTCGTCGTTTGCTCCCCAGACCGCCAGGAGCGGCACGGCGCTGTCGCGGAGGTACCGGTGGAGATGCGGGTAAAGCGCGAGGTTCGTCTCGTAGTCCGCGAACAGGGCCAGCTGCACCAAGTCGTTGCCGGGCCGCGAGACCTGGGTGTAATCGTGAAACCACGCGTCAGGGCAGACGAGACTGGCGTCCACGACGCCATGCAGGTACTGCCATCTGATCGCATCCAGCGTCAGCGCGGTACGCAGCGCCGCCTCGGTCTCCGGCGTGTTGGCGTGCCAGTAGTCCTTCACCGGAGCCCAGAAGGACTCGACGAACCCGGCCTCATAACCATTGCCGTTCTGGGAGATGATCGCGGTGATCGCCTCCGGGTGCTTCAAGGCGAGGCGCCAGCCAATCGGTGCGCCGTAGTCCTGCACATATAGGGCACACCGCTCGACTTCGAGCTTGACCAACAGCTTCCACGTGAGGTCCGTGAGCGCGTCGAACGTGTAGGTGACCTCGTCGACCGATGGGGCGTCGGAGAACCCGAACCCGAGGTGGTCGGGCGCGATCACCCGGTAGCGATCCGCCAGCTCCGGGATGAGCCCTCGGAACATGAACGAGCTGGCTGGAAAGCCGTGCAGCAGCACCACGACCGGTGCGTCGTTGCGGCCGGCCTCGCGATAGAACAGGCGGCGGCCGTCCACCGTGGCGTAACGATGATGAGTCGCCTGGGTTTGGGTGATGGTTGTCTCGGTCTCGATCACAGAAATCAGGGGGTTGGTGTCCGTCAAGAATCGCCCCAGAATCCTGTGTTCGCATCCCCCGCCAGGTAGTGCAAAGGGCTAGTCAGCGGTACGCTGGCCCCATGCCGGTACACGCAGCTAGAGCGGCGTGGCCACCCGCCTCGGTGCTTCTCGATCGTCGTGACGAACGGCGACTCCTAGACGAGCTAGTCCAAGCGGTACGCGCCGGCGAAAGCCGCGCCCTCGTCATCACCGGCGAACCGGGCATCGGCAAAACGATGCTGCTCGACTACGTTGCCGAGCGGGCGACCGGCTGCCGTGTAGAGCGGGTCGCGGCCGTCGAATCCGAGATGGAGATTCCGTGGGCCGTGGTGCACCAGCTCTGCGCCCCGATGATCGACAACCTCGAAGCTCTTCCGGCGCCGCAACGCGACGCAGTCAGCGGCGCGTTTGGGCTGAGCGACGCCCCCGCCGCCGACTTCTTCCTCGTCGGGCTCGGGGTGCTCGGGCTGTTTGCTCACGCGGCCGAAGAACAGCCGCTGATCTGCCTGATCGATGACCAGCAATGGCTGGACTTCGCCTCCGCGCGGGTTCTGTCGTTTGTTGCACGGCGCCTGGGCTGGGAATCGCTTGCGCTGCTTTTCGCCACTCGTGTCCCCGACCATCACCTCGCCGGGCTTCCGGAAATGAACGTCCGCGGGCTACCAGCAGCAGAGGTGGGACTACTACTGGAGTCGACACTGCCCGGGAAGCTCGATACCCGGGTACGCGACCGGATCGTCGCCGAAACGGGCGGCAACCCGCTCGCGCTGGTCGAACTGACCCGCGGCATGACACCGGAGCAGTTGGCCTACGGCCTCGAGTTGCCCGGCGCAATCCCGATCGCCGGCACCATCGAGGATCGATTCGCGCAACGCGTTGAAGCCCTTCCGGAAGAGACACGGCGGCTGCTCACCCTCGCCGCAGCCGACCCGGTTGGCGATCCACTGCTTCTATGGCAGGCCGCCACGCTTCTCGGGATCGACGCCGATGCGCAGGAGCCCGCCGTTCAAGAAGGACTTGCCGAGTTCGCGCCCCGCGTCATGTTCCGCCACCCCCTGGTCAGGACGGCCGCATACCGCTCCGCGATGCCCAAATGGCGAGAGCAATCCCACAGCGCGCTGGCTGAGGTCACCGACCCCGAACTCGATACCGAACGCCGAGCTTGGCATCGCTCCCAGTCCGTTCACGGACCTGACGAGCAAGCGGCCGCGGAACTCGAAACCGGCGCCGAGCTGGCTAAGGCACGCGGATGCCTCGCCGCTGCCGGCGCTTACCTACAGCGCGCAGTCGCGCTCTCCCTCGACCCTGCCAGAAGGACAGACCGCGCGATCATCGCGGCCGAGGGGAAGATCCGCGCTGGAGCCTTCGACACCGGCACCGAGATGCTTGCCATCGCAGAGACGGGCCCACTGACCGACCTCCAAAAAGCCCGCATCGGCTTTGTCCGAGCACAGCTCGCCTACGTCTCCAGCCGCGGTGGCGAAGCGCCGGCCCTGCTGCAGTCTGCCGCCAAAACGCTGGAATCCGTCGACCCTCTCCTCGCGCGCGAGAGCTACCTCGACACAATGTCCGCGGCCATCTTCGCCGGGCGCTTCGCCGCCCCAGGCGGCAGTAGCGTCGACGTCGCTCGAGCTGCCCTCACGCTCGCGCCGACCAGTTCGAGCCCACCGTTCACCGAGCGGCTACTGCACGCGGTCGCCGCAAGCTACCTACAGGACGAGGCCGAAGCCATCCCCGCGTTGCGCGCAGCTTTGGCGACATTTCCCGCAGGCCTGACAGCCGATCAAGAACTGCGCTGGATCTGGTTGATCTGCATGATCTCCATGCGAACCCTGGATCACCAGCGTTGGGCCGATTGCGCAGCCCGCCACCTGCAACTCGCCCGCGACGCCGGCGCGCTCACCGAGCTGCCGCTGGCATTGAACTCACAGACCTACACCGTGGTCTTCGCAGGCAACCTCACCGCCGCTGCCGACCTCGTCACCGAGACCGCAGCCGTCCAAACAGCGGTCGGCAGCAACCTTGCTCCCTACGGCGCGCTGGTCCTCGCCGCGATGCGCGGCGACGCTCACGCCACAGACGAACTGGTCAAACGCACGATCGCCGAGTCGAACGAACGCGGTGAAGGCATCGGGATCACGATGGCCGAATGGGCAGACTCGCTACTCAGCAACGGTCTCGGCGACTACGACCGTGCACTCGCCGCCGCGAAGCGAGCCACCGAGTACCACCCGGACCTCCGAATGCTCAACTGGCCCTTTATCGAGCTGATCGAAGCCGCCGCAAGAGCCGGGGACCACGACACCGCTAGGAAGGCCTACGACCACCTGTCGACGACCACAACGGCCAGCGGCACACCGTGGGCTCTCGGCATTCAGTCCCGGTCACACGCACTCACCACCGAGGGTGACCACGCCGAGGCCGCCTACCGCGATTCCATCCAACATCTAAGCGACACCAACCAGAAACCCGACCTGGCCCGAGCCCACCTGCTTTACGGAGAATGGCTGCGCCGCACCCGACGTCGCGCCGAAGCCCGAGAACAACTCAGCCTCGCACAGCGAATGTTCGCGACGATGGGAATCAACGGGTTCGCTGACCGCGCCGAGCGAGAACTCCGAACAACTGGCCAAACCGCTCGCAAACCCGCGCTACGCCCGGAACCATCAGCACTTACACCGCAAGAAGCTCAAGTCGCCCGGTTGGCTCGCGACGGGCTCACAAACCCCGAAATCGGCACACGGCTCTTCATCAGCCCGCACACAGTGCAGTACCACCTACGCAAAGTGTTCGCCAAGCTCGGCATCACCTCCAGGGCGCAACTCGACCGCGCCCTGACGCCAGAGCCCAACAGCTAAACGACCCCGACAATCTCGTAGAACCTGGGATGAAGAACGCGCTGCCGATCCCGAGTACCACCTGTGAGACTGCCAGCTCGAGGACTGTCGCATGCTTCGTCAGCAGAAGTACGCCGATCACAATCTGTGAGACAAACCTGCCAAAGTCGGCAGCGATCATCACACTTCGGCGACTCACTCGATCGGCGACCACCCCACCAATCAGCATCACTGACACCTGCGCGGCAGTGCGTGCGGCTAGCACGATTCCCAGGTCGGTGGCTGAACCGATGACCAGCACCGCGAACGCAAGCGCGACAGAGACAACGCCGTCGCCGAGGGTGGAAGCCACTGTCGCACCGAATACGAAGCGCAGATCACGAAGACGCAGTACCTCGAACCGCTTCGCGGCTCGGGACAGCGCCGCACGGCTGAGCCGACGTGCCACGGGCCTCAGCCTACCGACGGCTGGCGGTGGGTGTACGGACGCTACGAGGACGCGAACGGGGCGACGATCAGCCCCCAAAGCTTGGCTCGCCGACGGGGCTAGGTAAGCGACGCGAGCGCACCGAGCACGAGTACGCCGCCGCTGGTGCTGCTGACGCTCGTCCTGATGTTGACTCCCGCCTTGCGGGCCTGGGTCCTGAAGCGTTCCCGCCAGACGTTGGCGTCAAGACGGCCGGCAAGCTTCACGCTGAGAGTGCCGGCGAAGCAGAGTTGGGCGAGCGCGGCGGCTGGATCTTGCTCGAGGCCGTGAAAGTCTGCTTCACCGAGGCGATAATCGCCCGCGGCACGAGATGGGTTGGCGAGCCGCTCCCGCGCCTGCGGCGTGAGCTCGATGGTGCGCTCCGCGTCGTCGGCGATGGTCACGATGCCAGCGCCGGTCACCAGGGGCCACACCTCGGCGATGTCTGTGCCATAGAGGTCCTCGATGCCGGAAGCGGTGTCCACCCCGTCCGGGAGCTGCGTCTCGACAAGCACGTCCCAGTGCGCGAACGGAAGCGGGACCGCAAAGGGCGACAGGTCGGGGTGATGCGTGAGCGCGTATGCCGCGAGAACGTGCGCCTCGTGGCTGTCTATCGGGTCGCCGGGCTGCCAGCGCATTGGACTCAGAAGCCTTCGCTTACGAGCTCGTTGGTGAGGCTTTGCCCAAGCTCGGTGACACGGAGGATCGGCGGGCGGCCGATCACCTGACCGGTCTCGATGATCCCGGCGGACTGCAGCTCGTCGAGCACCGCCTGGGGATAGCCGGCAGACGGGGTCCACCGGGGATAGCTGGGCATGGTCAGCAGCGCGGCCTTTGCGCGGAAGGTGAGGCCCGCCTTGGAGACTTCTCTGTGCTGGGTCATCGGGGCTGGGTGGTCCTGGGCCGGGCTCGTCACTCGGCGAGGTCGAGCGCTTCAGCGGGCACCCCGGAGAACACCCACCAACGGCTTTCCGCTTCGGGGTCGGAGGCGCTGCAGGGCCGCAGCGCCTCGCCGACGGTCTTGTACCAGAGCCTCACGCCTGCGGGCAGGCGCTCGGTGCGCAGTTCCTGACCCCACTGCTCCAGGGCCTGCGCGGCAAGCGCGGCGACAGCGGAGGCGTGGTCGGGAGCGTGCTCGTCGGCGAGCACGAACAGGCAGTCCATCTCCTCGCTGGCGGCGATCGTCGGGTGGTCAATGGTTGCCATACGGGTGTTGCTAAGCGCGCCTGCCGTACTGGTGGGCGAGGAGTTGCTGCCGGATCTCACGGTCGCAGGAGCCGGCACGAAACTGCTCGCTGGAAGTGATGGTGCCGTCGTCGTCGATGAGGTGCCGGACGACGGACATCTGGTGGTAGATGTAGACGGTAGCGATCCCGTTGGTGCGGGAGCGCCGCACCGTGTGCGGCTTCGGGAGCCCCTCGACGACGTCCTGCTGGGCGGGGGTCAGGCCAGGAGCGCCAACGTCTGAAATGAGGACGAGACGAGCACTCATAGCTGGCCTGCGAAGGAGATGAGGGCCAGCACGAAGCAGGCGGCGCCGATTCGCTCGGAGAACCGCTCGTAGCTGCGAGGGAGCTGGTTGTCGAACGCGTAGTTGAGTGATGTTCCTGCGACCGTGAAGCCGGCCATCGCGAGAGAGAACACGGAAGCGGTCGAGGCGCTTTGACGGCAGAAAAACGGCAGCTGAAGTTGCCGTCGCGCGTATTTCGCGGCAGCGGCCCTCGCTCCATTACACGCGCATTTGCAGGGATTTACAGGACTCGACGCGACTCATCAATACAGCCAGAAACTCCCTCGTAATGAAGGGGTCCGGGGTTCGAGTCCCCGCGTCGGCTCTGGGTCTTTTTAGAAAACCGACCTGCTCTATGGAAGCGGGCAGGTCGGTTTCTCGGCGGTTGCGGGCCGCAGACTTGCCGTCGTTCAGGGCCTGCGCGCGCGGTCGCGCCAGGGCTGCGGGCACACTCACGGACCGGACGGGACCGGGGGTGCCCCGTGTCCGCTCTGCCCCGGTCCCACCCGCCCTGCTGGCGATCGACGGCCTACCCCCCGGGGGGTCGCTGAATGGAACGCCTGACACGAGCCGGGAGTGCTGGTTTCGTGGCTAACGCTTCGCGGCCGGGCGAGGGGGCGCACTTCAATTTCGACCCGGACGCCACCGTGCAGTATGTAGTGGTGGTGCGGCGCGCCGCCTTCTCGGCCGCGAGGTTCTGCCACTCTATGCGCCGACTCACGCCAAGCCATCGGTGCTGGCACCGACATGTCTTGCGGTTCCCTACCCGCGTTCGGTCTGCGTGATCGACGGGACGCACCCCGCGGCGATCGATGGGACCATCGCCGGCGATTCGTCCCAGGTATCGAGACGGCCAGCGCGTTCCTGCCCGAGCGCTTCCACCGAGCGAGGACCACAGCCTACGCTCGCCTACGCGCGCTGACGGGGCTGGTCATGAAGATTTTGGCCAGGAGCGTTGCGCGGACCTCGCACGAGAGTATGGTCCGTAGACAGGGGCGTATGCGAAATGCCGAAGGGCAGGTTGCTGCGTTCGCCGAAGTGCAAGGGAAAGGCTCGGCCGTTTATGCGGCCAGACATATCCCAGGAACCAGAAGCGCGGGCCAGTCGGCCCGGATCGTTTGACATGGCCGCGGAGCTGGTGGTGGCGCGTGAGCAGCCGTTCTCGCGAGTGCGCTTATCGCGGCTAGCCGAGGCCCTTGCCGGCTTGACGTGGGATCTTGCGGCTGCGCGTCGGGAGATCTCGGCGCTCAAGCGTGAGAACGCGGCGTTGAGGTCGCAACTGGATCGTGTGGGTCCGAGGTGAGCGGCGCGGGACGTCACGAGCGCGCAGTTGCTGACCCATTTCGTTGCGCGGGAGAGGCTGGCTTCCGCGAGTGCGGCGGGGCAGTCATTCGGGCTAGGACTGGCCGATCACGGGACGGGGCGCTATGAACGAGCCGGTCTTGCGGGGTGGTGAACTTGGGCTTGCTATCTCGACCGCCGTTGTTCAGGAGCTGGCGAGCACAACTGGCCGCGGCCCGATGAGTGCGAAGACGACGTTCGGCGACAACGCGGTGTTTGTGGTTCTACAGGACACCCTTACTCGCGGCGAGCGCAACCTCGTCGACGCGGGCGAGAGCACAGCCGTTCTTGGTCTGCGCAGGCTGTGGCAGAGCGTGATGCGGGCCAGCTGCAGCCGCAAGATCGAGGATCTGACCGGCCGCAAGGTAGTTGGCTTCATGAGCGACAACCACATCGATCCGGACATCGCTGTTGAGGTATTCATCCTCGAATCGCTCGGAGGCGAGCGCGCGAGTCGTCTGCCACCGGACCCAGATGACCCGGGGCAAGCATGAGCCTCTTGCTCGCCCTCGCCGGCTGCCTGGATGCGTGGGAGAGCTGCGCGGACATCAAACACGCGAGGCGTCATGACCAGCTCTGAAGTCGACCTAGAACAGGGAGGCAGCGACAATCGCCGCGGCGAAGGCGCGACCGATGCTGATCGCTTGCGTCGGGTGATCGAGGTCGGCCGGAGCGTGTTGTCAGAGCTTGATCCGGAAGTGGTGTTGGAGCGGGTGCTTGAGACCGCGAGGGATATCACTGGCGCGCGGTACGTGGCACTCGGGGTGCTGGACGAGTCCCGTCATTTTCTCGAGCGGTTCCTGGTGCACGGCATCGACAAGGAGCAGCAGGACGCGATTGGGAGATTGCCTGTTGGTCACGGCGTACTCGGCGAGTTGATCACATCGCCTGCACCGTTGCGGATTGCTGACGTCGGGAAGCATCCGCGCTCGTATGGCTTCCCTGCCGGTCATCCGCCAATGAGTAGTTTCTTGGGCGTTCCGATCCTGATTCGCGGGCAGGCGTGGGGGAACCTGTATCTGACTGAGAAGGACGGCGGCGAGTTCGATCAGGGTGACGAGGAGGTCGTGGTGATGCTCGCCGGCTGGGCAGGGATAGCGATCGAGCACGCACGCCTGTATGAGTCATCGATGCGCCACGGTGGCGAGTTGGAGCGCGCCTCGCGCGGGTTGCACGCGGCGCGCGAGATCGCACAGGTGATTGGCGGCAGTACCGATCTCGATCGCATACTCGAGTTGATCGCCAAGCGCGGCCGGGCACTCATCCGTGCCCGGAGTTTGTTGATCTTGCTGAGGGACGGTGAAGAGCTGGTCGTGGTCGCGACCGCGGGCGAGGTGCAGCGCGGAAGCGGCCAGCGGATTCCGGTCGACGGTTCCACATCCCGTGAGGTGCTCCGTAGGCCTCGGCCCGAGCGGATCACTGATGTGCGCAACAGGCTGCGGATCGCGCCCGAGTTGATCGGTGTCACAGAAGCGAATACCGGGATGATCATTCCCCTGATCTATCGCGAGCGCGAGTTGGGCGTCCTGTTGGCGTTTGATCACACGTCCGGTGCTGTGTTCGACGCCGATGACGAGCTGGCGCTGATCGCGTTCGCCGCGAGCGCGGCGACCGCGGTCGCGACGGCGCAGACGGTTGCTGCCGACCAGTTGCGCGCAGCGCTCACGGCAGCTGGGAGTGAACGGTCTCGTTGGGCGCGCGAACTCCACGACCAGACGCTGCAGTCGCTCGCCGGCCTGCGGGTGCGCCTTGCCACCGCTCAGCGGAAGGACGAGCTGGAGGGCTGGCGCAGCGCCGGTGGGGAGGCGATCGGAGAGCTCGAGCTGGAGATAGCGAATCTCCGGGGCATCATTGACGATCTTCGCCCAGCCGTGCTCGACGATCTCGGGCTCGCGACAGCTCTCCACGCGCTGGCGAGGCGGTGCAGGACCGATGATCTCAGCGTCGAGTGCGAATTGTCTCCACCGGAACCTGTGCTCGGGACGGATCTTGACACGACCGTCTACCGCCTGATCCAAGAGGCGCTGACGAACATCACCAAACACGCTCATGCCAGGCTGGCGAAAGTCTCCCTCCTGATCGAGGGAAGGCAGATCACGGTCCGGGTTCAGGACGACGGTGTTGGCTTTGACCCAGCAAAACAGTCCGCGGGCTATGGACTGGTTGGCCTGCGCGAGCGAGTGACCCTCGCGCATGGGACGTTGAGCACCGAGTCGAGCGGTGCCGGTACGACCGTGCTCGCGACGTTCCCGCGCTCAAGCGGCGCCGCGGTCCTCCGGGCAGGCTGAACCGTCGCCGCTGAGCAACCCGTAACGCAGAGCATGCTGCGCGAGTTCGGCACGCGATGCGAGCCTGAGCTGGCGGTAGATCCCGGCCCGGCATCCGTCGAGCGCTGCATCTGAGAGTCGAAGCTCCCGCATGATCTCGTCGTCGGAGCAGCCGCGGGCAAGCAAGCACAGCACCGCGATCTGCATTGAGCTGAGCTCCGGCTGTCCCTCCCGCGCTGCCGCTTTGATCCGTTCTGTGACGACGCGCGATACGTAAGAACGTCCGTTCGCCGCGCCGAGCACGGCGCCGGCAAGGTCGTCGTCGGCAGTGTCCTTGAGCACGTAGCCGCTGGCACCGGCGCCGATCGCCTCGCTGGCAACACGGGAATCGCTGGCCATCGCAACCACGACGATGCTTGCCCCGGGCGCGATGCGGCGAATCTGCCGGATCGACTCGGGGCAACTGCCGTCAGGCAGCCGCCGGTCGAGTACAAGCACGTCCACAACAACACGTGCAAGGATCTCAACGGCGCCCGATAGTGAGCTTGTCTCGCCGACAAGCTCCAGCCCAGTGCTGCCCGCCAGCAACAAGCTCGTTGCGCGGCGTAGGAAGGCGTGAGACACAGCAAGACTGACCCGCACCCGAGGCGAATCCCCCGCCCCCGGGCGACCGAGGGCGGCGCTCAAGCGCAGAGGCGCCACGTGATTACCGTCCATAGGACATTACGACCGAACGGCCGGATTGGATCATCCGCCATCGTCCGCATCCCAAAGCCGGGTAAGCACCGAGGGATGCCGGGGAACCACGGTCGCTGCACAGGCACGACTCACATCGGGTCGCCCGTCTACGCGAACTGCAAAGAGCGCCAGTCTCAGGAATCAAAAATCCGGACTCTGGCAACACGTGAGCGGGCGACGTTCGTCGTGACCACTGGTGTCGGCCAGGCCAAGACCGGCGCCCTAGTCCACGCCGAGCGCGTTGCCAAGTACAACCAACTACTGCGCATCGAAGAACAGCTCGGTCAACGCGCCAGCTTCGCCGGCAGCGTCTCGGCCACCACCGGATAGCCAACTCCGGCTTTCACCGCCGATATCCGCGCCGAGATAAAAGGAGGTCTCGACATAAAACCCCGACACTCCCTCGCAATTCGCCATGAGCGGGTCGCGCGCGTATACGAGACGACACCTCGCTGCCTACGCATCACGCCCGGAACACAGCGAGCAGTCGAGACGCCGACCGGCACTTCGCAAGAGGCGCGGTAGGTCGCCATAGCGCTCGCGTGGTTCCAACCCGGTCAGAGTCAAGAGCAATAGCGAAGTGCCTCTCTAAGGAGCGCCATCGCGTCGCCTCAGGCGGACGCCGCAGACGCGTGCAGACTTTCTGCGGTGGTGTCCTCCGGCAGAGCAACGCTGACCCAGGTGATGAGCTACCTAGAGCTGAACCAGATCATCACATGGGTGTTCGGAGGCTGGGCCGAGGAGCTGCGAGCGCTGATTCCCGCTCGTCCACACCGCGATGTCGACTTGCTCTACTCGAGCAACAGCTTCTTCCCGGTCGACACATTGATCGCGAGATGCGGCGTCCCAGAAATCCAAGCGAAGCGCGCTGCACACAAGCGAGCGATCCTCGTCGACGACTAGCACCGATCGTCGCCTTAGCGATGGCGGGACCACGGCCATCGGAAGGGCGAAAGCACTCGCGCAGCTCCAGCTAGGCGGGCGTCCACCCGGGATGCAGGCTATTCATAAGCAGCGGAAGATAGAGTCCGTCCGCCTCGCGCGTAGAATGAAAAACCGTGAAAAGTCACACTACGACGACGCGAGGTGGAGATGTCCAGGCAGGATGACATCGAAGTGCTGTTGCGCAAGGTTGCGCCGTTCTTCCTCGAGGTATCGCGCGACGCGCAGATCGCGGCGGACGGTTTGCGGGGAACCGACTGGGCTCGTGTGAACTTGACTCGCACCGCGTCCGTGAACCAGGTTGCGGGGACCGCGCGCCGCCGGATCGCGTGCGACCGGCTCGTGGATCGCCGTGATGAGCTCGACGGGGCCCTGGAGTTCAGCACGACGGACGCCGAGCACAACCAGGGTCGCTACTACCTGCGGTCAACGGACACGGCGATCCTGTTGACCGTCCGGCGCAAGCCCCACGAGCGCGATGAGCATCCGCGCTCGCTGCAGCTCCAGCTGGAGGGTATGCGGGAGTTGGTTGCTTTCGACGACGAGGCAGTCGTCTACTTGGAAATCCCGCCTCTTGGTCAGGAGCCGCTGTTTGAGATCACCACTCGCGGCCAGGAGACCATCGTTCACCGGCTAGTCGACTTGATCGGCAGCGACGGTGAACACGGCGCCCGGAGTACAGAACTGACGCCGGTCGGCCCGCGACCGGTACCGCCACGTCCGTCCATAACCTCGACGCTAATACCGAGCCGGGACGACTCGCAGAAGAGCGCCGAAGACGATCGCAATTAGCATCGCCCGATGGAAGTGGCCAACTTTCGGATGATCCGCCTGGGGCGGGAACTACGCCAGCTCAGCCAGACCGGCCTCGCGAAGCTGGCTTCAGTCCCTCAGGCGACGCTGAGCCGGATCGAAAGTGGACTGCGGCCCGCTTCGGACGCAGAGCTCGGAAAGCTCGCGACGGCACTCGAGCTACCCCTGGAGTTCTTCTTCGAGCCGGATGCGCCTGCGGCAGCTCCGATCTTCAGAAAGCGTGCAATCCGCTCGAGAACCACACTCGACATGATCCAGGCTCGGCTGAATCTAGCGGTGCTGATCGGGCGACGTGTCATGGATGCGGGGGTTGAGATAAATGCGCCACTTGCATTTCCCGCGGTCGGGGACGTTCCACCGGACGACCCAGGGCTGGCGGCGAGCATGCTTCGTCGTGCGTGGCGGATGCCGGCCGGACGGGTTGACGACGTCACCGCACTGGTCGAGGCTGCCGGCGGGATTGTGTTGCGAGTCGACTTCGGGACGGACGCGGCGAGTGCGGCACTTGTCAGCCCACTCGGAGACAGCCGCCTTTGGTTCCTGATTAACGCACAGGAGACAAGTGGCGATCGCGTTCGTCTTAGCATGAGTCACGAGATCGGGCACGCGATCATGCACCGTTGGGTTCCGAATCACGATGAGAGGCAGGAAGAAGATCAAGCATTCGCATTCGCGACTGCGCTCACCCTTCCGCGAGACGACTTCGACCGACGCGTTCCACCCAATCTCACGCTCGGGCAGGCACGTGATCTGAAACGCGTCTACTGGATATCCATCCAGGCCATCGTCCTCACGGCTCACGCCCGCGGGCTGATCACTCGGGCCAGATACGAGAGTCTGTACAGGCAGATCTCAGCTAGAGGCTGGCGTCACGACGAACCCGAGCCGGTGCCGATTGAGCAACCTACGGTCTGGCCGTCCGTGTTGAGCGTCCACCGAGAGCATCACCGCTACACAGATGACGACATCGCTCTGATTGCGCGGGTAACGCCAGACGTCCTCGCTGATCTTTTCCCCGAGAATTTTGCGCGCCGGCTGCGTCTAATTGCTGGCGGCGCCACCAGCAGCGGTAACGGTCCGCGGCTGACCGTCAGAGACGCCGCGTGGGATCGCTGACCCGAACTCCGGCCGAAAAGCCCAGCCACCTGGACTCCTCCGTCGGCGATTAGCCGGAAGGCGTAGCGGGCGCGACTAAGTCTTGGTTCGTCGTGCCAGCAAACTGACCCTCGAGCGTCCTCAGCCCACGATTCTTCCGCTGGCGATGGCGTCGAGACTCAGAGCGATGCTGACTTTGCCGCCGGTTGCTTTCTCGGCGTTTGCGATCGCTGCTCCCGCGGCCCGCGCAATGACGGTTAGATCGTCGAGTGAAGGCGTAATGGACTCGACTATTTTCGGAGGACCCCCTGGAGCGCGGAAGGCTCCTATCTGGCCGCCCGGGAATGGCCCGAGGCGATCCGTGGCTCGTTCCAAGGCCTCGATCAGAGGGCGCTGGATTCGTTCCCGCGGGGCATCCAGGTGCATCCCCACGACAGGCTGAAGTTCGGCGAATGCGGCCTCGGAGTCGTCGAGCCTCGGCGGCGGCGTAGCTTGGGCGACGGACTGACGCAGAGCCCACGCAGCCTCCGTTAGGGCTCGGACAGCCAATTCACGCTCGTCGGCGTTTGGTCGTGCACTCGCAACGAGCTCCATGATGCGACCTTCCTGTTGGCGGGATGCCGACGCGGCTCCCTGAGCAAACGCTTCGAGCACGCTAGATCGAATTCGTGGCGCTGAGTACGCCGTCATCTGAATAGGGGCGGGCGCGAGTTCTGCCGCAGCGCGCACTTCTCCCCACGTTCGTGCGGCTTCGTTGAAGAGCTCCACCTCGTCGGAGACGTCGAAAGTGATGGCCAATTCCGGGAGCGTCATATCGCGACGGGTCGTCGCAGGTATGAGGGCGACTCGGTCTGCGCCGAGTATCCGCTCGCTGGCTGTGAGGAGTGCACGTCGCTCCTCGTCCTGAATGCCCATGTAGGCGATCCAGCGCTCGGGCCTACGCGCTCGAGATCGCCGCAAGAGTTGTCCGAGAACCCGCTCGCCTGACGGCGCCAGTAGAACAACCTCCACCTGATCCCCACCCTCGTAACCGGCTGTTCCAAAGCTGATTTGTTCTCTTGCGGCTAAGCGTGCTACTGCGCCCGATACCTCAGGAAGGCTCACCCCAAGCGCCGAAGCAAGCGCCTCTGCCGTAGTCGCGCCACCGGCCGCGATGGTGACCAGAAGCACGTCCTCGAGCCTGGGCACCGGTCCTTGGGCTTCTCGCTTCTGGACTTCGTAGATGCCGGCGCGCGACAACCCGGAAGCATCGGCGAGTTCGGCGGGACCCATCCCGATCGCCCTTCCGGCCCGAGTCAGCGTGCGTAAAAGGTTGCCGCGAGCCCGATCGTGTTCGGTCGCATGCCGAGTCTCTTCAATGAGCTCCCTTAGAAGGTCTTGCGCCATTTGACGTCGATCACCGTAGTTGTCCATAGCGCTATAGTAGCCGACAGACTTGTCAGTGACTAGACGGCCTAAGTCCAGTAGACTGGGATCATCTCGACAAAGGACCACCTGAAGCAGGGACACATCGATGCTTAGCGGAAGAGTGATCTCTCAACTTGCCGCACCTTTTGAGGGCGGTTCAGGACCCAGCCATTCGGTTATTGAGCGCATCTTTGCGTCGGAAGACGCGTCTGACTATCTGGGCGAAGGCAACAAGATGGAGCGGGTTCTACACGGGCTCCGGAGTCTTCGCGACGGTCGCCGCGGAGGGAGTGATCAGACGCAGCTAGAACCAGATCCAGAGAAGCTGCAGCGTGTC
>Ga0207702_10002273_pt1 | contig 18420 bp, 36 predicted proteins | sample KBSCornC62_FD_184302 | JGI IMG/M metagenome (GOLD analysis project Ga0207702, IMG submission 184302) | Corn rhizosphere microbial communities from Kellogg Biological Station, Michigan, USA - KBS Corn C6-2 (SPAdes) (version 2) | ecosystem: Host-associated > Plants > Roots > Rhizosphere > Soil ...
TTACATCATCTGGAAATCGCTTCAAATGTTTCTGAACCTTGATCAACTTATTCTTTTCACGGCGCTTGGAAGTCTTGTAAGCCTTGCACCACGTTGCATTCTGTCCTGCTTTTTTCTTAGCCATAAAAATCCTTTAAAAGGTAAAAATTGCACCAATTGTTGCGACAAGAGACGTACCCAAAGCAATCCCTGTTAAAACTTTTGGTGCTTTTTGATACAACATAGAATTAAACACAAAACTAGACAATATAGCACTGAGAGAGAAAATGAAGCACATTTGACCCACCGCTTTATATGTGTTTGTGATGTTGTAACTGTAGAGAAATTGATAATTTATGTCAAGACAGGCGTTTAATTGTTGATTGGAAATTTGGCACCAGTGGACTAGACTCGAACTGTCAATAACGGGTTTGGAATCCGTTGTGTTGCCTTTACACTACACTGGTTTATTTTTGGTACTACCGCTAGGTACTGCCCCTAGTTATTCTGATTCACAGTCAGACGCCTTACTTTTGGGCTACGGCAGCTTAAAATTTTGGTAGCTCTTAGTGGAGACGAACCACTCTAACAGCCTTATGAGAGCCGTTCCTTCACCGGAAGAAGAGCCATATATTGGCTAGGGTTGATGGAATCGAACCACCGACACGGAGCTTCAAAGACTCCTGTTCTACCACTGAACTAAACCCCATTAATAATCATTTTTTGTGTGCCTTCGTGCACAACTGTTTTAAACAATGAATTTTCAATTCCATATCGCGCATAAAATTTAATTTGCGAATGATATGGTTCCTTTTTCCAAGATCCTTCGTCCCTACAATGAAAATTCAGAAAAACTTGTCCATTATTCTCCGAAAAGAAAATAACCAAACCAGATTTTTGAGGATACCAATCATCACCGATATCCGGATTGACCAACCACTCGCAAGTAAAATTGCGACAAGATTGAGGGCGAGAATCGTAAACCTCACACCCGTTGCAACTACTATTAGGACATACTGACCTTTTTGGTTTATTCAATTCCGGAATAAAAAGCAAAAAACAACATAAAGTACATCCTCCACAGGAGCGTCCTATTTTTTTGGACAAATCATTTATGGATTGTTCATCAAGAGGAATTTTAATCATTTAATTTTATCAATTTTGGAGCGGGTGAGGGGAATCGAACCCCTGACCAACAGTTTGGAAGACTGTGACTCTACCACTGAGTTACACCCGCGTTGATTGGCGGAATTCCCCGGGTACGATCCGGACACCTCACGGTGCGATCTGTTTAGCAAACAGTCACGATTCCCTATCGTTTGGCAATTCCCTTAAACGTAAACACCATATTCGAGTTGACCGAGATAGTTTAGAATTTTTTCTTTTTCTCCCCTTTCAACCATTTCGCAAGGCGTATCGTCAAAGTGCATGTTGTATGCAGTAAACCAGCAACACCCTATTCTAAAGCCAAAAACTTCAGCGGCTTTTTTCAATACTTCTAATTTTTCTTCTAATTTTTCTTCTAATTTTTCTTCATCTTTCATATTCATTCTCCTACCATAATAATTTCTTCATTTGGTTCCCATGAACAATCAAAGAGACGATCCTGCATAGCCACGATACGATCAATCTTGGATAGATCGGTTTCATTCATTTTAAAAACACAATCAACCCACAACATGACACCTTCTTGTAATTCCAACCATAATGTTTGAATTCGATCATGCCGCATGACATTTTTTCGCGCCAGTGCAGCGTATCTATCTGCGTTTCGAATATTTAATATTTCATTATAGCTAAATTTTTCAATTACCTTATCAATCACACCCAAACATTTCAATTCTTCCGCTGAATATGTTTTTCCACTTGTAATTAATTCGTGAGTAATCTGCATCCCTACACGTCGAGAAAGCAAACTATAAATTCCCATTCCAGGAAACATATTCATCTTGATTTCCGGTAGGCTGAATTTAGAATCTACCGTGGCAATGATGTAATCAAAGGCGGAAAGAACTTCGAAACCCCCGCCTGCCGCACGACCATTCACCATCGCTATTGTGAATTCTGGTTTACGAGCAATGTTGTGCATCACTCTTACACAATTCAAAGCATATCTTTTAAGAGCAGCAAAATTTTCTTTTCGAATACATTCCACAAAAAATTTTAGATCACCGCCAAGATTAAAATATTCGGAATGATCCGAAGAAAAAACAAAAGTTTCCCCACGACTAATCGTGGTTGCACTAACCAACTCTCGAATAAATTTCGGGTCAGCAACAGGTCTTACCTGATTCATTGTACAATAATGTACACCGTCAGTAACCACGTTATGGATCTGATGCATTGAAATCCCCGAATGCGACGACTAGGGACTTATATATAAAAAGTTGGTCAACTGCAAGCGGAAATTGGTGTCCCGTGTAGGATTCGAACCCACATTTTCAACTCCGGTTACGATTAACGGGATAGAAGCCCGACTCGGTTAACGGGACGTAAATTGGAGTGGCCAGCGTGAGTCGAACACGCGTTCGCGGGGTTGCAGTCCGCTGCATCGCCATTCTGCCATGGCCACATTGGAGTTGTAAAGGACTATCTCTGGATGTTGTTCAACACATACAGGCGATCAATTTCTTCCAAAAGAAACTTGGCCTGTTTACCGGCTGCATTACGTTCGGAACGTTCACGGTTCTCGGGACGATCCCAGAATTTTAACGCCTCGATGCATACACGCTTGCTTGCTTCCAGTGCAGCGCGAAAGCCGTTCTCATAGTGATTGATTTCGTCAGACATTCATTTTTCCTTTCATTAAAAACCTTTTGAATCTAAAGCCCTGTACTCATCCCCAAACGCACAAGCATGATTTTCAGGATAGAATGGATTGTAGACCAAATGTCCCTTTTTGTAAATACATTGTTCCACGCGGGATTCGATCCATTTTATATGATGGATACGTTTTTGAATTCCCACAAAAAATATTCCCAAAAATAAAATATAGACAATTGCGCCACCGGAAATAACGATATATATTGGTTTTCTATCGTCTCGCATTGCGTCCTCGCGATTGGCTGAGAAGCTAGATCACGATACTAGATTTCTCGGTTCAGAGCCGAGTGTATTTCCTTTATACTACTTCTCAATAAAAACTCAATAAGAATCTCAAACCCTCACTTACAAGAGCGCTTAGGGCGACTGCGCAGAAGTCATGTCGTCATTGACGACACTTGATTGAAAATGGTCTGAGTAGAGAGATTCGGACTCCCGTTATTCCTCGCCCCAAACGAGGTGCCATACCAGACTAGGCGATACTCAGTTAAATGGCGCGCAAGGCAGGACTCGAACCCGCATCTTCCTATCCGGTTACATCACTCTCCGTTCGTAGCGGAGGCTGTTACTTGCGCTTGTTGTTTTTTGTATTCTTTTAACCAACGTTTGTTTGATTTCTTGTTCCAAAATTTTTCAAACCATCCTTTTTGATACCCAAACCACCATGCCTTGTTGGCGTCGGTTCCTTTAGGATAAGGATTTGTTGGTGACATGTTTCGCTTGCCCCAATAATATCCTTGTATAAATGGATTTGAATCAAACATTTCTTTTGGTTAACAAAATGGCTGGGGACGCAGGAATCGAACCTGCCTAGTCTCAGTTTAACAGACTGCGCCATGCACCTTGCTCGGCCTTGACCCCATTATTAAATTGGTGGAGGAGAGCGGAATCGAACCGCTGAGTCCTGCGTGCAAGGCAGGCATTTTACCACTAGAATTACACCCCCATAGAATTGGTGCCCCAAGATGGAATCGAACCACCGACGCCAAGTTCTTCAGACTTGCGCTCTACCCACTGAGCTACTGAGGCTTAAATTTCTCTCCATTCCACAAAAGTTGATCCTTTATGTTGAGAAATAGTTAATTCGCCAACCAGACCACACTCTTCACATTCAAAATATATACCAACAGCATTTCTTCTTTTGCTAGGATTATTCTGGCTATCATTTTCGATTTCAATAGTTTTAGTTTCATTTTTGATAGTAATTTCTGTCGTTGGTTGATCTTCTCTTCGTTCATATATTTTAACCGCTCCATGGTGAAGATTATTACCTTCACATTTAGGACACATTAATGTGCCTTCTTTGCCTTCAAGATATGGAGAACAATTATACGACATTACTTCACTCCTTTGGTTCATCCCATGAACCCCACACGTGGGGCGCGGCGATCTTAAATTCTTCTTCTTGTTCCTGTTCCAGGAACGCTAGATTGGCAACGACACCCTTGTAACCATCCGTAATATGTTTAACAAGTTCATCGCTGGCCATTTTGTTTACCAAAGAAAAATGGAGTGCCCAACTTGCTTTACAATTCTTGGCCTCGTACACATGAAATCTTTTGGAATCATTTAATGCATTCCAATTCCGTGCATGAACGTCGCCGCATCGAGCCGACCACAGTTGTGTCTTTTCCAATGTTTCCAATTTCTTGTTTGGTCGAAATCCATCGAGACAAACCAGAGAAAAATTAGTTATTCTCTTCTGAAGCAACCGGTTCGCCACCTCGTTGGAAACGGCGCAGCCGCTGGAATGTCCGACAATGGTATAGTGGGTGGACTCATAGGTAGAAACCTCGTCCACGACCTTCTCTATGGTTTTCTCGGCATGTTTAATCGCGGACGTATCGGATGAATCTGCACCTTCGGGATAAGGATAAGCCTCGAAAATATGCTGACCTCTATCTTGTATATTGGCTGACGTAACCCAGCGATCCATATCAAATTGAGTAGACAAATATCCACCGAAAAAAATTACAACAGGTACAATCATTCAGTTTCATTTCCCCTTTCTTTATTGGTGCGGGTGCAGGGAATCGAACCCTGGACAAAGCGTTGGCAACGCCTTATTTTACCTCTAAACTACACACGCTCTAGCTGTTTATTTGGTGTCAAAAGTTTCTTGAATACCTCGATTGATGTTTCAGTTGGTCGTTTATTTAACGCACGAAAACGTTTAGCATTAAATGCATAAGGATTTTCATGTTTTAAATATTTTCTAACTGGTGAATATGGATTTTTTATATCTTTTAATTCCACACATGGGCCTTCCTCAATAACACCATGATAGCAACCAATGGAAATACCAACCCATACAATTGAATATATGGAACCTACTTTAAGTACATCGATGAAATCGTAATCATCGATACACACTACTTTCTGACCGACGACAAATTTACATTCCACTGTCGTTCTCCATGATGTAGGAATTGGTCCGGGTCCAGGGTAACGATCCCCGCGAGCTATAAGCCTCAGTTTTACAGACTGCTCTGCCTCCTTAGCAGAATATACCCGGTTGAATTTCGTGCCGTCCGCCGTTGTTAAGAAATCCACGCGACGGCTCTAACCAATACTCAGTCAGCTAGTTCTTTCGCTATCTTTTTTCTAAACTTAAAAACTCGTGTTTTAATGGTGTTCACCGGAACACCAAATCTTTCAGAAATATATTCGTATCCATGCTCGGTTTTGTAGCCGTCATATTCCCACAAATATTGCCACGCGGGATCATTTAGATGTGGGATAATTTTTTCCCACTGTTGTTTCCAGGAAAGTATGTTCTCTGGGTTATCTTTTTTTGAAAATCTAAAATTCTCAGGAATGTTTTCCAACACATCGTCGTACACATCGAAATATTTTGAATTAACATATATTTCTCTGGTTTTTGATCTTAGTACATTGACCATCACTCGGGCGGCCCACCCCTTAAAATTTGTTCCTTCTTCAAAAAGATGAAATTTTCTCAGGATGCGTTCGTTAGTTGCCTGAATAAGTTCAGAACTCTCAACGCGCGATTTACGGCACAGTTGTCGCGCAAAGGCGCGCAAGTAAGATTGAACTGCCAAAAGATTCTTATCGAAACTCTCGGGACGAGCCTGCATGGCTTTTCCTTTTACTTGCTTCTGTTCATAGAACCAGGGGTGCGATAGGACGACGGGTTAACATTACTCGGCAAATTTTTCAAGGTAGCCGAATGATCTAATCGGCGGCGATTGAGATTTTTCATCTTCTTTGCCAGTTTACCACCACCTTTATATGATTCACAAGTGTTAACTTTTGTATGGACCGTGCGGCCATTAACCACACGAGGGTGCATTGAAAGTTTAGTGTTCTTTTGAACTATTTCCTGGGATTCCGTAGATACTGAAGCCATATTTTATAAATTCCTCTGAATTATATTCCATCAAACCCATTAACATGGGCTGAACCGCGAGCCACCATATCAAGAGATACATTTGCGTTCCTCTTTCGATGTTTAATTCTCAATTTACATATTTTTGATTCTATGTCAAGTGAGAAATTGGTTGCGCAGGTGAGAATCGAACTCACTAGATTACAGCTTATGAGACTGTCTAGCTCCCGGTGCTTTTCCGCGCTAAAAGTATTGCAACATTCTAAATGTAATGATTTCTGGGACGTGAATATAAAAACATTTCATTGCTTTATTAACTGGAATTCCCCGTATCCAATTCATTTCCGGAACTGGAGACATGCGCTCGAATGCCCAATTACAAGCACCACGTTCCGCAGCATCTTTCGATTCGGCCTCAAAGATTTGAAAAAAATCACTTCCAAACCAGGAAGCCTCTACTGTCCACATGGATTATATTTATTGACTCCATAGTGATGTCTCGGACATTTATCATCCCAAAAAATTGGCGGAAGACGGGCTGTGTCGATCACCATACGCGTTAACGTACCATCGGTTTTCAAGACCGTGGTGGGAGCCGTCCCACTTCATCTTCCTTAAAGTTGTTTGGTTTCTTTGGTTCCATCAGCGAATTCTATTGTCACTACACCAGCACACGACGCACTCATTTTATTTACAGTACGTTCGGTATCCATTTCATCGTGTAATAAATCATCAAGTCCCTGAAGCCAATTTGATCCATGGATTGCCATCATATCCAAAAGAAAATTAACCGGATCGGACATTTCTTTGATGACCCTCGACAAATTATTATAATTTCTTCGGCGCGTAGAATTTGATTTCTCAATGAGTTCTGTTAGGGTTTTCGCTAGTTCTTTCATCTCAAACCATCCCTCTTTGTTTGTTCTGTCGTCCACAATTTTCCAAACGAAATCCATTGAATATGCCTATCGTCGGTGAAGATCGAAGGGCCTTTCAAAGTTTTTCCATCAACCATCATAAAGAATGCTTCCAGTACATGATCTAGATCAGGACTGCAAGGGTCAACCAATGCCATCCATAAATCAACCGGAAAATCTATCGGAAGTTTTACTTTATGACCTATTTGTTTATTTGCTTCTTCCCAAAGATACTCACGACCACGTTGAAGCAACGGACGCGGTTGTCGTTTATGATAGCAACCATGAATATGAAATTTTAACGTTGGAGGAAATTCTGAATCATCATAGTTAATAAATGCTTTCATAAAACATCCTCAAAAATGGTACGCGCTATGGGTAACGATCCCATCCGTGAACCCCAATCTAGGGCAACCGTTTATAAGACGGTCCTGCTCACCGTGAGCTAACGCGTATTTCTACCTTTATAAAAACCTTCTGGTATTTCTTGATTAGGTTTAAGTCTTATTTCCTTAATACCATTTGTATAGTAAATTGTATGTTTACTGGTTTCTCTATACCTATTATTTTTACAAATTGCTAGTGCTTTTTCATAGCCATGCTTTTCTATCATATTTTGCCATGTGGTTTTAACCGTTCCTTTATCAAATGAATCTTTCCAATTTTCTTTAGGTGTTCCCCAATATAAATGATAGGGATTGGAACATTTTGAATTATGACAAGCATGACAAACATATATATTTCTATTTGTTGGAATAGAAGTATCTAAAACATGAGCCATTAAAGCTTTACAATATGAAGATAGAGTTTGACTTTTTGGCCCACCACGTTCGATACAATCTTCATCAAGTCTCAGATGTTTTTTTCTTTCATCTAAAGATAAATTCATATATTCATTTATATCTATCATATTCGTGTCTTTACACCATGGTGTAATTTGGCGCGACTGCGGAGAATCGAACTCCGGATACCTGTTAGACAGACAGGAGACTTGCCACTAATCGACAGCCGCTTTATCGAACACACTTAGCCAGATTAGGATGCAGTCTCGCGAAATGACGACTGACAGGTTGTCCATCCGCAATTGCAACGCAAGTTCTGAATTCATATTCCCATCCAGCAAAACCAGCCGCACCCAAACCACCAAAGATAAGCGGTGCACATCCACCCATTGCCAAAAGCGATGACAAAAGAACCAAAGCAATTACTGTTTTTTTCATTCCTTGAATTTCCCTATTCTATAATATTTATGGAATGTCTCCCATTCTTCCGATGTTAGATCGCTGGTGCGTATTTTCTTAACAAATCTCAAATAACCGTGTATCATTTTGTGACAGTTAGCACAGAGAGGTGTACATTTGTCTATTTCTTTTTGAATACGTTTATCCGACCATCTCGATGATTTTGCACGTGCAACCGTTGTTTCTTTTGTTGTTGGATCGTCGTGATGCAATTCAATTACATCGCAATGAATCAGACCACAATACGTACAAGGAATTTCTGCGAAAGAAAAACGTTCATAGGTTGCTTGTGCTCTTTTTTTATCTCTTACTGCACGACATGCCTTGCAATAACCATCTCTTTTATTAAAGAGAGAAATTGGTTTCCATTCGCAACAGTCATCGCAATGTTTGTGTAGTTCTCGATTAAAAGTTTGTAAGTCAACAGAAGACAGATCAAATATTGGCATCAACATATTTAGGAACAGATTATAATTAATCTCCTTCTATTACAATTGGTACACGCAGGGAGAATCGAACTCCCATATCAGTGGTTAAGAGCCACTTGCTTTCCAAATCATGCCATGCGTGTGTATTGGTAGACCACCACGGTACTGCCCCGTGTTTTCATGGGTTAAAAGGCCAGCGCATTACTTTTATGCTTGTGGTCTAAATTTCAAATCTCGCGGCCTATGCTCGATTTAAGAACTTCTGTTCGATTTGAAATGGTTCCCCTTGAAAGTTTCGATCTTTCTTTTTTCGCTTATCGGGCGAACGCCTTAGCCATTAGACGAAAGGGGAATAAAAATAAGTCCGTTTTAATTATATATTTGGCAGACGGTACTGCTCGCTCGGGAGACCACCCTCTTATGGGTTAATGACTTGCACCACCCTCCGAAGGTTCAAATAATCCCTGCTCATTTATTTTAGTTCGTGCAGGTCCGAACATTCTTCAGAAAGAATTACTTTTTTTGTTCAAAACACTGCGTTTTGATTTCAGTTTTCTCTAACTGTTCATCAATTTCTTTTGCTTGTTCCGGATGATCTTTCTTGAATTCATTAGCACTCTTCAATAGTTCATCCATGAGTGCTTTTTCAGCAACTGGACGAGCCGCTTCACATGCCGCCTTGTTTGTAAATTGTGCATCATTTAATTTACCACCTGTAATAGGTTGACCAGCAATTAGTATAAGAGCGACGATAAAAAACATTAAAAATCCTTTCGTTATGAAAAAAGGGAATAAGGAGTAGGCGCGGCATCTGTGCCTTGTGTTAGTTGCTCGTCTTTCGACGCTACCCTTGGTGCGAGGACGGTGTGATGGTTTTCACCACCAGCGAGAAACTAAAAAACTTGTTCGCTGGGTAGGATTCGGACCTACAATTCCGTCCGCAGTAAATCTGCGGCCCGCCAAGGTTCTCCTTATCTATGAGTTATCTGTCTCTCCAGATTGTCACGACTGTAGTTTACTCAACACCTCGATCAAACGTTCGCCGTTCCTTTTTGATCTAGGGACACTTTTTTTGTTTCGAAACATCACGCTGTCCCCGACGTGATAATTTGTTGTAAACTAACCTACTAATTTATGTCAAGTAGCTAAATGGTTGACCCTGAGAATTTCGAAATCTCGACATTCTGCGTGTAAAACAGATGCTCTTCCTCTGAGCTAAGGGTCAGTAATTGGTGCTCAACCCGAGATTCGAACTCGGACTTAATTGGTTTTGAATCAATTGCCTCTGCCGTTGGGCTAGTTGAGCTTAGTTAAGTGTTTCGGTTACCCACGTTTGGATAGCCTGCTGTACCGTTTCTAACCCGGCAGCAAAACCTTCATTAAATCCTTTTCCCCAATCGCTTTCAGCAATATCTTTGAATTCGGTAGTAGGAGTTTGTTTTTCATTTTGCAAAACATCAATGCATTTTATAAGTATTTCCATCACAGTTTTAAATTCACCTTTAGTCATAACAATTCCCCTTTTGATTGGTAGCCCTTCTCGGACTCGAACCGAGACTGAGAGGGGTTTAAATCCTCTACCTCTGCCGTTGGGTTAAAGGGCCATATTGGTGTCGCATGTAAGATTCGAACTTACACTGTATAGTTTCTAAGACTATTGCCTCCTGCCGTTGGGCTAATGCGACTTGAAAGATTCCTTTCAAATTGGTACCCCCTACCGGCGACCATCCGGTTTCGACGGTGTGAAAAACCGTTATCCTAAGCAACGTAGACGAAGGGGGCTTAAAAATTACGAATGCTTTATTTGACAGCCTTTACTGCCACCTGTCGCGTATAGCGTGAGGGGGTTACATCCGACCCGGTTAAAATGGTGCCTCGTGGATGAATCGAACATCCGCGCAATTCTTACCAAGAACTGATTCTACCATTAAACTTAACGAGGCTTCGAATTGGTGCCGGTTGCAGGACTCGAACCCGCCACCTGATGCTTACAAAACAACTGCTCTACCAGATGAGCTAAACCGGCGTTGATTGGTGCTTCTGTCCTTTACTCGAAAAGGATTTTCCCGCTTACGAAACGGGTACATCACCGTATATGTTTCAGAAGCTTTCACGGTTTCGTGATCGCAAGGTGTTCCGTTTTATACATCGCCTCTATATGGGATATCTTACACATACCCCATGAAACTTATTCCAAACAAGTACCTCTATATGCGCCGAGTCTGTGAGAAATGTGCACGTCTTATGTTGATTTCTCGCATCACTCTGTCCGAATGTTTATTTGAATGTATCAACTGCGGACATGAAGCAGAAGAACCGCGAGGTGATATTTTGGATATTTTGAATAAGGTTTAACTCTTATTGAAAGGAAATCCGGAAAACGGAACGTAATCACTCACAGAATCTAAAAGTTCCTGCTAGATTTCCCTTTAATAAGAGTAGCTGTTACACTACTCTTACCCAATTCAACAATTAAACGCCGAAACCACGCCTGTGTGTTACTACAGAGTACCAGTCGTCCACCTTCCTATACTTAGAGAAAGTGTATCTGTGTTCCGCTTATGTCAGGAATTTTTAGGAATTTTTGGTTCCTGGGTCTTCCTGTCTAACCAGGAAGCGGAACCTCCCGGTTTTATTAGAACCCTTTGATCGTGACAAACGAACAATTATACGGCCACTCAGTGGCGCGCACTTGACTATGTTGTCTATCGTTCGTCTTGTTAATCATGTTCTTATTTATGCAGAGAGTTGAATTTATGTCAAGCACTTTCTGCATTTTTTTCTGATTTTTCTGATTTTTTTTCAAAAGATGCTTCTTTTAAATGACCAACACGCCATTCCTGGTAATCTTTATCAAATAAATCAGCTTGAAAATCTTCTTTCTTATAGGTTTGATTCCAATTTGGGTCCGGAACGCGGACGTACACCAACCTATCATCTATATGGGTTATGACGCCTTTGTAGTATCCAACGTTTACTTTTTGGTCAACCGCTAATTTCATTTTAATGAGGGAAAGCTATCTTTTTGTTGAGTGTTTTATGAAAAAGTTCATTCAAAACCCGAAACAGTGCCGGATCTGATAATCCACCGTAAACTTCATCCGCAACGATGCTATAAAGAGATTCAATCAAATCACTATTTTTTCCTGCTACATATCCGTCTTCGTAACCCAATTCATAGCCTCGGTCATATCCATTTTCATATTCATCATCATGAAATGCACTCATTAATTTACTCCTTCAAGGGTATTACGAATTCATCCAGTTTCTTTAGCATTATTTCTTTGGCCTTTTCCGGACCATGCACCGAAACCAAAATATTCTTGATGGCTTCGTGAAAGACAGATGCGACGTACAGCAACTCGTCTTTATCGTCCGTGCAATAAATCATCGCCTCAACGTTCCGCCCGGTGTTTCTTACGAAATCTTCTAGGTATTTACGGCGATCTGTCTTAGCGGACATTTATTGTAGCGGGCACCTCCAAACCTATTTATTTAATTCCTTTCACATGGTTCCGATGGGTATGACACATGATGTGCGAATTGTAGAACGCATGAGGATACAACAAAACATCAAATTCGAATTGATATTTTGCCTCAAAATAAGAAAGTTCACCCTTTGATTTACACAGCCTTAGAACCTCGCGGCGGAAATTTTCCTTACCATATTTTTCCAGGTCTTCTTGTAGTTCCTTGGATGATCCGAAATACTTTTCCCAATCACTTTTCTTGGTGGTCACCTTCCGGCGCATCTGTCCCTTGATTTTCTTGCGGTTCGTATTGGTGAAAATCTTCTTCCCGATATATGATCTTCCCGTGATCATGTTGGTGATCAGGTAGACCATGCCTTTATATTGCAATGCGATTTCGTCAGTTAGATACACTTTAAATCCGGCCAAAAATAAGCTGCTTCTTTTTCTTTAACCCAATCCCAAAATTCATCAAAAGCTAAAATCATTCCAGGGTATAATAAATTTTGAGTCAAACACCAAATATAACTTCCTTGACAAGAAAATGGAACCATCCAATCACCATCTTTAGCAACCCAAATACCATACTCAGGACATGTTGTAGTCGTATCTTCGGGATATCTCTTCCATTTACTCATACAATTTCCTTATCGCTTCTACACCTTCGGGTGTTAGTTCCCGTGACCCGATCCCGGTGTAACGTCCGTGTGGTTTTGGTGGGGAAAATATTTCCGCAAAATATGCATATGCCCACTCACTGCGAACAATCCTGGTGTACCATTTGTTTGAAGACAAATCGAACAAGTAAATTTCAGGTACACCTCGATCTATCGCCATCTGCACAGCCCAGCCCGTGCCACCTTTAACACGTTTTTGATCCTCATCAATCGGTGCAATCGCATATACTCGTTCTGTATCTTTAATTTGATAGAAATTTCGACGTAGTAGGTTGTCTACATATGACTTACCCGTTGGGAATTTACGATTCAGTATTTTACTTGCCTGCACCAAAGGTTCGTCTGCCTGATAAAGTTCAGCAGGGGAAAGAATCTTTGTATAGCCCGACCAGTGAATCCTTCGTGGGTCTTTCTCGTGGACAAAATGAACTACTTGGTGATCTGCTCTAAGAGCAAATTCACCAAAAACCGTATCTGCACCAACAGCCGCACCTGAATAGCAAATATTCATATATTTTCAAACCCAAGCGCAGCGGCCAAAGAACCCAAAACAATTGTTCCAATAAAAAAATAACTAAGAACACTTCCGGATGTTACTGACAACATTTCAAATGCAAGAAAACATCCAAGAAGCATCATAATTACAATATTAAGGACAGTCAAACCCAGGAATACGTGCCAGACTTTCATTGTTCGTCTCCTTGGACTTCCTCACTGTAATCTATTTCCACGAAAGTGCCATTGTCGAGAATCAACGAAATCGACAACGGAAGAATTCGAAAATAAAAAATACGAAGATATGGATCTGATCCAGTTGGTCGCTGATGAAAAAATTTCAAGGACCAAACAAATGGATTCACATCAAAACTAATTTTCAGATTTGAATAACGAAGATATTTCATTACATATAATGACCGATTAGAAATCCTGTTCCAGCAGCCAGAACAATTAGAATAATTCCAATTAAAAAGACTCCTTTGAAAAAATTCGCAAATATCATAGCAACAAATTCTGATCCCATCATACTAACTCACATGCGTTTGCCACACAGGCCAATTCCTGGGTTCCTGTTGTCGTATCCTCTTTCTCAAATTCTGTCAAGCGAGACCAATCAACTCTTGTCGGCATTTTATTCATATATTGTTTAAATTCTTCTTCTGTTAAGTCCTGATAAGGTGCTTGTTTATAAATATGTTCCGACATAGGCAGGAACGAAACGCCAGCCATATATTCGAAATTCTTGTAAACCCAGGCACCCACATCCATCCACTCTTCCTCGCGCACAGACACCGTGATCGACGGCTTGTGTTCCGTCCAATACATCTGATAAGTTTTCCACAATTCTAATTGTTGAATTGCACTCATATCATGTCGAGTGATCGCATGATCAGGACTTTTAATCGGAAAATAGAAAACCAACTGATCAAAATTCATTGAATCTTGTTCGTGTGGAAATCCTTGCTCGATCATCAGATGTGAAATCGGATCGCGCTTGTTGTTACGCACCGAACGCAAATAGAATTTTGAGTGACGAGCATGGATGCCCGATGCTGAATCAACAAGCTGGCTAACCGTTCCGGATGGCTTCACACAGGTGATCGCAGCAGATGCAGGGATACCAAGTTTCTTGGACCACTCAAGATTTGTCGCAATCGCCACACGACGCAAAGCCAACAAATCATCTGGTTTCGGATTATTTAACAAAACGGAATCCATAATTCCCGTGATCGAAACACCCAGAAGACGTTCTTCTTCGGTGTTATCCTTCCAGCGTTTTCCAATAAAACGAAACTCAGTCAGGGTTGATTGAAAGGTTCCCAGGATGGTGGCAAGACGCACCTTTTCCTTCAGGGTTTCCAGTGTGTCATCATAGCGAGCGACAACTTCGGTCAGATTACAGAATTGTTTATCGCGTAGGATAATTTCCGAACAAGGATTCGTTCCAAAATTATAATCGGAACTACGATGTTTTAAAACAGGATCATCAAACCATTTCTTTCTCAATTCGGTTGAACGCTCAATGTTGGCTTTCGCTGCATAGCGGGACACGATCCCGCGTTCACCCGACTTTGAATCATACAAAGATTTCCATTCATTGATGAAAAGTTCCATGGACGGATTTTTTTCATTGTAAACGGCGGAATTATTTGCAAGCTGACGATGCGGCGTCAGTTTCCACCACTGTCCAGTCTTTGCATGTCGCATTCTATCATCAGACAAATCACTAAGGGAAATAAGAGCACTGCGGCGTACACCTCCGACCACCACACAGTCCCCAACCACGCAACAAATATCATGACAGTCAAGGGATGAAAGTTTTTTACCTTTAGCGTTCTTAAAAATTTCCACAATGAATTGAAATAAGCGAACAAGCGGTTCGGGTCCACTGGCACGTCCTCCAAATGTTTTTAATAGTGAGCCTGCGGGTCGAACCTTGGACACGTCCCATTTTGGAATATATCCGGTATATAACAACGAAATTAATTCATTCAACGCCTTGGCCCAACCCAACTTACTGTCACCCACCACGATCACGGTGTCGGATGGATGTAAATCTTCGGGAATTTCCGGTAACTTATCAGTATACATTCTTTCAACCGAGAAACCCACACCTGTGCCGCAGAGAAGAATGTACATGAGTTCCGCGAACGCCTTGGGATGATCTATCGACAAGTAGGAACAGTTATAGCCAGCGATGTTATCGCGAGCCAGCGCTGGTCCTGCGGTCATTAAGCATCTCATTGAAGGTGCAATTTTCATGGAAAGGATAGCGAATTCCAATTCCTGACGAGTTTCCTTACTCAGATTAAAACCGCAGGTTTCCTTCAAATGGATTTTGAAGAAATCAAAGTAGCGGGCAACGGTTTCCTGCCACGTTTCACGACGATTTTGTTCGTGTAAATAACGGGAATAACGCGACAAATATATGAAATGCTGGTAGTTGCCCATGGCAATAGCTGTAGGCTGAGACAAACTTCTCTCCTTTTATTGATTGTTTTATAACAGATGAATTCTGTCGTGATTTTATTTAGGAATCAGAGTTTCGTATAAGTTTGCTTGCGCTCACCCAAAACAGTTCTTTCCCACCCGATACTTAGCATATATTCATGAATTTTTTCGTGCGAATATAGCTCGGTATCATCAAAAATAATTTTTGCACCCTTATCCATACGCGGATGAAAAAATTCAATTTCCGGCAACAATGCCGCAACCGAATGCGGACCGTCCAAGTGCACCACAGAATATTTGGTAATGAATTTCTTTACTTCGTTGTAAACGGGAACTCCATCGGCATAACGCTTGAAGAATTCGGTGTCTTCCAAATTAAAGAAATGAAAATCAACCTTACATTCCGTAAGAACTTGATAAACATAGATGTTCATCAAGCAGTCGTCGCGCATTCGGTTTGTGTAATCCACTTTCCAAACGGTGTCGTCGTTATGGACATAATCAATATTTCCATATGGATCAACGGTAATATGACTCTTTGTATGATACTGTTCGGTTTCAATCAAAGAATCGAGCATATGCATGGTACCGCCACCGGCACGCAAACCAATCTCGCACGTGGCACCTTCCACGTCCTTTGTTTCGGCAATCGCGTTTTTAAGTTGTTCGTATTCCAATGAATCAGTTTGAAATTCAGGCTGAACGTTAATTTTCAAAGTCTACTCCATATGTTTAGTGTCAATTCTGCTTTTGGTCCGTGAAATGTATTTTCTTCCAAAGTACTCATGATATCTTTGGGAAGGATATGATAATCCTGGACCATGGAATTCACATCTTTTCCCAACTGTTTTTTTGGCCAGATCACGACATTGTAACCTTGTCGAATTGCTGACCTCATTCTTTTTATCGTATCCTTACTGGATGACTCATTATCAAAAACAAGTCTTAATTTTTCCTTGGGGAATGAATGAAGTTTTTCAATCATATTTCCGCCGCACGTGGCAAGACTATTCTCAAGAAACATCGCATCAATCGGACCCTCAGTCACATACGTCCAGTAATTAAAATTCACACGATCCAAACCGTATACAGATGGAATTGTTTCATTCAAAACAATCAGAATATAACGAACAGGATCAGATTCCAGCGCACGACCGGTGAATGCATGGATTTTCCCTTCTTTATTCATGAAAGGAATCACAAGTCGTCCACTATCGTATTTAAGCGCCTTTTCATCGAATTTGTTGGGAATCGTAAGGTTCACCCAAGACATAAAATTCGGACAAAAATATAAATCAGACCATTTCTCGGACGGAATTTTACGTTGTTTAACATATGAGAGACAGGGATGATCTTTTTCCAGATAGGAAACTTTTTGTAAAAGTTTGAATGCACCCGGTTTCAGATCAAATTGTTTCTCTTCTTTTTTTTGCTGTATTTGAGTTTCTCTCTTACCAAAAGATTCAACCAAATATTCTTCATATAGACGCGAATCAATTTCTTTCAGAAACATCTGAAATGGATTATGATAAGAACAGTTGTGACAATGCGCCACATACCGACCATCTTTCTCATACAAAAAGAAACGTTTCTTGTGTATATTTGTCTTGGAGTCACCACATAAAACACACCTAGCATTTGCTAGTCCATTTTTTTTCCACTGAAACCCTTCTAATCGGGAGGATATTAAATTTATGTAATGCCGATCCAAATGTGTAGTCGTCATCTTACTATTATGTAAAGAGAGCTAGTTTACGTCAATATGTTTATTTGAACAATTTACTCAGACCTTCAAGAGACTGACCAATCCATTCGTGAACAAGCCAAACACTACCCAAAACTACTAGCGCACCGCGCGTCCAGACCCATAAAGTGGCCCACAACCAGGACACACGAGCTTCAGTTTCTAGTAATTGACGGATTTTTCTATTTTCTAAATCTGTAAGAGGTTCACCGGAAAATTCGTCCAATGCCAACTTCTTTTTTATTAGGGAATTGTCTTCTGACATTAAACAAATATTTCTCCTTTCTAATGAAAAAATATTTATTAAATTTTAAAAGTTGGTGTAAAATCAACGAATTGGGAGAATTTTAGAAGATTTGGATGTGAACGTTTTAGGACCGGAGTCTTACGTTTTTTATAGACACCGGGTTCTCCTTTTGAACCAAAACCTATTCCTTCGACACCACCGCTACCCACTGCATTGGTAGGTGCATCTTCTTTTAAATTCATTCTTTATTTATGATAAACCACCATCGTTATATACGATCCGTCAAGCACACGGCCCAATCGGATCAAGCCAACCCTCGCCGTTGCTTCTCGTTCCTAGCATTTTCGGCAGCTTCTAATACCCGTCTCACCCTATCGCGATGGTATCAGGGGGCCTTTATCGTTTTTCAGTTGCGCAATTCAGAGCTTCTTCACAACAAGCAAGCCACATAGAAATCTTCAAATTATCCCCATGACCACCCCTCATGATTTCCTTCCATAAAAGACTCGCGCCATAATATTCAGGCGGCGGCAGAAACCAATCTGGAAACTTGCTGTCAACTATCATCATGACGGGCCTTTTAACGTTTGGGGTTA
>Ga0207702_10002284_pt1 | contig 18400 bp, 30 predicted proteins | sample KBSCornC62_FD_184302 | JGI IMG/M metagenome (GOLD analysis project Ga0207702, IMG submission 184302) | Corn rhizosphere microbial communities from Kellogg Biological Station, Michigan, USA - KBS Corn C6-2 (SPAdes) (version 2) | ecosystem: Host-associated > Plants > Roots > Rhizosphere > Soil ...
CTCCGGACGAATACTATCACCTCAACCGCGCACCGCATGAGCGCATGTTGGCAGCCGAGACTACAGATCCGCAGACCCGTGCCGCCCATTTAAAGCTTGCTAAGATGCACGGTGAAATGGCCGGAGAAGCAAGAGTTAGAGCGAATTCCCTGCCACCAGATGCCTAGAGCCTTGCGAAGGCGAACGGACCGCGCGGCTCAAAGTCCTGAATGAGAAGGCAAGGCGCGCCCAAGCTCCTACCCTGCAATCACGTTCTCGCGTGCGGCGAGCAGCATCCAAGGAGGGTGTGCTTTAGAGTGATGTCAAGGCAGGTGGAATCACCTGCCGGCTCGGAAATCACGGCAAACTAAGGAATAGCTGAAGGCGATCCGGTTCAATCTGAAGCGGATCGCCTCTAGCCGGACGATGCATTCAGCCGCCGTCTAAGGAACTAGCAACAGTGGAATGTCCAATTGCAAAATCCGCATCTCCGAATACGCAAAGGGCAATTGCCGAGAGCTTTGCTGCAGTGCACAACAGCATTGCCTTTCAGGCATCCTCTCCTAAACCTCAGGGCCGGTTCGCTGGCCCTTTTTTATGCTATTCTGGCAGTGGTGAGGCGACTCACCCAAAGCTGCTTGGCGGCTGGTCGCCTGACCGCAGGAGAGCGACGCGCCGGTCCACCCGGCAACTCGTCCGCATAAGTGGTGGCCACGGCTCAAGCCGCGTTCGCTTATGAGCTGAGCAGCTTGGGCCGTGGCCTACCGGCTCACAAAGATTGTCAGGGCCGAGCCCCTTGCGATCCTTAACATGCGTTACCACTTTCGGCGCTGTTGTCTGCTATAGGCGGCGAACCTCGCAAAAGATCGAGGAACTAGGAGCGAAGATGCAGGGTATTTTTCCGCGTGCCTTGGTGGCGTGCATTTCTGAGGGCCGATCCCCTACAGCGAGTGAGTTTGATCAACTTACCGCCAACGTGCTGCTCCAGGCCTTCGGCAATTGGTCGGCAGCGAAGGCGCAGAGGCTGGCGGAGGTCGTGGCTGACTTCGCCTTTAACGGATATTCCACCTGTCACCGATGATGAAGCGTTGATAGCCCATCGGGGCGGTAATTCAGAACTTGAGCTTTACTTTCAGCTCGTCGATCATTTTTGATGCTTCCGCTTTTGTCAAACTAGCAGCGGGGGGCTCGACGTGGGCTTCCTCACACAATGTTGTGAGATACGACGCTTGCGCCCCTGTCATCGGATCATACCTGACACCCAGTCAACAGGCTGTTTTTCCGTGTTCGAGCCGGGATGATCAGCGAGCTTTGGATTGGATAGCTGTTCAGTCATAGGAACTCGCATGAAGTGTTCCTAATATGTTCTCAGCGACGTTCAGGCTCGTCGGTTCCCGCGGCGGATGTTCGGTTCTCGGTTCGCCTCTGAATTTTCTCTTCAATGCTAGGCGTTACGTTGAAGGCGGAAGGGAACCACAATGCCATCGCTCAAGCTCGCAGATGCCACCGTATTGTACCAACCCCACAATGTTCCAAGCCGCAGCGGTGGTTCCCCGTTGGTACCCAAGGCGATCGCAGACCAAGTTAAGGCTGTACAAGCCATTGAAATATATGGTGCCCAGGGGCGGAATCGAACCACCGACACTGCGATTTTCAGCGAGCCCGATTATCGTTTCAAGCCGTTGCAAATAGGATCATTCTGTCCGCCGAAGAACGGCGATATCGTATCTCGGACGGCGCAGGCCCTTTCAGATCGCTTCACGCTCTTTCACATCAAATTCCGCGTCTGGTTCCCCATTGATACCCAGCGGATTAGCCGTCTGCCACGTGCAATGGGAATCTAAACGATCGCTCGATCAAGTCGCTGACGCTGTTCGGGCTGCAGGGGATGTTGCTTGCGCTCGGGCTGACGATTCGAGAAGGCAATTCAAGAATGGCCGCACCCGTTTTGAAGCCCCGTCCCGTTCTCGCCTGTTCATAATAGACCAAGCTGACTCCCAATCTGGCTTAGCTACGTCAACGAATGGCGCGAGCTTGCTTCTTTCGCGTTGCAGGATCCAGTAAAACATGCCCTGCGCAGATACGTCAGGGTTCATTAGCAGCTCGGGATGGGACACGATATCTATACCGATGCCGCGCGCGACCGCCTCATAGTTGTAGCGGCCCGTTAGAAATAGAAATCCTCGGCCAACGTAGCGGATGGCATCCTTATCGTTGAGGTTGCCAAGCGATCTGCCTAACCGCGTTCCAGGGCCATAGCGTTGGATGAGTTTGTGAGGGTCATCGTGTTGTACGACCGAGGACATATTGATGGTGTTATAGTCAAATACGGCCATCATGAACGCGAGCCAGTTGATGTTTTTGAGATCGGGCCTCTGGTCCCATGCTTTCAGCATCGCCTCGCCAGAACGCGCTTGAGCGTATGTCAGTTGTCGCCCCGTGCTCTTCACATAGCATCTCAGAAATTGCTCGTGGTCGAATCTCGACGCTGCGCTCTTTTTTTTCAACGCTGGGTCATAATTGGCGATTGAAGCTTCGTTCAAAGCAGCGGGAAGTGTTCCCGATATCTCGGCGGCGATCACACTTTGCACGCAGTCCGCCCGCGAAAGTTCGATAGCGCTTTGCGTCATCTCGAGAGTGGGTTCGCAGTCCCACGCTCGGCCACTTTGGAGACGGATAATGTTGGCCGTCTGGTGGCTTAGCCGCCAACCCAAAGGTAGTTTGTAAAAGCTGTTGGACAGAGGAATGGGCCGGACGTCGAACATGGTAATTGGTTTTTGGCCGGGAAACGGGCTACGATATGAGTAACGCGGCAGCTGTTGAAATGCTCTTCCAAGCGCCAGATAGGAACGGGTGCTCCGTGTGCTGAGCAATGCGCGCAAAGGCTCGAGCGTCTCACCAAGTGAAGAACTCGTTCGAGTTGGGATGTCGCTTGTCGTAATTGCGATAAGGATGAAGTGGGCCTTCGGGAGCTTTGGTTGCACGGCGGAAGGATCGCTATTTGTGATCTGAACGGGCGCCAATCGCGTGATGACATCGAGCGCAGTTTCAACTCCAGAATTGTCTACGTAACCTCCATCCACCAATCGTGTAACGGATGTTGTACGGTCAGCGTCATCATCATCCGCCGCTTGAGGGGGAACTAGTGCAGCCGGCGTAACCCAGGGGAAACGAGCGCTTGCTACTGATGCGCTGCTTAACCGCAGGTCTGAGTTCTTTCCCCACACAGGGTAATTATCAACGCTCCGGTCGGTCCAGGTATCCAGCGCAGGAATATCGAACGGTGCGATAAGATAGCGCATACCCGTGCCTGCATCGGTCGTATTAATCAGCAGCGCAGGCAACGAACCTTCGGGCCGCCAGATTGAATCGAAGGCGGCAGTCAGATCTGCTCTACCGTCTGACCGGCTTCGAAGCGAGTCCTCGAAACTTTTCTCAAGCGCGCGGGCGCGATCTAAAGCTGGGATGGGGAATGGGAGAAATCGCTGAGTAAAATCTGGGAAAAGGGCCGCTGCGATTAGAGGAGATAAATGATCGTCGGTAAGAGCATTGTCGAGTAGGTTTTCGAGCGAGCCTTGGCCCATCTTATTGTCAAACAGCGCGCGACACCATTTCGAATGATCCGAGTTGCTGGGAACTGGCGGCTGCGATTTTAGCGCGGCCTGAAACATGGCTGCTCCCACGCTTCCGCCCGACACACTGCTTATGGCAAACAGGTGATTGCGAAACTCCGGGCATCGGTCTTGTAATCGTGCGAGTACGATCCCCGCCTGATAGCTAGCATAGATGCCGCCGCCCTGGGCTGCAACGATGTAGACGGGATATTCTTCCGGATATTTTCCCAGATCGGGTCGGTTTCCAAACCATCGGGCGAAGCTATTGACCAGCGTTTCCTTGGGTTTTGCTGGACCGGGAACCGTTCGAAGTACGTGATTATCATTGAGGTCAAGGTAAGAGGAAAGCACCGCTGCGCCTAGCATGACCGGAATGAGAGGAACGCGCCAGCGGTGCGACAATAGTGTCAACAGGCAGGCATTGACGGCGAGCGCCGAAATGAAAAGTGCTGCCAACCCGAAAGACCCGATCGCCCGAGGAAGGGCGACGGGACTAAGAAGGAAGAGTAAATCCAGCCCCACGATTATGAGCAGAACCACGGGAAGCAGCGCTTTCGGATCTCCACGTTGGGCAAACCAGGCAGCGAAGCGCGGCATTTTACGGCCCGCCGACATGACGCCCGCCAGGATCACGCTCGCTCCAAGCATGATATATACCCAGCCAAAGACAGTAAGGTTGCCCTTGACCTGTGCTCTAAGCTGTACGGCAATGTCACCCCAGGGACTGCCTACTTTCTGAAGAGCTGCGAGGCGGGCACCTTCCAAAGGATGGGGAACGCCGGCAAGCTGCCCGACGCCGCAGGCAATCAACGGCAGAGCAGCCAGAAGGAATGGCAAAACTCGAGCATAAGGGCGAATACTGGAATCTGTCCCGCTCTCGGGCAGACAGACCAAAGCCGCCAACACGGCAGACGCCCATCCGATGCTCAAGCTTATCAAGGTTATGGAAGCAGCGAGCTTGAACACTTCTATCAAATTAAAATCGGCATAGATTATCCTATACAGTTCTATCACTTGCACGGGTGTGGCCATCACAAGCGCCGTGATCAACGTGAGAACAATGATCCACGCCTGGGCACGAAGTAAGCTCCCGTAGGACACCCGGTCTGCCCACAGGGCGGAGAAGCCGCGCCTTTGAATTCTGGCGTTGGCCGATTCTCGGTCGATAATCTCCATGGACTGCTCCGCCGCGTTATGGATGAGTTCGTTTTCTGTTTCGATTCTTCCGCTGTGATCGCGCGGAGGAGAACCGCCGAACCTTAGACCTCGGCTCGATTTTCTTGCGGTCGCGATCTTGCTACGAGGCCCATTCTGCCTCAAGTTGCAGCCTCGAACCGTTGTAAAGATTGCAATCCAGCTCCGATTTCGCGTTGCCCGGCATTCCGGGGACGCTAGACCGGTTGGGATCACCGATGGCTCCGCCTGTAAACTGCCAAAGCCAGCAGCTCTCCCAGCTCGCTTGAACCTTTGGGCGCGGGCCATATTGAGCCAGCCAAAGCCTATGCTTACCGAAGAACTCATCTTCTTCCGAGCCTAGCGCCTCTTTGATAGTATTTCCGCTATAGATAACGGGTCTGCGTCCCAGGCGGTCGGTAAGTTCCCTTAAGAAAATGCGCGCACCCTGTAAGGACATTTGATTACCAACGTCCCTTTCAAAATCCAGGGCTACAAGCGTATGGTCATTCGGTCGCGCGACCTCCAGAAAGTTGTCGACTTGCGCAATCGGATTGGCAGCGGTACCCCAGTGATAGGCGCCCCAAAGCATACCCGCCTCCAAAGCCTGATCTCGTCGCCGCGCATAGGCGTCATCTCGGCCCGTTGCGCCGGTGGTCGCTTTATGAATAACCCCCCAAATACCCGCATTGCGTGCCTCAACGAAACTTGTGACGTTATCCGCATGATAGATGTCGACAACGTTTGGCTGTAGGGGCGCCTTCAACGTCGCTACCGCAGCAGAATTTGTTTGAATGCCGCCTGCTTCAACGTCCGCCGCCGAGTTGTGCGGCGATGGCATGAGCGGACTGCACGCGCCCGCCCAAATAAAGCTATTTTGATCGATGCGATACCAATGGGCGTTATTCTGGACACTATCGCCTATGGTCAAAGCTGTGACGGGTAGGCCGGTGCCTTGAGCGACCTTGCGCAAGACTGGTGCTGACCGCGTCGGCACACCTTGGCGAATATTTGCCAACGCCGTAACTGTGATGGCGCCTGAGATTGCGATCTCCGGACTGGTGGACATTGTTGCCGTCATCCCAAAGCTCCTCCATCACTCGCTACTCCGCGAATCTCGCCGACCCCAATGGCACCTTCGCCCGCCGCCGTGCCTCCTGCTGACGCTGTCCGCGATATAAACCCTTCAATGAAATCGGCACCCGCGTAGCCAGCAGCAGCAAGTGCCGCGATTTTTTGCCCAGAAATAGCGCCGAGATCGTTTGCACCGAACGTTGCGACAGCTGCGAATGCTCCAGCGATGAAACCTATGGCTAGCGAAACCAGCATCCTGCTAGTCGAAACGAGGTCACTCACGGCAACGATTTCGCCACCTTTGCTTTGACTATTCGCCGCATCGTTAAGCTTCTTCACTCCAACGATTACGCGCGCGCCCTGCCCGCAAGCGCCCAGAAGTCCTCCAAGGCTTATGATTTGCAGCCACTCGTAAACGCCGAAAGATCCCATCTTCCTACTCCCGAAATGACGAGGAAATTAAAAAAATCGCGACGGGCCAATCAGCCGGATATCAGTTTGTCGATCGACAGCCCCTGTTTCACCAATTCAAAGTGAGCTTCTACGCTGCTGCCTTCGCCGGAGAGACACGGCGGAAAAAAACCTACGACTGTCCATTTTCCGTCATTCTGCTTCTTCGTTTCGATTTTTAGTGGCTGATCGATTTTCATGATCCCTACTACCGTGCCCAGACTTGTGTCTGGAACATCCGTGATCGTCCAATCTCCGCAGGGCATTTCTTCACTCCTATGGAATTGTGAGCTCACTAACAATTTGCCCGCGAGCACTTGCTAGATTTTTAGAGACAAGCAACGTTGCTAAAGGTACCCCTTCCAGTCCAAGCACCTTTATCTTAGCTCTTAGAACAGTTAAATTGCCCGAGTTGATAGGCACTTCGACACCCCTGTCGTTTCTCGCGACACCGGCGGCGTCAAAGGTCACAACTCCAGGAAAAAGCCACTTGCGGATTCTAGTAGACAAATCATCGGGGTTAAATGATACCACTCTATACTGTTCTAATTGCGATGAGGCAGCGGCATCCTTTATACTTGCATCTCGCTGAACCGCATCCAGAGCGCCGGCTATAGAGCCAGAAAACTGGTAATTAGCCAGGTCTATTAATGCACGTGACAATGGATATTCGTCGATGGAACTTCGTGTTCCGGCAAGGATGGGAAGGAGCGCGGTCTTTCTCTCGGCATTCATCTGAGTGATCAGGGCGGATGTCGTCTTGTCATCGTAGAAATTCTTTTCGTAGGACGCGCGAGCGCCAGTCAGCGCAGTAGTTACGGCTCCAAGAATGGTCTTTGCCCGCTCTCCATCTACAATCGTGGTAGCAAGACCTATGCCTAAGGCTGCGGCGTCCATAGCCGTTGCCTCGCCAGCTCGATCTAGCCTAACACGCGATACAAATCTGATGTATTCGAGATCACAGAGTGTGAGTCGGCCTGCTATGAATTCGTTGCGACGCTCTCTAGTCTCAGCGCCTGCTGCATAATAGTTCTTTATTGACGATGCCGAGGCGAACTGTCGATGAAATTCTTTAAGATCATCATCAACAGAGAATGCAGACTGAGGTTGATAAGCTGAATGCACGCTAGCGCATCCGGACAATGACAGCAGCACCGGCGACATGGCATAAGTCCAATAACTTACACACCGATGCCACATGCTGCGCCCCCGCTACACATATACTCAAGCGACCCGCTCTTAATAAGACTGAGGGCCAGTGATATCTTGTATTCTGGAATATTATGGGGCGATCCGAATCGGTTTATATATCTAGGAGTTTCACTTGGAAAGGTGAAATTTCATAGCCTGCGGCTATGTCTGCGTGCGAGATGTACAGGAGTGTAAGTAACCCAATTGTTGTTTGAATGGTCTTGTTATGACTACGCAATTGGCCGTTTTTGACCAGATACGATTGACCCTCGCTAGTCGGCTCGTATTCCCGTAGATCGCTCGGAGCCGTTCATACCACTCCCACGCTTCACCCACCACCGAAGGTCTATCCGGTCTCATACAGCTATGATAGCAATGAGCGGGGAAACCTCCATCGCCTAATCCTTTGAATCATGTCATTCCCTATATCCGCCCCTAGGACCGGAAGATCACCTCGGCTAGGCCAAACCTTCGTCGTCCCGAACCTGGAAAAAATATTGCTACCGGCATCACCATCGTCCGGTTCGGTCCGTTGGCAGGCTTGACGAGGAGCAACGTGCTCGCGCTCTCGCGCAGCTATGATCTGAATTATTGGTTCAACGGACTTGCCCTGGCTGACGGAAGCTCGCCCGTGCTGGGTCTTGCGTTTAGCCGCGATGCCAACGGCAATCTCTCGGTCGTCAATGACATAGGGGAACAGGTCACGATGCGATCTTGGGCAATGACGATCCCGGACACCTCAGACTGAACCTCGGACTTTGGACCGATACCGGCTCACCCCGCGCTAAGCCTCGGCCATTTGGCGATCAGCGACGCCGAACCTGCTCTTTGTCAATGACGTGCCGCTGACCAGCGATCCCAACTATGCCGCGGGCGCCGGCTTCGCTTAAAGCCGAAATGGACGGCGGTACTGCGGGCGAAGAAAGATTCCCTTGCCGAACAGTTCTGCATTTGTTCTCATGTGCGGCATGATGTACCGAGTCGCAGATTCAGAAATTGCGGTTACGCTTGAGGTCGCTCTGACCGGCGCTCCGGCGTTCATGATGGCCGATCTTCGCCACCATGATCGCCATCGGCGCAGCGAGGCGGTGGCGGCGCTTGCCAGCCACTTGGCGGCGCGCATGCGCTGCTACGAGATTATCGGAGAAGAGCCGCGACCGGTTGATCATTCTTCCTTGTTCGCGGAGCTGTGACATGGCCAAGATCACATGGAATGCCCTCCAACGCCTGTTCTATAACGAACCGCCGCCGTTGGTATGGCGGGAGGAGCGCTGCATGAGCGTTGATGAACTGGCCGAGCACTCGGGCATAGGGATCGCCCGCCTGTTGCAGCTGGAGGCAGACATGAGCTTGGCCACCGATGCCGAGGTCGACCGGCTTGCCGCTGCGCTGCGGGTGCCTTTCGAATTTCTTGCCATCCCTCACCTGACGGCGGCTGCATGATGTGGACGACCGGGACCATCTCAACCGGAAGTTGCGCACGCTCATGCACTGCGCGCTCAGCCACACCACGCTGCGGTTGTCATGCCGGACCTGCCGGCATTCGGTGCTGTACGATGCGGTGCCGGTCTGGTGGCATTTCCACCGCAAGGGGATCGACGATCGCATCCCGGAGGTGCTGGAGCACTTCTACTGCACGCGCTGCTGGCGGGATCGGCAGACGGTCTCCCGCCCCAAATTGCAGATTACCCGCACCATGCCGGACACATGCCCGCTGCCTTACCCGGATCAGCAGACCTGGAAGAACTTCATGTCGCGCTATCGCTCTTGAGGAATGATCATGGATACTTCAGCCCCCGCCAACGATCAGTTCGCCAACCCCGACACCATTGCCGAGGACATGGCCATCGGCATGATCGATGACATCGACCTGATGATGATCGCCGAGCTGACCGCCGACTTCTACGCGATCGACGGCTTTTTCGGGTTCGATCCCTATGGCGGGAAGAAGCCTGAGGACCTTACGATCTGGACGAAAGAAGGCTTTCTGCCTCCGACCGAGGGACCGGCGCATTATGAGCTGCGTTTTCCTCACGTGGTGAGCGACATCGGCCAAATCCGCTGCTTATATGGTCCACCGCAGCGTGTGCTTGTTCCCGGCCCGGCGCTTGACAAGGTGGAGCTGTCGTTCTCGACTGATGGCCTGTTCGAGCTTGAGGAGTCGGGCGATCTGCAATCTCTACAATCTCAAGGTGAGACGCTGGGAACTGACCGCCTATTATGAGGCCGAGGATGCCTGGCGGCAGGATTTGGAGAAGGATTATGTTTCGCCGGGTCGCGAGGGCTTCGTAGCCATCAACCGTGGCGGCAAGCGCGAACTCACTGCGATGCGCTGGGGTTTCCCCCCGCCGCAAAGCGCAAGCAAACCCGTGGTCAATGTCCGCAATTATCAAAGCCCCTTCTGGCGTACCGCACTCAAGAACCCCGAGCGGCGTTGTCTCGTGCCCGTCACGGAATTTCAGGAATGGTCGGTCGAGGCCGATCCGGTCACCAGTAAGAAGCGGCCTTACTGGTTTTCGATACCCTCCCGGCCGATTTTCACATTTGCGGGCGTATGGAGACCAACCGACACGGGTCCGGCATTTGCCTTCCTCACCTGCGGCTATGAGGGCGAGCCTTCCTCGCATGTGGTGGGCGCGATCCATCCCAAGGCAATCCCGGTCATCCTCCATGACGAAGATTATGACCGCTGGCTCAGCGCTCCGGTCGAGGACGCCTTGCAGCTCGCCTGTGCCTTTCCGTCCCAGCTCATTGCGGTGGCCTGATGCTGCGACCCGTCAACCATGAGGATAAGTCAGGAGCGGCTGATCTTCCTCGCGCTCGCCGTCGTGAAAGAGGCTGCGCTTGCATGTGGACCCGCACCGCTGACGCCATCACTCGGCCTGCGGTTGGCGCTCAGCTTACTATGGGCGCATAGCAAGGGGCCTCGCTTCCCTTATGATGATTTCTGGAAAGCCATTCGCGATCTGGGCTCCCCCAACAAACATGAAAGCATGCAGCAATATCTTCGAACCACCTATGCGGACAGCGGCCTGAAGGGCATCATCCGCTCGGTCGGGATGCCGCAGACGGTGGAATTCGATCAGCTTTTGAGGGTGACCGCAGGAACGAAGGAAGACCGCAACCGCTACCGCATGTCCCAGGCGTTCAAGCAGGCGATCCAAGAGAAGCGGCTGCATGACGAGTGGAAGCGCAGCAAGCGGCAATGCACTTTGCGGGGATAGATCTAGGGCCGCATTGTTGATTTAGGCGTTAGTTTCATAAACCTGAGGGTGCAGATTAGGGTGAGTTCCTGCCCGACCGCATCTAGAAAGGTGAACTGGATAGCTCCCCCACTCGCTGGCGGGTGGTGCAACAGCGCCGAATCAATCCCCCGCCATTCAGCGACAACCTGCCGCAGCGAAGGCCTGCGCGCAACAGAATGGGTGATTTTGTTGCAGATGAAGCCATTCATATAAAGGTTCTTGAATGTCAGAATTTGATGTCACCCCAATGTTTCTGGCTTTCGGAATGCCAAGCAAGAGATTGTCCAATCTGCCGTATGAGGCTAAGCAGCTTTTGATGGCGGCAACCGCGCGGATCGCTTTTGTGGTAAAACCACACAAAAGAACTCAGAGGAATGTCCAATTTTGGTACATCTGTACTGCGCGCGACGGATATGGTATCGCATGTGATACTTACAGACCGCAAAAGGACTTGCCAATCCGCTCGCGTTTAGCATAAGCCCGTAGGGCGCGCTTCGAGTATTCTTTTGCTGGGAGAAGCGCCATGACCTGCTGGCAAGCAATCGCTGACGTCGCAAAGCTTCTCATTCGAAAAGGCCGCTATGTGGAAGCGGTCACGATCATTGTAGTACTTGAACTGGCTGGCCCTCTCTCTGCGCTAATTGCCGGGTTGTTAGTTATTTCAAATCATAGGTAGCCTGAAGAATGTTGTAAGTAAATGTATGGACGATGATCACACTGTTTAGATTTAAATTCGCTATTTCTTAGGGATGAATCATGCCGATGACAGAGAAGGAATGGGAGAGTAGGGTAAAATCAACGTTGAAGGCGGAGCTCGCGCGGCGCGAAATATCCTATTCAGCCCTCGTTATTAAGCTCTACGATATCGGGGTTACGGAATCGGAGGCAAGCATAAAAAATAAAGTGAGTAGAGGAAGATTTTCAGCAATTTTCTTTTTCCAATGTATGGAAGCAATCGGAGTAAGAGCGTTACAGTTGTAGATCTAATGACTAAATCATGGATAACTTAAGTCCCCGAAGCCGGTCATTCGTGCTCAACTCTTGCCACATGAACGATAGGCGGCTCTGCAGGTGCCATGTTAGCGCGTGCGCCGATTGCTCGCCTCACTGATCCTGACCGCGGCACGAGATCACGACAAGGGTCTTTCGACTTCAGCCCGCTTATAACGCCATGCTTGTTACGACCCGGCCCGCCTCAGCTTGTCTAAACGTTCAGCGATAGCGTTCCATGTAGCGACGCCTTGCTCATTTCGGGCGATAGCTAATGCGCCGATTCGCTTAGCAACGAAGCGGGGGGCGTTGTCTTCATGTTGGCGTTCAACCTGAAGGGCGCAGGCCCAAAGCTCTCGATCGTCAACAGCCACGGGCAGAGGATAACGTGAATCTGCTATAGCGGCGAGAGCGGACCCAAACCCTTGCCTGAATCGAGCCTCTGCGTCTAACGCAGCCGTGGGCGCTCCAGATAAAACGACTTCAACCAAGGGGAATTTTAATCGTGATTCGGAAGGCGCTCATGATTTCGGCCGTATTGCTGACGGGAGGCTGTGCCCAGCAGATGTTCAATGCGGCGCAGCAGAGTTGCGCCGCCTACGGGTTTACTCCTGGCACGACAGAATATGCGAACTGCGTACAGACGGATTATTATAACCGCCAGGCTCGGCTTCAGGGGATCAGCAACAGTCTCAGCGCGGCAGGCGCGGCGATGCGAGACCGGCCCGAGCCGGCCACGAGCTACCCCCACAACACCGGCCCGGCGGCGAATCTGGTATCGCAAAGCGTCCAGGGCGGATCACGCTTGTGCGTCTATAACCGCATGGGCAGCCCGTATGTCATTACGCTGAGTTCAGTCGACATATGCCCGATCGTAGCTCCGTAGCCGGCTCCTACAAACCGGCAAGCCGCTTCACCTGGTTGCTCACTTTGCCCTCTGTTCACGGAGCGGATTAACGGAAAACCTATGAGGAAGCTCGCACTTACCCTTGCTTTGATGATGGCGAGCGCCGGCTGGCTTGCTCCGACTGCCAATGCCCGAAGCGATTATCACGGTTCCCAATCCTACGGGGCCGACGACTATTACACGGCCAAGAGCGGTCATCGGGTCCATCGCCCGGTCAAGGCTGACCGGCCGCCTGCGGGCGCAACCGCACGTTGCCGGGACGGTTCCTACAGCTTCAGCGAAAGCCGACGCGGAACGTGCTCGTGGCATGGCGGCGTTGCCAGCTGGCTCTAGCACAGATTCAATTCCAGCTTGAACGCAGGTGAATTGAACCGCTCCGGAGAACAGGCTAGCCTCCCGATCCCAAACGGGAGATGGTACATGAATAGGCTTTTGCTTAGCATTGCTGCGATGGGGTTGGCATCGCTCACGGTCGCTCCAGCGACCGCTCGGAACTATGATTGCACCAAGGCAGGTAACGCAAACAAGGCCGCCTGTAAGGGTACGGTCGCACCGGCATCGACCTCTGCTGCTCCTGCGAAGCCCGCGGCAGCAACTCGCAACTACGACTGTTCCAAGCCCGGTAACGCCAATAAAGCTGTCTGCAGGGCGGCTGCATCCGCTGCGGCACCCACGTCTGCTCCAGCAGCCAAGCCGACACGCAACTATGATTGTTCCAAGGCGGGAAATGCAAACAAGGCAGTTTGCAAGGGTGCGGCGACCACAAGCACGGCAAGCACACAACCGACGAGCGCTCCAAGTCAGCCAACCGCGCGTCCTGCCACCCCAACCGCGACCACGAGCCACCCCGCTGGGTCACCAACTGCAAAATGTAAGGATGGAACGCTGAGCTACAGTGCCACCCACTCGGGTTCATGCTCCCACCATGGCGGTGTAGCATCCTGGCTGTAAAAGGTTCGTGGCTGGCTATCAACCGGCCACATGCCTCTGTCGACAGTTAGCTGACAGGTTTAGCGCCGGGCGTTCCACATTTTGCGAACCGTCCCTTGGCGTCTTTGCACCGCTGCGGCTTCTTGACCTCAGCACATTTGGCAAACTTTCCTTTAGCATCCCGGCAAGGCGCTTTCGCCAGCAATGGAGCGGATGAACCTATCACCAGCAAAAATGGTAGGATCGCGGTCCCAATCTTCCGAACGAGCATTGCCTAACTCCCTTGATGGTTCCACCATCGTAAAATGAACAGCCGATGATGGGAAGCGGCCATGCCAGTTGCTAAATGGGAGCTTTGGTCAGTGGCGCTAATGTTGGTCCAAAGCCATGGCGACGATGCTGAATCCATAGCTGCAGCCAAATTAGCGGACGCGGAGGCAGAGGGGCATCTGGGCAACATTGTTGTTTGGGAGGAAGTTCAGAAACTGCTTCCAAAGGTCAGAGCTGACCTCGCTGACCCAGAATAGGCGAATCCAACGTCCCTCGCCTCATCTGTTGATCTCAGTTCGGGCCTTCGCCGTCTCTCGGTTTCGTTCCAGGCTCTCCGGTGTAAGGGTTGATGTTACCGCGCGTGGAATAATTGTCGTTCCGCGTGCTGTTGGGATTGGTGGCGTGGTAACTGTTAACGTAGGTCCCATTCTTCCGGTAGTAGCCAGACACAACATGGTCGCTGGTGTGATACGACGAATGGTAGCTACCAAGACCATAATGGCCATGCCCTCCGCCACCTCGTGCCGCTAACGGGGACAGAGGAATACCGACAATGGCCATAAGCAGGCCTAATCTACTGAGCCTCGACATACATAATCTCCCATGCGCTTGCAGCTTGGATTCACAGCAAGCATTTGTTCGAACGAGCATTTCGATGTGTATGAATCGTCTACAGCGATCCTGGCGCGACCCCGATTGAAGCTAATAAATTCTTGTCGCGCTTGAAAGGCCGTTTCCTCGCCGACGCATAAGATGTGCAATTGCTCTCATCGATGCGTCTGATTCGGTGGCGTAATGGTTTGAGGTGCCGCCCCTGGAGGACCGCCTGCCAACCCAAAACACGCAACCAACACTCGCCACGAGGCAGTATTCGGCACACCGGATGGCTGAAATGCGCCACGTGCCCGTGATGGAGTTATTGGGACTGGTTCCGACTCTTTCGGATAGGTAGATATCGGGGCGGCGCTTAAATCATCGCACGTAAGCCGGCGGCTTGACGTCAAAGGCTGAAGGCTGCTGTGAGGAACCATCGAGGGAGGGGGCTGAACATGTCCGACAATGAACCGACATCCGAGGTCGACGTCACGAGGGCCTGGAAAGCGACGCAAGCTCAGAAGAGCGCGGCCACTCGTCTTCGAGTTTTGGCAGCTCTTTCGTGGATCGTTGCCATTGGTGGTGAGATGGCTGGCATTGTCATGCTCAGGCAGCACAAGTTTGACCACGGCAACCTTGCGCTTCTGATTGGCCTGCTGGTCGTAATCGCAATCTTTGCCGTGGCCGGAAACTTGATGTGGAAAGCTGCCAATCGCCATGATCCGGCCAGCAAGGCCGACACATTCCGTTTCTTCGTCCAGAATCAGCTCGGAGCGATCATCACGCTGGTCGCCTTCCTTCCGCTGCTTGTCCTGATCTTCATGGACAAGGACATGGATCCAAAGAACAAGAAGATAGCTGGCGGGGTTGGAGTCGCCCTGGCTGTTGTAGCAACGCTGATCGGAGTGAGCTTCAGGCCGCCTTCAGTCGAGCAGTACACGCAAGACATGAATCAGTGCGTGGCACAGATTAAATCCGGCCAGCCAACGACGGCCTGTTCGCCCGACGTCGCCGAGCAGGCGCAGGCCATTGCGCGGGATTCCCGGACGGTGAGCGATGCGACCAAGAGCGACCAAAACCCAGCTGGGCAGGATGTCGTTTACTGGATCGCCCCGGAAAATGGCGCCAAGAAGTCTTCCACACCGCACGTTTTCCACCTTTGCGAAGACGTAAGCCCGCTGCGGGGCAAGTCGGTCAATCACGGATCTGTGGCAGAGGCCTATGCTGAGAATGCTACTCGCATCACTAAGCAGATTGCGATGGAGCAGGGTCAATGCGGGTTTGAGACATCGAATTAGGCCTTCTATCGAACTGCTGCCACAAGTTGAAATGAGCATATCTGATTGGCACTAGGGACTGTCTCACAATGGTCTCATTGTGAGCTCAAGTTCCATAGGACAGCATCGGCCTTCAGTGCTAATGTTGGCATCGGGGCGAAGGGGTGCTTTTATGTTGATGGACCGCGCAGCAATTACCGTGATGGTTGAGGAGTTTTGGCGCTCCTTCATTCCCGTTGCTTACAACGGAGACGAGAGCACAGCCATTTTGATAGTTGAACGTTTTCAAAAGCAAATCGAGGACATGACTGCGCTTATGCCGACCAGTGAAGCCGCACGCTTCGCCCAGATGGTTGACGAAGAGCGCGGGCTCTTATTCGACGAGTACAATGCTAATCCCGAAAAGCTGAAGGCACGGCTAGGTATTATCACACCCATTGTGCCGCCGAAGGCCGTCCGTGTTGGAGAGGGTATGGACCTCGGAAGGCTTGCAGTTCGAACAACTGTCCGCGCTGCCGTTTGGGAAAGTGTAATCTCTCTCTTCCGATTGGCGCGTTGATCACTTGCTTTCATTATCATCGCGATGAGTCAGTCTCCGCTCTTGCGTTAGAAGCGTGCTGATTGCAGGCCGGCCAACTGGAGCGGATTAAACTGCCCAAATGGATATAGATTTCATTTAAGCGGCGAGGGTGCCATGTGAATGCGACTCGATGGCCGATGACGTTTTCGCGATCTGGTAGCTAAAACAAGACGATGAGCTAGCCCAACAATCGGATTTCCGGCGTTAAATTGGCCGGAATGCCATTTCCTCTTTTGCGCTCACGGTTACGTTACCGGCAAAAGGATATGACATGCCATCACTAAAACTCGCGCAAACAACGGTTCTCTATCAACCGCTTAACACCTCCAAGCGAAACAACGTGCCACCTGGATCGGTCAGGGTTACCCGCCTTGAAGATCTGTCACTGCGACGGCAATTCGAATGGGAAGCGCCAATTGCCACCTACATGTGTCGTTCGGACGACGAGCAAGCGTTATTAGCCGCGCTCATGATGGTCTTTCGAATCCTGACCGTCGAGTTTGGAGTCGATCCTCGTGTAGTCGACGCCGCATTCATGGAGGTTAAGGAATATAGAAATGCTACACTAGGCGGATTCTGACATGTAATTCGTTGTTCGTCAAAATTGCTATCCTAGAAACCAGCTCCTGGTACGGGGTGAAAGATTGAACTTTGGTTCTGCAGACCGGGCGGTTTAATATCGGATCGAGTCCTCAGAACGGGATTTTCTTTGAGGTCACGGTCATCATGTGATTAATACCATCGAAAGGCGGTTTCTATGCGCAAGGCGCTCACGGAAAAAACTCTTGCAGCATTAAAGCCTGGCGTAAAGCGCTACGAGGTCCGCGACATGACGCATCCGGGGTTTGGCGCTCGCATACACCCTAATGGTGTCAAAACGCTATTCGTAACTATCCGCCACGGAACTAAGCAACGTCGAATAAAGGTTGGTGTCCATCCTCGCGACTCCCTAAAGGAAGCCCGTGAAAAGGCCTATCAGGCGCAACGGATGGCAGAGGAAGGCATTGACCCGGCCTATGTCAGGCGAATGCCGGACTACCTGCTGCGCAAGGTGGTCGAAGAGTATGTCGAGAAATATGCGCGTGTGAAAACCCGCGGTTGGAAATCTGCGCGCGCGTTGCTTATACGCGAGATAGTCGGGCCGTATGGAGAACGCGACATCCGCAAGATCAGGCGCGCCGATATCATCACGATCTTGGACGACATGGTCGCTAAGGGCCACAATGCACAAGCGAACCGCTTCCTTGCTTACGTTCGCCGAATGTTCAATTGGTGCGTCGAACGCGGCGTCCTATCCGCCAGTCCAGTGAACGGGATTAAGATGCCGTGTAAGGAGCGGTCGCGCGAACGAGTGCTCGCTGACGATGAGGTCGGCCGCATTCTTGGAGTATGTCGTCAACATGGCTACCCATTCGGATCACTATTTCAGGTAATCCTATTATGCGCGCAGCGCCGAGGGGAGGTAGCCGGAATGCGCTGGTCTGAGCTAGATTTAGCCAACATGGTTTGGTATCTTCCCTCCGTGCGGACGAAGAACGGCCGCGCGCATTCGGTGCCATTGAGCAAAGCCGTCATGGAGATACTTACCGCCATTCCTCGCTTTGAGGATACGGACATCGTGTTCACCACAAACGGGCGTACGCCCGTGAGCGGATTTGGTAAGCCAATCAAACGATTATCAGATGAAGCGAAAGTCCAGGCGTGGCATCTGCATGACCTCCGCCGCACAGCCGCATCAGGCATGGCGCGGCTCGGGGTTCAGCCTTATGTGATCGAAAAGATCCTAAATCACGTCACCGGCCAGATATCAGGAATTGCCGCCACATATAACCGATATGGTTACAATGACGAGAAGCGGGACGCGCTCGAGAAATGGTCGCATCACTGCATGAACGCGGTAACTCGGACGACATCGATCTAAAACCCCCAAGCGAAGATATCGTTTCGATTCCGGAACATAATTCACTTTGTTGCAACAAGTTGAGGCAAGTCTCCATTTTGCCGTCGCTTCTGACGCGCAAGGAGACACATTATGCCAAACATTCCTCTGCCCAATTTATCCCATCTCTCGGAAGCGATTGAGCGGGTTGGGCTTATATACATCGATGGGTGGGACGAATCTGAGC
>Ga0207702_10002286_pt1 | contig 18386 bp, 18 predicted proteins | sample KBSCornC62_FD_184302 | JGI IMG/M metagenome (GOLD analysis project Ga0207702, IMG submission 184302) | Corn rhizosphere microbial communities from Kellogg Biological Station, Michigan, USA - KBS Corn C6-2 (SPAdes) (version 2) | ecosystem: Host-associated > Plants > Roots > Rhizosphere > Soil ...
CAACTCCGAGCAGATCCCGGCCCAGCTCGGCCTGATGCAGTTCGCGCTGGAGGCGGCTCGCGAGAAGTGGGGCGAGGACATCTCCGAGGGCGACGCCATACTCACGAACCACCCCTACATGGGCGGCACCCACACGCCCGACCTGCAGGTGTTCACGCCGCTTTACCGCGACGGCCGCATCATCGCCTGGGCCGGATCGATCGCCCACCACATCGACATCGGCGGCCGTTTCCCGGGCACCGAGAGCGCCCAGTGCACCGAGCTGTTCCAGGAGGGGCTGATCTTCCCGGCCGTGAAGCTGGTCGAGCGCGGCACCCGCGTGCGTGCCCTCTACGACCTGATCAGCGCCAACGTGCGCGACCCGGCATCGACGCTGGGCGACCTCGATGCGCAGCTGGCAGCGTGCCGTCGCGGCATGGCGCGGATCGACGAGCTTGCCGACGCCCACGGCACTGACACCGTGCTCCAGGGCATGGAGACGCTGCTGCACACGACCGCTCTGCGCGCCGAGGCCGCCTTCCGCTCCTGGCCCGACCGCACCGTGACGGCCGAGGGCTTCCTCGACGACGAGGGCTTCGACGGCACCTCTCCGGTGCGTGTGCACGCCGCCGTGCACGTCGACGACGGCACGCTGGTGGTCGATCTGTCCGGCTCCAGCCCGCAGATCGCGTCAGGCATGAACGTCCCCATCTCGAGCGCTCACGCCGGCACCTACTTCGCGGTACGCGCGTTCCTGGGGCCGGAGGTGCCGCAGAACGCCGGTCTCACCAGCCGCGTGCGCGTGATCGCACCCGAGGGCACCGTGTTCAACCCCATCTTCCCGGCGGCTCTGAGCGCGCGGCATCTAGCCGTGCAGCGGCTCAGCGACGTCTTGATCGAGGCGCTCTGCGACCTGCTTCCGGAGCGATCGGTGGCGGCCAGCCACGTCTCTTTCCCGGCGCTGGTGTTCCAGGCCGTCGATTCCCGCTCAGGCCGGCTGACGCTGCTCGCGGACATCCTCGGCGGCGGCGGCGGCGCCCGCCGCGACGCGCCCGGCGATGACGGCATCGACCCCTACTGCTCCAACTGCGCGATCCTGCCGGCCGAGATCGCCGAGCTCGAGTACCCGTGGCGGATCGAGCGCACCGAGCTGGTAGAGGGATCGGGCGGGGCCGGGCGCATGCGCGGGGGGATGGGCCTGCGGCGCGACTATCGGCTGCTGGCCGACGTCTCAGATGGCATGTACTACGTCGAACAGACCGCCCCCGCGTTCGCGGCCAGGGGCCGTGAGGGCGGGGGAGCCGGTTTGCCTGGAAAGGCAACGGTGCAGCGCGCAGGCTCCGCGGAGCCCGCATCGGTCACCGGCAAGGGATACATCCACCTGTACCGAGGCGACGTGCTGTCGCTGGTGGGTGCGGGCGGAGGAGGGTTCGGCGCGGCTCCGTTAGGGGATGCGCCGGCGCAGAGTGCCACGATCGAGGAGGAACCATGAGCGACGCAACGCCAGGAGACGGCGGCGGAACAACGCCCGGCGGCGACCCGGCCCCTGCGGCCGGAAGCGCGGCCCCAGGTGGAGGAGCAGGTGGCGGTGGCCGCAAGGGCATGAGCCGCAAGAACTTCCTGCAGGGAACCGTGGGAGCGGGCGCGGCCGGCCTGGTGGTCGGCGGCGGCATCGGCTACGCGGTCGGCAACTCGGGGTCCTCGTCGTCCTCGTCCGGCGGCGGTGGGGGCAGCACCGGCGGCAGCAGCTCCAAGGGCACGATCAAGGTCGGCGCCGCCGTCCCGGTTACAGGTCCGTACGCAGGTGACGGCCAGCAGATGTCCCGCGGCCAGGAGCTCGCGGTCGACGAGATCAACGCCGCCGGCGGCGTGGCCGGCTACCAGCTCGAGCTGGTCAAGGTGGACACGCAGGCCCAGCAGCCCGACGTGATGAAGACGGTGCTGCAGAACCTGGTGTCGCAGAACGTCGCGGCCGTGTTCATGCCGTTCTGCTCCTACACCTCGGTTGAGTTCCCGATCGTGGCCGACAAGAAGATCCCCACCTTCCACGTCAACACCTGGCACGGCAACGTCGACTGGGTCTCGCAGAACAACGCCACGAACATCTTCCAGGGCGACCCCAGCGAGCTCTCCTACGGCTCCGGCATCGTCTCGGTGATGAACTCGCTGATCGCCGACGGCAGCTGGACGCCGTCCAAGAAGACCGCCTACGTGGTCACCTCCAACGATCCCTACAGCCTGAACATCGCAAAGAGCTTCCAGAGCTCGGTGCAGAAGGAGGGCTGGCAGGTGGTCGGGTTCGACCAGTTCACGGCACCACAGGCTAACTGGGGCGGGGTGCTGGTCAAGATCCGCGACGCGAACCCGGGCATGATCGTGTTCTCGGACTACGCGGCGGGTGACGAGGCGGCGTTCATGAAGCAATTCGCCCAGCAGCCGACCAAATCGCTGGTCTACCAGCAGTACGCGCCGTCGATCCCGCAGTACATCCAGCTGGCCGGTGATTCCGCCAACGGTGTGATCTGGTCGACGGTGGTCGGGATCCTGCAGAACGACCCGGTCGCGCAGCCGTTCATCGATAAGTTCACCGCCAAGTACGGATCGGGCCCCGGCTTCTCGAACGCCGGCGACCAGTACGACCTGATGAAGATCTGGGCACAGGCGGTGGGCGTGGCCGGGAATCCGTACGACTTCGAGAAGGTCAACGCCTACATCAAGGCGACGCCCTACCGCGGCGTCTGCGGGGCATACACGTTCAACCGCACAGGGCTGACCTGCATCCCGTACCCCGACGACACGCCGGACCCCTCGATCGGCATGGCGCATCTCACGTTCCAGATCCAGAACGGCCAGCAGATCGCCATTTCCCCGGATCCCTACACCACAGGGAAGTTCCAGCTTCCCTCCTGGCTGCAGTGACCGAGACGGCGGCGCGCAGCCCCCAGGCGATCCTCGAGGCTCGGGGCATCTCGAAGCTGTACGGGGGGCTGCGCGCCGTCGACGACCTGTCCTTCAGCGTCAAGGGCGGGGAGGTGCTCGGCATCGCCGGGCCAAACGGCGCGGGCAAGACCACGCTGTTCGACACCATCACCGGGCACACGATCGCAACCACGGGCGAGATCGAGCTTGGCGGCAGCTCCATCCTGGGCACCAAGATCCATGCCCGCTGCCGGATGGGCCTCGCCCGCACATTCCAGCAGCCGGTGGCGGCGGACACGCTGACGGTGCTCGAGAACGCGTACCTGGCGGCCAGCTTCCGTCGTGGCCGCACCGGCCGCCGCTCGCGAAGCGATGACGTCGCAGCCGGCCAGGCAGCGCTGAAGCTGGTGGGCCTCGAGCACCGCGCGACGATGGCGGCGTCGCAGCTGCCGGTGTACGACAAGAAGCGGCTGATGATCGCGACGGCGCTCGCCACCGAGCCGCTGGTGCTGCTGCTGGACGAGCCGTTCGGCGGCCTCAACCCGCGCGAGATCGACGACACGCTGGCGTTGCTGCGGCGCGTCCGTGAGACCGGCGTTGCGATCGTCTGCATCGAGCACGTGATGCGGGCGCTGGTGGCGCTGGCCGACCGCGTGCTGGTGATGCACCACGGCGCCGAGCTGTTCGTCGGCACGCCGGGCGAGATGATGCGCGACCAGCGGGTGATCGACGTGTATCTGGGCGCCAGCGGGTCGGGTGCCGAATGACCGCGGCGCTCGACGTCAGCGGGCTGGTGGCGGGGTACGACCGCACCGTGGTGGTGCGCGACCTCAGCCTCTCGGTCGAGGCCGGCAAGACGGCGGTCGTGATCGGCCCCAACGGCCACGGAAAGACGACCATGCTGCTGGCGATATCCGGCCTGATCAAGCCGATGTCGGGCTCCATCACGCTGGGCGACGAACGCATCGATCGCAGCTCGGCCGAATCGATCGCGGGCATGGGCGTCGTGCACATCATGCAGGGCGACGGCCTGTTCGCCGACATGACGGTCGAGGAGAACCTGCTGATGGGCGCGTTCGTGTCCAGCTCGTGGCGCGGCCGCCGCGAGACGCTGAAGCGGGTCTACGCCGATCTGCCGGTGGTCGAGTCCAAGCGCGACCAGAAGGCGCGCACGCTGTCGGGGGGCGAGCGGCGGCTGGTGGGCCTCGGCCGCGGCATGATGCGGCCGGCCCGGGTGATGCTGATCGATGAGCCCTCGCTGGGGCTTGCGCCGGTCGCCATCGAAGCCGTCTATGCGGCGATCGCGAAGCTGCGCGCCGAGTCGGGTGCGACGGTGGTGCTGGTCGAGGAGAACTTCACCCACATCGGCGGTGTTGCGGACGTGGTGCACATCCTGGAGACGGGCAGCATCGTGCGCAGCGGCAGCTTCGACGAGCTCTCGAACGACCGCACGGTCGTCGAGACATACTTGGGATCGATCACGGATGTGACCACATGACCGACATAGTTGCCATCATCGTAAACGGGCTCGTGTACGGCTCCATCTACGGGCTGGTCGCGATCGGAATGACCCTCATCTACGGCACCCTGCGGATCCTCGACATGTCGCAGGGCTCGATGGTGATGATCGGCGGCTACGTGGGCTGGTGGGCGCTGGCGACCCACGGCGTGAACCCGCTGCTGGCGCTGGTGCTGGCGTTCGTCGTCACCTTCGTCGTCGGCACCCTGACCGAGTTGGTGTCGGTGCAGCCGCTGATCGGACGTCGCGGCGAGGTCGATTTCGAGATGGTCACGTTCATCACCACCTTCGCGGTAGGGATCCTCCTGACAAACGTGGCATTGCAGCACTTCGGCCCGTTCCAGAAGAACGTGCCGCCGATCGTGAGCGGCAACCTCGACGTCTACCACGGCGTCTCGATCAGCTACCACGAGCTGACGATGGCCGGCGTCTCGGTGCTGCTGATGGGCGCGCTGGGCCTGTTCCTGGCGCGCACGCGCTGGGGCTTCGCCGTGCGCGCGGTCGCCCAGGACCTGGACGCCGCGCGCTCGCTGGGGGTGCCGGTCAGCCGCCTCTACCCGGCCACCATGGGCCTGGCCTCGGCGCTGGCCGGCGTCGGCGGCGTGTTCCTGGGAGCGCTCTACTTCGCCTCGCCCACGGCCGGCGACCTGCCGCTGCTGCAGGCACTGATCGTGGTGGTGCTGGGCGGCCTCGGCAGTCTCACGGGCACCCTCTACGCCGCGTACCTGGTGGGGCTGATGCAGGCCTTCTGCGAGGTCGAGATCGGCACCACCTGGACGCTTCCGATCCTCTACACCGCGATCCTGATCATCCTGGTGATCCGGCCCTACGGCCTCAAGGGCAGCCCCTCGGAGGCGCGGCTGTGACGGGGACCTTCTCCGGCCTGTCGCCCACCCGCTGGCTGATGATCGGCAGCGCGATCGTGCTGGTCGCTCTGTTCCCGCTGGTCTACACCGACCCGTACTACATGACCATCATCGTCACCGCCGAGGTGGTGCTGATCCTGAACATCTCCTGGAACTTCGTGCTGGGGATGGCGGGCGTGTGGAACTTCGGCCAGCTGGCGATCTACGCGCTGGGCGCCTACGGCGCAGGCTGGCTGATGCTGCACCAGACCTGGATGCCGGCCATGATCGCGATCCTCTGCGGCGGGCTGTTCTCGGCGGTGATCTCGGTGCTGCTGGCCTTCCCGACGCTGCGCCTGTTCGGGATTTACACGTCGCTCCTGACGTTCTCGTTCGCCCAGGTGGTGCAGTACGTCGCCCTCAACGACCCGCGCGGCCTGACCGGTGGCTCCTACGGCTACCCGACGGTGCCCGGCCTGTTCCCGAACATGTCGCAGACCAGCTACCTGCGCGCCTACTACTGGGTGTTCGCCGCCGTGATCGTGGCGTCGTGCCTGGTGGTGGCATGGCTGCGCCAATCGCACCTGGGGATCGCGCTGCGCTCGATCCGCGACTCCCCCGGCTACACGGCTGCGCGCGGGGTCAACCCGCGCATGACGCGGGTGATCGCGTTCGGCCTGTCCGGGTTCCTGGCCGGCGTGGCGGGGGGCTTCTACCTCTCGTTCGAGCAGTCGTTCACGACCAGCCAGATGGGGCTCACGCCGATGTCGATCGACGTCACGATGCTCGTGATCGGCGGGCTCGGCACCGTCATGGGGCCGGTGATCGGCACCGCCATCGTCACCGTCATCCAGACCATCCTGATCGACTACCCGGGCTGGCAGCTGACGATCCTGGGCGCGACGCTGCTGGTGATCGTGATCTTCGTCCCGGGCGGCGTGGTGGGGCTGATCTCGCGCACCTCCAAACGGGTGGGCGCCTGGGTCGAAGAGGACTCGGACGCCGTGGAGGCGGCCGAGACGTAGTGCACGAGGCTTGCGCTCGAGGGGCGCCGTCAGGCGGACGCGCCGGCCGGCTTGGGCAGCGGCTCGATCGCCCGCAGCGCCCGCTGGATCTCCTCCTCGGGCAGCTCGAAGTCCTCCAGGCTGCCGTGCAGGTACGACTCGTAGGCGGCCATGTCGAAATGCCCGTGCCCGGACAGGTTGAACAGGATCGCCTGCGAGCTGCCCGACTCGTCGGCCCGCTTGGCGGCGTCGATCGCTCCCTTGATCGCGTGTGAGCTCTCCGGCGCCGGGATGATGCCCTCGCTGCGCGCGAACCGCAGGGCGGCCGCAAAGCAGTCGTTCTGGGTGTACGCCTCGGCCCGGATCAGGCCGTCCAGCAGCAGCTGCGAGACGATCGGTGCCACGCCGTGGTAGCGCAGCCCGCCGGCGTGGATGCCGGGCGGGACGAAGTCGTGGCCGAGTGTGTGCATCGGCACCAGCGGCGTCAGCTGGGCGGTGTCGCCGAAGTCGTAGGCGAACGGCCCGCGGGTCAGCGTCGGGCAGGCGGCCGGCTCGGTCGCGATGATCTCGATCTCGGCACCCGCGATCTTGTCGCCCACGAACGGCAGCGCGAGGCCGCCGAAGTTGGATCCGCCGCCGACGCATCCCACCACCACGTCGATGCCGGTCTCGCCGGCCAGCGCCAGCTGCCGCTGTGCCTCCTGGCCGATCACGGTCTGGTGCAGCAGCACATGGTTCAGTACCGAACCCAGGGAGTAGCTGGTGTCATCACGCGTGGCGGCGTCCTCGACCGCCTCCGAGATGGCGATGCCGAGGCTGCCCAGCGACTCGGGGTCGCGCTCACGGATGCCGCGGCCGGCGTTCGTGTCCGGCGACGGGCTGGCGACCACCTGTGCGCCCCAGGTCTCCATCATCACCCGCCGGTAGGGCTTCTGCTGGTAGGAGATGTTGACCATGTAGACCTTGCACTCGAGGCCGAAGGCCTGGCAGGCGAAGGCCAGCGCGCTGCCCCACTGGCCGGCGCCGGTCTCGGTGGCCAGGCGCGTGCGGCCGGCGCGGGCGTTGTAGAACGCCTGCGCGACGGCGGTGTTGGGCTTGTGCGACCCGGCCGGCGACCCGCCCTCGTACTTGTAGTAGATGCGTGACGCGGTGCCGATCTCCCGCTCCAGCCGCTTGGCGCGATGCAGCGGCGTCGGCCGCCACAGCGACAGCACGTCCAGCACCTCGTCGGGGATCGGGATCTCGCGGTCGGTGGAGACCTCCTGCAGGATCAGATCCATGGGGAACAGCGGCGCCAGGTCGTCGGGCCCGATCGGCTGGCCGGTGCCCGGGTGCAGCGGCGGCTGCGGCGGGTGGGGGGCGTCCGCGAGGATGTTGTACCAGCTGCGCGGTATCTCGCTGTCGGGCAGAACGATCTTCGTGTCGGCCACGAGACGGATCCTTTCGAAGAGGCCACGGGCCGCCAAGGATATCGCGGCCCGTGGTACAAACCGGTTTGCACCGGCGAGCGCCGGCCCAATCCCTAAAGGAGCGTGTGCATGATCCTGAGCCTCGGAGACTTTCTCTGGTCGCTGCTTGTGATCTTTTTCATGGTGATCTATTTCATGATGCTGTTCCAGGTGATCGTGGACATCTTCCGCCGGCATGACGCCTCGGGAGGCAAGAAGGCACTGTGGCTGCTCTTCCTGCTGTGCGTCCCGCTGGTCGGCCTGCTGGCCTACATGATCACCAACTCGGAGTCGATGGCCGAGCGAAACGTGCAGAGCGTGAAGCAGTCGCAGGCCGAGTTCGACAGCTACGTCCAGACCGTGGCCGGATCGGGTGGCTCGGCCGCCGAGATCGCCAAGGCCAAGGAGCTGCTGGACAGCGGCGCCATCAACCAGTCGGAGTTCGACGCCCTCAAGGCCAAGGCGCTGGCCTGAGGTTGCGGGGGCGCCGCCACCCGGCGGCGCCCCCGTGGTTCGCTCGTCAGCCGTGCGCGCGATCCGGCTCAGCTGCCGCGGGCGGCCAGCGACGCGAGGTCGGTGACCTGCGACGCAGGCGGCGGCGTGATGTGCACCGGCGCGCCGAACTGCGACAGCTTCATGGTCATGTCCATCGACGACTGCGACACCGGCATCGGCACCGACATGTGCATCTCGCGGACGTAGCCGTCCGCGTCCACCCACACGTCCACCGGGTAGCTGGTGGTGCCGGTCTCCTGGAGCAGGTTGCGGTACGTCGAGCGCACTGCCTTGCGCTGGCCGGCCGGCGCCCGCGCGACCATCACCCTCATCGCCTTGGAGAGGTCGATGTCGGCGTGGTAGTGGGTGGTGGCGACGCCGTCGACCGTGGCATGGCCCAGGTTCACGACGGTGTGGGAAGTGGCGTCGAGGTACGTCAGCACCTGCGTCGGATCGCTGTTACCGGAGTCCATCAGCGCCGCGAAGTCGATGCCCTGCTGCTTGCCGAACCGCTCGAGATCGAGCTTCAGCCACGGGCGGGAGTTCGGGATCGACTGCGACAGCACCGGGCTGCGCATGTAGATGGTGGTGCCCAGGATGCGTTCGTCCATTCCGATCGTGGTGCCGGCCGTCGGCACCGTGATCGACAGGTGCATTGCACCCGCCGCGGGGCTGTGCAGCCTGAACTGGCCGGTGCCGTGCATGGTGATCGTGCCCTGCTCGGTCGACATGGTCATGTCCATGGCGACGCGGGCGCTGCCGGCGTGCCGGGTGTGGGTGGCCGCGGCGGTCAGCACCAGATTCTTGACGGGCGACAGCGAGTGCGGCGACGAGTGCGTCGAGGAGGCCTGGCCGCATCCGGTCAGCGCCAGCGCGGCCAGCACCACGCCGGCGATACGAGTCATGGGCATGCTCACACCTTAGGTGTGGCCTGCGGCGCCGTAAAGAGGGGCGGCGTCACAGGCGTGCGGCGGCCGGCAGCACCTCGCTGCCGACGATCTCGATCGGCGTGATCTCGTGCATGCCGGCCAGCTGACCGTGGGCGACGTCGACGCCCAGCTCGGACAGCGCCCCCAGCTCCTCGATCGTCTGGGCGACGCGCTCGCCGTTGCTGCCGACGTCCATGCGGTAGCTGACCGTCTTTTCGATCTCGTCGTAGTCGCGCCCCTCCGCCTCGCAGTGGCGGCGCAGCACGTCCAGCTTGTGTGCCAGCTCCGGCCCGGCGAACAGGTTGCAGGACTGGGCGTAGCGGGCCACCAGCCGCAGCGTCTTTCGCTCGCCGCCGCCGCCGATCAGGATCGGCGGGTGCGGGCGGCGCAGCGACTGCGGCGAGTTGAGGGTGCGGGCCAGCTGGTAGTGGCGGCCCTGATAGGGCTGCTCGGAGCCGCTCCACATCTGCAGGCAGATCTGAAGCGTCTCCTCCAGCCGCTCGAAGCGCTCGGAGATGGGCGGGAACGGCAGCGCCAGCCCCAGCGACTCCTCCTCGTTCCAGGCGGCGCCGATGCCGAGCATGGCGCGACCTTCGGACAGCACGTCGAGCGTGGTCACCATCTTGGCCAGCAGGCCCGGCGGCCGGTAGACGACACCCGTCACCAGCGTCAGCAGCTGCACGCGGTTGGTGAGGGCCGCCATGTAGCCGAGCGCCGTGTAGGGCTCGAGCATCTCCTGCTCGGGCGGGCCATTCACGTGGATCTGCCAGACGTGATCCATCACGCTGATGCGGTCGTAGCCGGCCGCCTCGCCGGCGATCGCGATCCTTCGCAGGTCGTCGGCCAGCGTGGGCGGTCCTCCCGGGTAGGTGAACCGGGCAACGTGCAGGCCGAGCTTCATGCCTGCTCCTCGTCGTCGTCGGGCTCGCCGTCGTAGTAGTCGAGCGATTCGATGCGGCCGATCACGCCCAGGCCACGCCAGAAGATCTTGTTCGATCGCGGATACCAGCACACGTCGTTGGTCTTGCGGGTGCCGTAGATCAGCATCGTGAGGCCGTTCGGTCCAGCCCGGAACGAGTGCGCGATGCGCGATCCGGGCGGGCGTACGACCACGTGGCCGGCTCGGATCGGCACGTCCTCGCGGGCGCTGGAGGCCGCCGCGACCGGCGAGGGCCACAGCCCCAGCGTGCCCTCGCCGTCGAGCATCACGAACGCCTCCTCCTCCTCGGAGTGACAGTGCGGGGGTGCGCCGAGCGCGCCCGGGAACAGCCGCTCCCAGTAGAAGCCGGCCAGCGCCGAGCGCTCGTCGGTGGCCAGCAGCGCGGTGTCGCGTCGCCGTGTGACGTCGCGCTCGGCCTCGTCGATGTTGATGATGTTCGGCGGGCGCGGCGCGGGGTCGCCGACCTCGAGCGGCGGCCCCCCGGCCTCCACGTCCCAGGGGTCATCCACGCGGCCCTCGATCCATGGCCAGCCGATCCGCACGGCGCCGGAGCGCGGCAGCCAGCCGAACTCGGTGGGGTGGCGGGTGCCGAACACCAGGCAGTCGAGCCCGTCCGGGCCGGCGATGAACGTGTGCTCCATCTCGTCGGCGCGGTGGATCACGCAGTCGCCGGCCCGCACCTCGTGCACCTGCTCGTCCTGCCATGCCAGACCGGCCCCGTCCAGCACGTAGTAGATCTCCTCGGACGCACCGTGAGAGTGGGGCGGGGTGGGCAGCCGGCCGGGGGCGACCCGCATCCGGTTGACCCCGATGCCGACCGCGCCGGCCGCCTTGCCGAGCTGCTGCCAGGTGGCGTCCATCTCGCCCTTGGCCGCGCGGTGCCGCTCGATGTCGTCCCAGTGCACGATCCCCACGGGCGGCACTCTACCCGCGGAATTCAGTCCCACAACGTGAGCCGATCTTGGATCCAAACTCGATTATGCTGGCTCCATCCCATCGACCCAAGGAGGCCGCTGTGAGCGCCACCGATCAGCTGCTCGAAAACGCACAGAGCTACGCCGCCAGCTTTGACAAGGGAGACCTGCCGCTGCCTCCCGGCCGCCGGGTGGCGATCGTTGCCTGTATGGACGCCCGCCTCAACCCGTACGCGCTGCTGGGGCTGAGCGAGGGCGACGCCCACATCATCCGCAACGCCGGCGGCGCGGTCACGCCCGACGTGATCCGCTCGCTCACGATCTCGCAGCGGCTGCTGGGAACCGAGGAGATCGTGCTGATCCATCACACCGGCTGCGGCATGCTCACCTTCAGCGACGACGACTTCCGCGGCGCCGTCGAGAAGGACACGGGCATTCGCCCGGAGTGGGCGGCCGAAACGTTCTCCGACCTCGACGCCGACGTGCGCCAGTCGATCGCCCGCATCAAGGCCAGCCCGTTCATCCCGCGCACCGACGCGGTGCGGGGCTTCGTCTACGAGGTCGAGACCGGGAAGCTGCGCGAGGTCTCGTGACGGCTTCAGATCAGGCCCGCCGCCCGTGCGGCGTGGTCGGGCGGCGGGCCTGATCCAAGCTGCCGGTCAGTCGAGGTGGATGACGTCCCTGCTGACGTTGTTGTTGATCGACGTGCTGAGGACCTCACCGGACGCTCCATGGAAGGTGCCGGTGCCGCCGGTGATGGCGATGTGATCGGTGCTGCCGTTGGGCTCGTTGGCCGGCAGCAGCGCGGTGCCGGTGATCGTGCCGCCCAGCAGCTTGAAGGTGCCCTGGCACTGCAGCTTGTTGTGCAGCATCAGCGTGCACATCGCGTCCAGCGTGCCCACCTTGTGGCCGGCGTGACGGAGGTTCGCGCTGAATATGAACTCGTCCCCCGGGCCGCCGTTCGCCGTATGGGTGATGTTGATGAACTTGCCGCCGTTATCGACCTCGGTCACGCGGATCGTGCGACCGTGGTTGGTGCCGCCGGCACGCGCCAGCGAGACGCCGCCGATCGCCGCAGCGATCAGGCCGGCCACGCAAGCGGTCAGCACAAGTCGGCCGACCGTGGTGTTGAACATCCTCATGGAGCTTCTCCCATCTGATACGTGTGAAACGCGCCGCGCTGGCAGTGTGCCGCGATCGGGAGATCTGTCAAGAGACCGGGCGCACGCCCGATCAGGCGGGTGACACGCTACGGCGGCCGCCGGCCCTGATGCGTTCGTCGATGGCGTCGCCGTGCGCGTCGATCAGGTCGTCGACCATGGCGCAGATGGCCTCGGGTGAGAGCGTGCCGGCCGCGTTGGGGTCGAGCAGCGCGGCGTGATAGACGTGCTGGCGGCTGCCGTCCAGGGCGGCCCGCACGGTCAGCTCGCAGACGTTTGCGAAGGTGCGGTTGAGCGCGGCCAGCTGCGGCGGCAGCGCTCCCACGGCGGTGGGCTGGACGCCGGCCCTGTCGGCCAGGCACGGTACCTCGACGCAGCAGCCGTGCGGCAGGTTCGGGATCAGGCCGTCGTTTCGGACATTGCCGTAGATGGTGCGGGGCTCGCCGGTCACCTGCGAGTGGATGATCAGCGACGCGTACTCGAGGCTGCGCTCGATCTGGAACGGCTCGCCGGCGGCGAGCTGGGCGCGCATCTGCTCGTAGGTCTCGAGGTTCTCCTCGCTGCGGTGCACGTACTCGTCGACCGGCACCCTGAACCGCTCAATCATCTCGTCGCTGCGCAGGAAGTACGGCAGGTACTCGGCCGAGTGCTCGCTGGACTCGGTCGGAAACCGGCCGAAGCGCCGGTAGATCTCGACCCGCACCCGCCGCAGCAGCTCGGGGTCGCGCTCGAGGGCCGCATCGAGCAGCGGATAGAGGTCCTCGCCGGCGCGCTCGAAGCGCAGGATCCAGGACTGGTGGTTGATGCCGGCGCCCAGGTAGGTGACCTCGTCGTAGGGCACGCCGGCCGCCTCGGCAAGCTGGCGGGTGGTGTTCTGCACGGAGTGGCAGAGGCCGACGATGCGGGTGTGCGGGCTGGCCTCGTAGGTGGCCCAGCACAGCATCGCCATCGGGTTGGTGTAGTTCAGCAGCCACGCGTCGGGGCACAGCTCGGACATGTCGGCGGCGATGCCCAGCATCACCGGGATCGTTCGCAGCGAGCGGAAGATGCCGCCGATCCCGAGCGTGTCGCCGATCGTCTGCCGCAGGCCGTGGCGCTTGGGGATCTCGAAGTCGATCTGGGTCGCCTCGTGGCCGCCGACCTGGATCATGTTGATCACGTGGTCGCAGCCCGCGAGCGCTGCGCGGCGGTCGAGGTGGGCCTCGATCGTGGCATGGGCGCCGAGCGCCTGGTTCGTCCAGCGCGCCATCGCCTCGCCCGTGGCCAGCCGCTCGGGGTCGATGTCGTGCAGGGCGATGGTGGCGTCGGCAAGCTCCGGGAAGCTGAGGATGTCGCCGAGCAGGTCGCGGGTGAACTCGACGCTGCCCGCGCCGACGAAGGCGATCCGGGTCATGCGCGAGAGTGTTTCAGGTTTGATAGAACCGAGCAAGAATGTTCACGACCGCCGAGCAGCGCGCCATCGACCAGCTGTCCACCGAGAGCGGCCGGCTGGCCGTCGTGGCGGCCGATCAGCGTACGAAGCTGGTCGAGGCGCTGCAGGCGGCCGGGCTGGAGAGCCGCATGGATTTCATGCGCGCGTACAAGCTCGACCTGGTCTCGGCGCTGGCGCCGGCGGCGCCGGCGATGCTGCTGGATCCCGAGATCGCGCTGCCGCACGTAACCGACGCGGGCGCGCTGCCGGCCCACACCGGGCTGCTGGTCTCGCTGGAGCGCAGCGGGTCGCGCCGCACGCCCGACGGCCTGCGCAGCGCCGAGCTGCTGCCGGGGGTGGGCGCCGACGGCGTGCGCCGGCTGGGCGGCACCGGGGCGAAGCTGCTGCTGCGGCTGCGGGCCGATCGCGAGGATGCCGACGGCGACAACGCGGCGGTGCTGCGGGAGGCGGTCGCGGACTGCGCCGCGCACCACCTGCTGTTGGTTGTGGAGGCGCTTGTCTACCGGCTGGACGACGAGGACGAAGCGGGGTATCAGGCGGCGCGGGGCGACCTGATCCGCGAGGCCGCGTTGCTGGCCGAGTCGTGCGGCGCCCGCTACCTGAAGCTCGAGTACCCGGGCGACGAGCAGGCCTGCCGCCGCGTCACGGACACGCTGTCGGTGCCCTGGGCGCTGCTCTCGGCCGGCGTCGACCACGAGACGTTCATGGTGCAGCTGCGCGCGGCGCTGGCGGCCGGGGCGGCGGGGTTCATCGCGGGCCGCTCGATCTGGAAGGAGTCGGTGGCGATGCGCGGCGAGGAGCGGCGCGCGTTCCTGGGCGGCAAGGCGCGGCGCCGGCTCGATCAGCTGCTTGCGATCGCCGGCTGATGGTTGGTTTCACGGGATGCCTGGATGCTGGGCGCAGGATGGGGCGCGCTGGACGTCGGGAGCGTCCGCAGGGCAGGCTGGATGATGTCCTGGCCGAGGACGATCGTGGCGTCCAGCGTGTCCCAGACCAGTCCGGCGCCGCGCAGTTCGTGGAACCAACCATCTAAGGGATACTGGCGCGGTGCTGGATCTGCTGGTGATCGGCGACTGCAACCCCGACCTGCTGGTGGCCGGCGCCGACGTGGTGCCCGAGTTCGGCCAGCGCGAGAAGCTGGTCGAGACCGGGCGGCTACTGGTGGGCGGGTCGGCCTCGATCTTCGCCTGCGGCGCCGCCCGGCTGGGGCTGGCGGTGGCGCTGGTGGCGACGATCGGCGACGACGCGTTCGGCTCGTTCATGCTGGACGCGGTGGGCGAGCGCGGCGTCGACACGTCGGGCTGCCGGATGGTTGCCGGCGTTGACACCGGGCTCACGGTCGCGCTCGTGCGCGACGGCGACCGTGCGATGCTGACGGCGCCGGGAGCGATCCCGCTGCTGACGGCCGAGATGGTGCCGCCGCCGCTGGTGGCGTCCGCCCGTCACCTGCACGTCGCCTCCTACCACCTGCTGGACGGGCTGCGCCCGGGCCTGCCGGCGCTGGTGGCCGCGGCGCATGCGGCGGGTGCGACGGTGTCGGTGAATCCGCAGGGCGAGGTGGGCGATGGCGGCGGCGCCGAGCTGCGCGCGCTGGTGCCGGCGATCGACCTGCTGCTGCTGAACGAGCGGGAGCACGAGGCGCTGGGCACGGTGGCCGGCCCGCTGGTGGTGGTGAAGCACGGCGCCGGCGGTGCGTCCGCGCAAACCGCCGCCGGCGTGGTGCGCGCCGCCGGGCATCCCGTCGAGGTGGTCGACACGACCGGTGCCGGCGACAGCTTCGACGCGGGCTTCCTGGCGGCGTGGCTGGCGGGGGAGCCGCTGGAGCGGGCGCTGGGGCTGGGCAACGCCTGCGGAGCGCTCTCGACGCGGGCGCTGGGAGGCATCACCGCGCAGGCGACGATGGCCGAGGCGAGGGCGGCGGCGGCGTGATCGTGTGCCTGGCGGCGAACCCCTCGATCGACCGGCTGTTCGGAGTCGACCGGCTGACGCCGGGCGGCATCCACCGTCCCGCCGAGTTCGCGCAGGTGGCGGGAGGCAAGGGACTGAACGTGGCGCGGGCGGCGTCCGCCCTGGGCGCCGAGGTGCGGGCGGTGGCGCTGCTGGGCGGGCACGCGGGGCGCTGGATCGCGGAGCAGTGCGAACGCGAGGGCATCGAGCTGGCGGCGGCCTGGGCGGAGGCGGAGACGCGTTCGTCGCTGTCGGTGGCCGAGGCCGACCAGGGGCTGACGGAGTTCTACGAGCACGGTGCGGCGGTCACGCCCGAGGAGTGGAGCGGCTTCACGGAGCTGGCCGCGCGGCACCTGCCCCAGGCCGGCTGGGCAACGATCTCGGGGTCGCTGCCGCCGGGGGCGCCGGCCGACGGCTACGTGCCGCTGATCAGAGTCGCCCGCTGCGCGTTCGACAGCCGCGAGGAGGGCATCTCCGCCCGCCCGGCGCTGGTGAAGGTGAACGCCGCCGAGGCCGCGCAGCTGACCGGCATGGCCGACGCGTTCGACGCGGCACGGACGCTGCACGAGGCCGGCGGCGGCGGCGCCGCGATCGTCACCCGCGGCCGCGACGGTGCGGTGATGGTTTCCCCGGATGGACGGGCGATTTCCGGCACCGCCGACGCCGAGGGCCGCTACCCGGTGGGAAGCGGCGACGCCTTCCTGGCAGGGCTGGTGGTGGCGCTGCAACGCGGAGCAGGCTGGGACGATGCGCTGCGCGCGGCGATCGGCGCGGGCGCGGCCAACGCCGAGCAGCCCGGCGCGGGTCGGCTCGACCCCGATCGAGCAGGGGCGGTCGCGGACTCGGTGCGCATCTCGCCCGCCCGCTGACCCGTCACGCTGTCACGACCCTTCGGCGCCGGCCGAGACGGTGTTTGACACCCTGAGGCGTGCGGGGGCGTCATGGCAGGGTCGCGGCGACCGTTGCGAACGGCCGCCCGCTTGGCTATTTCAGTCCGGTCGAGGCCAGCGACTGCACGAACCAGCGCTGGCCGATGATGAACACCAGCAGCATCGGTGCCAGCGCCATCACGTTGCCTGCCATCAGCAGCGTCCAGTTCGTCTGGTGCGCACCCTGGAACTGCGCCAGGCCCAGCTGCACCGTGCTCTGGTTGGTCGAGGTGATCACGATCAGCGGCCACAGGAAGTCGTTCCACGTCCATAGGAAGGTCACGATCGCAAGCGTTGCCAAGGCAGGCATCGACAGCGGCAGCACCACCCGCAGCAGTACCCCCAGGCGCGAGCAGCCGTCCATCCGCGCCGCCTCCTCGAGCTCGATCGGCAGCGTCCGGAAGAACTGCCGCAGCAGGAAGATCCCGAACGGCGTGACCAGGTTGGGCACGATCAGCGCCGGCAGCGAGTTCACCAGCCCCATCTTCTGGACGATCAGGAAGGTCGGGATCATGGTCACCTGGAACGGCACCATCAGCGTCGCCAGCAGCGCCACGAACAGCACGTCGCGGCCGAAGAACCGCATCCGCGCGAACGCGTAGCCGGCCAGGCTGCAGAACACCAGGTTGCCCGCCACCGCCGACAGCGTCACGATCATGCTGTTCGCGAAGAAGCGGCCGAACGGCGCCGCGTTCCAGGCGTCCGGGTAGTTCTGCCAGTGGATGCCGGACGGGATAAGCACGGGCGGGAAGTGCCGCGACTCGGGCAGCGTCTGGATCGAGGTCAAAAGCATCCAGCCCAGCGGCAGCAGCATCAGCGCGGCGATCGGCATAAGCGCCAGGTGGCGGGGGCTGAACGGCAGCGGCCACCTCATGAGCCGTAGTGCACCCGGCGGTTGCCCAGCCACAGCTGGAGCAGCGAGAACACCAGCGTGATCGCGAACAGGACCTCGGCGATGGCCGCCGCGTAGCCGGCGTGGAAGAATTCGAACGCCTGGCTATAGAGGTAGTAGACCATCACCGTCGTCGCGTGCAGCGGCCCGCCGCGCGTGGTCACGTAGATCTCGTCGAACACCTGCAGCGCGTTGATCGTCGACCACACGATCAAGAACAGCGTGGCCGGCGACACCAGCGGGAACACCACGTGGCGGAACGTCGCCCAGCGCCCGGCCCCGTCCAGCCGGGCCGCCTCTACCAGGCTCTCGGGCACCCCCTGCAGCGCGGCCAGGTACACGATCACGTCGAACCCGAGCCAGCCCCAGACTGTCATCGCCACGATCGAGTACAGCGCCTGATCGGGATTCTGGAAGAACCCGTACGGGCCCAGGTGCACCTTGCCCAGCAGGTAGTTGGCGACGCCGTAGGTCGGCTCCAGCAGCCAGTTGAAGATCAGCCCCGTCGCCACCGTGGACGTCGCCACCGGGATGAACACCGCCGTGCGGTAGAACCACGAGAACCGGATCCGCGCGTTCAACAGCATCGCCAGCGCCAGCGATCCGCCCACCGACAGCGGCACGAACAGCAGCGTGTACACGATCGTGTGGTTGACCGACTGCCGGAACACCGGGTCGTTCACGAGCGTGTGGTAGTTCTGCGTGCCGACCCAGGTGGGCGTCGTCAGCAGGTCGTTGTTCTGGAACGACAGCAGCGCCGCCCACCCGATCGGCAGGATCCCGAAGATGCCGATCAGCAGGGCGGCCGGCGCCACGAACAGCCAGCCGTTGACGTGTTCAGAGCGGGCCGCCCTCGAGATCACTGGCCCGTCGCGAGCGTCTGGTCGACCTGCTGTGCGGCCTGGTCCAGCTCCTGCTGCGGCTGGCCCTTGCCGAGCAGCACCGCCTGGATCGCCTGGCCCATCGCCTGGGACACCTCGTTGTAGTTAGCGATCACCGGCCGCGCCTTGACCGCGTTCGCCTCGTTCTGCACG